>ERZ779982.971-NODE-971-length-11897-cov-2.755193_pt1 | contig 11897 bp, 10 predicted proteins | sample MGYA00511936_ERZ779982 | MGnify/ENA primary metagenome ERZ779982 (study PRJEB29588, sample SAMEA2146682) | human gut metagenome | biome: human gut; feature: human-associated habitat; material: faeces | place: Denmark | collected 2008/2010 ... | reverse complement strand
CGGCTTCTATGCGGAAACTGCCTGCCTCATACGGCTCAGGATAAACCTGGTGGGGCTCTTGATCCTCTTGTTGCCCCAGGTCTCCTTCAGGGCGGTGTCCAGCACCATGGGCGCCACGGAGGCGAGCTGCAGGATCTCCTGCTGGTCCCTCACCGCGACACCCAGAAGCTCGAGCGTCTTGCGGCGGTTGCGCATGGTTTCCTCCTGCCTCCTCTGCCGGTCGGCCTCTCCGTACTCGGCGTTGTATTTGGCGATATAGTTTTCAACGAGAGGATACAGGTAGTTCCCCTTGGTCAGGTGGAAATTGCTCTGCAGGATATCCTCGATCGCCTTTCCGACCGGGAATTCGGGATAACAGGCCGAAAGCCGGTATATCCAGCCGGTATAATACTCGTCCACTCCCAGATACTTGAGCTTCCCTGAAAGAGAATCCCCGTCCTCATCCTTCTCCCCTTTACCGGAGGCTTGTGCCGGAGGGGTTGGGGAGGATATTTTATTTCCTTTTATTTTATATGGTTTATTTTCGCGAGTTTTGTCCGGTTCTTCGCGAAGTTCCTTCTCAGTGGCGAACAGTGTGCGTATGTGTGTCACAGCCTGCCGGATTTCCTTCTCGTCTTCCGGAAGGGAGGCCGGAGAACCGCATTCATGTGCCGGGATCTCCTGCTGTTCACAAGTGGCATGCGGTGCGGGGGCGGACTCCGGTAACGGTTCCGTTTCCAGCAGAAGGATGCTTTCCGGAATGCCGGGCTTGCGGTGGATGGCCTTGCAGATGCCTACATACAGTTCCTGTATCTCCTCACTGGTCAGAATCTGTTTGTCCTGCCACAGTTCTTTGTTGAAAAGGCCCAGTTCGGCGCAGTAGTCGATGATGTCCGAAACCTTTTTCTCATCCATACGGGAATAGTCCGAGATGTCGAACAGACCGTCGGCATCCATGACCATGTAGCATCCCTCGACACGGTAGATCTCGTTTACAATGAAATGGAACACACCCCAGCCTTCCATTCCAAATTTGTTCTTTAGTCTTTTTACCTTCGGATCATAGAAATGATCGGTTTCGAACCTGAAATAGGTGAAACCCTTTTTAGCTGTTTTTGGCATAAGCTTTATATTTAAAGTGGATAATACATCAGCTGGCCGAAAGCTCGAACTCCTTGGGGATGTCGGGATACCGGGAGAGCAGACCGCAGGATCTGACATGATCCATATAGTTCCGCTGTATGTCGGCGGAAGTCAGGCCCCAGTGCTTCCTGAAAAGCTCGTCATTGAACAGGCCGACCTGTATGCAGCCGTTGACAATTCTTGTGACATCTTCCAAAGAGGCATTCCAGTACTGTGCCGTTTCCTCGCACCACAGCAGGAGGTAGCTTCCGTTGTGGAGTGTCTCGTTCACGAGATACCGGTAGATGCTGTAACCGGAAAAACCGTATTGGCGGGTGAGTCTTCTGACTTTCATGTCAGAAAACTGGGAAGTGCTGAGTTCATAGCAAGGATGTGTTCCGCATTCCTGGCGCCGTACAGCCCGTGACAGGCGGCGGCTTGTTCCGTTTGTAAAGCTTTGGGTATTCATATATAATAATGTATAATGTTTGCTGTTAAGGATTATGTATATGACGGACCGGGCTCCCGCTCCTTGGGGGAGTGGTGCCGATAATTATCTGGCCGGAGGAATGTGGTGCTTCTTCCGGATGAACTGGACATAATTGTGGACGGTCTTCTCGCAGACGTGCGGAAAGTCCGGATAATGTTCCCGCAAGTAGTCGCCAATACGACTGCTGGAAATGGAGGGGAGACTGATAAGAAGGGATGCGACGGCCTGCTCGTAGGCATGGAGCTTGTAATGCCGTTCTTTTTGCTGGAGGACTTCCTCCAAGCTTAGGGATTGGAGATGTCGTACCGTATTACGGGACACGCCAAGACGACGGGCTGTCCGCGCAATGTTGATTCCCCGTGAACGAAGATCAAGGATATTGCTCCATAATATGTATTTTTCTGTTAAATTTGCCGCATCCATAATCTATTAGACAGATTTCGTAACTGGGACATTCCAGATTACGAATCTTTGATGCAGCTAAATTACCGCCCTCACCAAAGGGATCTAATAGCTTTTGACTCCTTGATAAATGTTTTTAAATCGTTTCATTTTGCCGTTTCCTTCGTTCATTTAAGTACAGATAATGATGCATGGCATGAAATAAAACTAGCAGGTATTAAAGATTATTTTCAAAAACAATACTCAAAATTGGAACTACATTATAATGTAGTGAAAGAAGATAACATACTGAGCAATTTGGACAAATATGTAAAAGAAGAAAATATAGACGTAATTTGCATCACAAACTATAAACGAAACATATTTGCTAGATTGTTTAATCCTAGCATAGCAAGAAAAATGATATTTCATGCTAATACACCTATATTAGTAATAAAATAAAGAATCAAGAAGGGTAGCACAAGCAAATCGCAATATTTTGTTACTCTTTAACATATTAATATCTACCCAATAAAAAAGAGATCAATATAAATTAAACATAATATTGATTATATATCAAAAATGGTTCTCGTAAACGGATGTAATGGGTAAACTTTTAAAGATACATAAAACTTTAGGTAATAACAAAACCCGGGCTTGGGAAAGTCTTTTGGCATAAAAAGAGAGGTTGTGCCAGAATTTTAACACAACCTCTTTATTATTTTAAAATCAGTGTTTTTATTAATATCCTAATTCTTTTTCCAAAGAATCATATTCAGCTCTATTTAACTTCCAATAAATATTCAGCAAATAATTCCCCCACAAAGCCTTATTGTCAGGCTTTAATTCTTTTGCCTTCTCATAGTATGGTTTAGCTTTCTCATACAACTCTTTAATCTTACTTTCGTTTTCATTGTATTTGGGATCATCAATAGCTAGCTTCGCATTTTCCTCAACAATAATCTGAGCTGGGAAAAAATAACAGTCACCAATCTTTGAATATGCTTCAGCAACTAAATCTCCGTTATTTGAAATAATTTTATTAAATGTAGCAATTGCATCATCATACTGCTTTTTCTCATATAATAAGATACCTTTTACATAAAGATAGTACGGAGTTTCACTCGTAGCAAGCAATTTATTAATTTGAACCAGACCCTCATCAACCATACCTTTTTGAATGTAATAATCCATAATATTACCAACAAAGTATTCTTGCTTAGGGAACAATTCAGTACCTTCTTTGATTACTTCAAGCCATTTTGCAGAATCACCACCTTCTTTCTGACCATATGTTTCAGCCAAGCACATTAATGCTCTATAACCTTCTTCTTTATGATTCTTACCTATATTACCATATTTGATGACAGCCTGATTATCTTTCAGCATATTAGCAGCTAAAGTTGCATAGCAAGCATATAATGCATTCAAAGTATCAGTCTTCAACTCATCATCATCAGCAAACATAGGTTCGTTTACTACATCAACAAATAACCCAAAATACTTTAAAGCATCAGCATAATCTCCTTTATTGTAAGCATCACCACCACCATTAACCAGGTTTAAACGCAAAGTCTTCAAAGCATCTGCATTCTTCTTTCTGAATTTGGGTTTCTTTAACTCGCCACTTTGAACTTTAGCCTGCTCTATTTCATCGCACTTCAAGTAGAAGTCATACATCTTAGCTAAGCTGTTATAAAGCTTAGTTGTATCTGCTTGGCCTCCAGGTAAATAAAGTTTCATGTTTTCTTCATCATAAATTGCTTTCTGAAAATCTCCTGCTAATTTCCATGTTTCCGGATCATTAGCAGTTTCAGGATTAGTTAAAGCCGGTTCGATAGCTTTTGCAGCTTCTTCAGGTTTGCTTTTCAAGGATTTAGCCTCCTTAACAACACTTACTTGTGCAGACACAAAGCAAGCTGTTAACAATAAAGCCACTGTAAATAATACTTTTCTCATGATTTTGTGGATTTAATAATACAATTTATTTTATTCTTCACTATTTGCTTCGGCAATTAAATCTGGATTAGTGATACTACCACCCTCTCCTTCAGTTATATTTTCAAAATCTGCATTTGAATTTTCATCTGTAATCTCCTCTTCTTCAGATGTCACCTTACATACAGAACCTATTTGGTCATTACGTTTCTCCAAATTTATCAATCGTACACCTTGCGTTGCACGTCCCATAATGCGGACCTCAGCGACTTTCAAACGAATTGTTATACCAGATTTATTAATAATCATCAAGTCATTCCCATCTGTAACAGACTTGATAGCCACCAATTTACCTGTTTTATCTGTAATATTCAACGTTTTTACACCCTTACCGCCACGATTGGTTTTACGATAATCTTCGATATCAGAACGTTTACCGTATCCTTGTTCAGAAACTACCATGATTGATTCAGCTTCAGGATCTTTTATACAAATCATACCGATAACTTCATCGCCACCATCTTCATCCAAAGTCATACCACGCACTCCTGTAGCCGTACGTCCCATAACACGAACCGCACTTTCGTGGAAGCGAATTGCACGACCATTACGGTTAGCAATAATGATTTCATTATCACCGTTAGTCATACGAACTTCGATCACTTTATCATCCTCACGAATAGTTATCGCATTAACACCATTCTGGCGAGGCCGTGAGTATTGTTCCAACAAAGTCTTTTTAATGACGCCATTCTTTGTACAGAACAGCACATAATGACTATTAATAAACTCGGTATCATTAAGGTTTTTCACACGTAAATATGCTGTAACCACATCATCGGAATCAATATTCAGCAAATTCTGAATAGCGCGTCCTTTGGCATTTTTAGTTCCTTCGGGAATTTCGTAAACTTTCAACCAATAGCACTTACCTTTCTGAGTGAAGAACATCATAGTATTGTGCATTGTAGCCGGATAAATATGCTCTACAAAGTCTTCATCACGGGTTTCACTTCCTTTTGATCCTACCCCACCTCTATTTTGGGCACGGAATTCTGATAAAGGAGTACGCTTGATATATCCCATATGGGATATCGTGATAACCATCTGATCATCAGCATAAAAATCTTCTGGATTAAATTCTTCTGAAGAATAAACTATTTCAGACCGACGGGCATCCCCGTATTTCTCTTTTACTTCTATCAACTCATCTTTGATTACTTTTTTACAAAGTTCATCATTTGAAAGAATTTCTTCATAATAAGCAATCTGTTTCATCACTTCTTCATATTCTGCGTGAAGCTGATCTTGCATCAGACCTGTTAATTGGCGCAAACGCATTTCTACAATAGCACGTGCCTGAATTTCACTCAGATTAAAACGTTCTATTAACCCTGCTATAGCATCATTAGGGGTTTTTGCAGCACGAATAATACGGATAACTTCATCAATATTATCAGAAGCTATAATCAACCCTTCAAGAATATGAGCACGCTCCTGTGCCTTCCGTAAATCATACTGAGTACGACGAATTACCACATCATGACGATGTTCTACAAAATATCTGATTAAATCTTTCAGATTCAACATTTTGGGGCGACCATGGACCAAAGCGATATTATTTACGCCAAATGAAGTTTGCAAAGCTGTCATTTTGAACAATTTGTTCAGCACCACACTAGCATTTGCATCACGTTTAACATCAATAACGATGCGCATACCTTCACGGTCGGATTCATCATTTACATACGAAATACCATCAATCTTCTTGTCATTAACTAAAGATGCGATATTTTCAATCAATTCCTTCTTATTTACATTATAAGGAATTTCATTAACTATGATCTTATCATGTGTAGTATGAGTTTCTATCTCAGCCTTAGCACGCATCACCACTCTACCACGTCCGGTTTCGTAAGCATCACGTACCCCGCTTATACCATATATATATCCACCTGTAGGGAAATCCGGTGCTTTTACATATTGCATAAGTCCTTCAATATCAATATCATTATTGTCAATGTAAGCAATACATGCATCGATTACTTCAGAAAGATTATGAGTAGGCATATTGGTTGCCATACCTACTGCAATACCGGATGCTCCATTTACCAACAAGTTAGGAATCCGTGTCGGCATGACAGTAGGTTCCTGCAACGTGTCATCAAAATTATTCTGAAAATCAACAGTTTCCTTATAAAGATCCTGCATCATCTCTTCACCTATTTTCTTTAATCTTGCTTCCGTATAACGCATGGCAGCAGGGCTGTCACCATCAACAGAGCCGAAGTTACCTTGACCATCTACCAACGGATATCTCATAGCCCAGTCCTGAGCCATCCTGACCAAAGCTCCATACACGGAAGAGTCACCATGCGGGTGATATTTACCCAAAACTTCACCTACAATTCTTGCTGATTTCTTATAAGCTTTATCGGAGGTATTACCCAGCTCAATCATACCATATAAGATACGTCTATGAACCGGTTTAAAGCCGTCGCGAACATCCGGGAGGGCGCGCGCAACAATTACTGACATTGAGTAATCAATGTACGACGACTTCATTTCCTCTTCGATGTTAATCTTTATAATTCTGTCTTGTTCTAGCATTTAAACAAATATTAATTATACATCTTTTTGGTTTACCAAAAACCACGCTAAAGTACTACTTTTATACGACATACGAAACAAAACCCATAAAAAAGTTAAGTCCATTAAATGTTTTTACTTATATAAGTAAAAAGTATCCCTATACCTTATTCTATAGTATATAGTGATTATCACTCCCACTTCTCATTTACTTTGTGAATAGTTTGCTATAACCCTTATTTTTGTTTAATCCATTTAGTCTGTCAAAGCTTGGCATACATTTTGTTATGCTAATATAAATAAGAAAACAATGGTATGCATTGTTATTATGTGTATCTTTGCACACTGGGAAATAAACACTATACTTTAGGAGGACGATAAATTTATGAACAATCAATTTACACAAAGAGTGTCCGATATCATCATGTATAGCAAGGAAGAAGCCAACAGGCTGCGGAATAGCTATATTGGTCCCGAACACTTGTTGTTGGGACTGATACGTGAAGGTGAAGGAAAAGCTATCGAGATCTTATTTAATTTACAAATAAACTTACAGGACATAAAAAATCAGTTGGAGACCATTGTGAAAAACAATGTGGAAAATGACACCACCTATGACGAGAATATTAGCTTTAATGACAAAGCATCCAAAGTGTTAAAGTTATGTATTCTGGAAGCTAAGTTATTGAGAAACATTGCAGCTGACTCCGAACATATTTTATTAGCAATTATGAAGGTCAAGGATAATACAGCTTTCCACGTCTTGGAAAGCAATGGCGTAACATACGAAAAAATTAAACTCACTTTACAGCCAGATCCCCATGCAGGTCTGGGGTTCAGTGAGGACGAGGATGAAGACGAAGATATACGTCAGAATCCAAGTAGCAATAAATCAAATGCAGCACAACAACAGGCACGTCCGGCACAAAAAAAGCCAGCTAATGACACTCCTGTACTCGACAATTTTGGCACAGATATGACAAGAGCTGCCGAAGAAGGAAAACTGGATCCTGTAGTTGGCCGGGTGAAGGAAATAGAGCGACTGGCACAAATATTGAGCCGCCGCAAGAAGAACAACCCTATTTTGATTGGCGAACCGGGAGTCGGCAAATCTGCCATTGTTGAGGGACTTGCATTACGGATTGTGGAAAAGAAAGTATCACGTATTTTATTTGATAAACGCGTGATAGCTCTTGATATGACTGCCGTTGTCGCAGGCACTAAATATCGTGGACAATTCGAGGAACGTATTCGTTCCATTTTGAACGAGTTGAAGAAGAATCCTAACATCATTCTTTTCATCGATGAAATCCACACTATTGTGGGAGCAGGTTCTGCAGCAGGCTCAATGGATGCAGCCAATATGTTGAAACCTGCATTGGCCAGAGGTGAGATTCAATGCATCGGAGCGACGACATTGGACGAATACCGCCAAAATATTGAAAAAGACGGTGCATTGGAACGCCGGTTCCAAAAGGTTATTGTAGAACCAACAACTGCAGAAGAAACACTTCAGATTTTGAAAAATATCAAAGATAAATACGAGGATCATCATAATGTGAACTATACAGATGCGGCCCTTGAAGCCTGTGTAAAACTGACAGACCAATATATCACAGACCGTAACTTCCCTGATAAAGCGATAGATGCTTTAGATGAAGCCGGTTCGCGCGTACATCTTACTAATATCACTGCTCCCAAAGAAATTGAAGAACAGGAAAAACTGATTGATGAGATGAAATCTCTTAAAAATGAAGCTGTCAGGTTACAAAATTTCGAACTAGCCGCCAGTTATCGTGACAAAGAGAAAGAATATACGAACCAGCTTGATACTCTGAAGGAAGAATGGGAAAAAAGCCTGAAGGAAAATCGGGAAACGGTAGATGACGAACAAATAGCCGAAGTCGTTTCCATGATGTCAGGCGTACCTGTGCAAAGAATGGCACAGGCTGAAGGAATGAAATTATTAGGAATGAAAGACGATCTGCTTTCTAAAGTTATCGGTCAAGACAAAGCAATCGCCACACTGGTAAAAGCTATTCAAAGAAGCCGTGTAGGTCTGAAAGATCCTAATAAACCGATTGGTACATTCATGTTTCTAGGTCCGACAGGTGTCGGCAAGACTCATCTGGCTAAGGAGTTAGCGAAACTAATGTTCGGTTCGGCAGATGCACTTATCCGCATTGACATGAGTGAATATATGGAAAAATTCACCGTATCCCGTCTGGTAGGAGCACCTCCCGGATATGTAGGTTATGAAGAAGGCGGACAGCTGACGGAGAAAGTAAGACGTAAACCCTACTCCATCGTTTTATTGGATGAAATTGAAAAAGCGCATCCCGATGTATTCAACATACTGTTGCAAGTGATGGATGAAGGTCGGTTGACTGACAGTTATGGCAGAACTGTAGACTTTAAAAATACCATAGTTATCATGACATCCAATATTGGAACCCGCCAACTTAAAGAATTCGGAAAAGGAATCGGATTTGCCGCCCAAATCCGTACAGATGACAAAGAATACTCGCGCAGCGTGATTACAAAAGCTTTGAATAAGTCTTTTGCGCCCGAATTCATCAATCGTCTGGACGAAATAATAACTTTCGACCAACTCGACCTGAATGCACTGACTCGGATTATCGATATTGAACTTAAGGGTCTTTACAGTCGTGTGGAACGCATTGGTTATAAGCTTGTTATCGACGAAGATGCCAAAAAGTTTGTAGCCACCAAAGGTTACGATGTACAGTTCGGAGCACGCCCATTAAAACGTGCCATCCAAAACAATTTGGAGGATGGAATCTCCGAGCTGATACTTGGATCAGAAATGGCGGCTGGTGACACGATCAAGGTAAGCTATGACAAAGAAAAAGACATCATTGTCATGACTGTGGAAAAGTAAAGAGTCCAAAGTTCTTCAAAAAATAACAGACAAAATGTCAGATATCATTGTATCTGGCATTTTTTTTGCCCATCATCCAACAAAAAGACGATTCAAACGTATATATAACATAATAACTTAAAACCATAAATAGTATGCAAAAAGGAAATATTGGGGTAACCACTGAGAACATTTTCCCCATCATCAAAAAGTTCTTATACAGTGATCATGAAATATTCCTCCGTGAATTAGTTTCTAATGCAGTAGATGCCACACAGAAACTGAAAACCCTTGCATCTAAAGGTGAATTCAAAGGAGAGATGGGAGATCTTACTATTAAAGTAAGTTTAGGAAAAGATACCATCACCATTTCCGACCGGGGTATCGGACTTACAGCCGAAGAGATCGACAAATATATCAATCAGATAGCTTTTTCAGGCGCTAACGACTTCCTTGAAAAATATAAAGATGATGCCAATGCCATCATCGGACACTTTGGTCTGGGATTCTATTCTGCCTTCATGGTAGCCAAAAAAGTGGAAATCATCACAAAATCCCACCAAGAAGGAGCACAAGCTGTGAAATGGACTTGCGACGGAAGCCCTGAGTTTACTATCGAAAATGTTGAAAAAGAAAGCCGCGGATCGGATATTATCCTTTATATAGATGATGACTGCAAAGAATTTCTGGAAGAAACACGTATTTCTTCATTGCTGACTAAATATTGCCGCTTCCTTCCTATCCCCATTGCATTCGGCAAAAAGAAAGAATGGAAAGATGGAAAGCAGGTTGAAACAAATGAAGACAATGTAATCAACGAAACCTATCCTTTATGGACACGCAAACCGGTAGAACTGAAAGACGAAGATTATAAGAAATTCTATCGGGAATTATATCCCATGGCAGACGAACCTTTGTTCTGGATCCATCTGAATGTGGATTATCCGTTCAATCTGACAGGTATTCTGTACTTTCCGAAAGTAAAGAGCAACATTGAATTACAAAAAAACAAAATCCAACTTTACTGTAACCAGGTCTATGTCACCGACTCGGTAGAAGGTATTGTTCCAGACTTCCTGACCCTGTTACACGGAGTGATTGACTCACCAGACATCCCGTTGAACGTATCCCGTTCTTACTTGCAGAGCGATTCCAACGTGAAGAAAATCTCCACTTATATTTCTAAGAAAGTATCAGACCGCCTGCAAGCCATTTTTAAGAATGACCGCAAAGAATTCGAGGAGAAATGGGATGATTTGAAAATTTTCATCAACTACGGCATGTTAACCCAAGAAGAGTTCTACGAAAAGGCTAATAAATTTGCTCTGCTGAAAGACACAGATGACAAATATTATACTTATGAAGAATACCAAAGCTTGATCAAAGATAATCAAACAGATAAGGACGGCAACTTGATTTATCTGTATGCTACCCATGCAGACGAACAATACAGCTACATTGATGCGGCCAAGAACAAAGGCTACAACGTATTGTTAATGGATGGTCAGCTGGATGTAGCTATGGTAAGTATGCTCGAGCAAAAATTTGAAAAGAGCCGCTTCACCCGTGTGGACAGTGATGTAATTGACCGCCTGATTGCTAAAGAAGAGCGCAAAGATGCCAGTCTGGAAGCCGGCCAACGCGATATTCTATCTTCCATATTCCGCAGTCAGTTGCCACAGATGAAGAAAGTGGAGTTCAATGTAGAAACACAATCTTTAGGCGAGACAGGAACTCCTATCATGATTACCCAAAGCGAATATATGCGCCGTATGAAAGAAATGGCCAATATCCAGGCAGGTATGAGTTTTTATGGAGAAATGCCGGATATGTTTAACTTGGTTCTGAATGTCGACCACAAACTGGTGAAACAAGTTTTGAATGATGCGGACAACTCTTGTAAAGCTGCTCTTGAACCTATCGAAACTGAAATGACCAGTCTGAATAAACGTCACGACGAACTTCACAAAGCACAGGAAGGTAAAAAAGCCGATGAAATACCTCAAGCAGAAAAAGATGAATTAAGTGATGTTGAGAAAAAGTTGGCCGATGAAAAGACCAAGAAAGAAGCTGTTTTAGGTGAATACGCAGGTGGTAACAAAGTAATCCGCCAATTGATTGACCTTGCTCTGTTACAAAATAATATGTTGAAAGGCGAAGCTTTGACAAACTTTGTAAAACGCAGTATCGAACTGATTTAACAAATCTATCACATTTTGCTATCAAAAGCGTCGGGAAGTTCATTTCCGGCGCTTTTTTATTCTAAAAAACGATTGGAAACGAAGATTTCTTTCTATATTTGGAGCAACACATACAAAGATTCGACATCCATGAAACATTATCTATATATACTTTTTCTTCTCTTTTTACTGCTTCCTCCCATCCATGCACAGAAAGTGGGACTGGTACTGAGCGGAGGAGGTGCCAAAGGCCTAACCCATATCGGCATTATCCGCGCATTAGAAGAAAACGGTATCCCCATAGATTATATTGCAGGCACATCCATGGGAGCCATTG
>ERZ779982.961-NODE-961-length-11964-cov-2.025023_pt1 | contig 11964 bp, 10 predicted proteins | sample MGYA00511936_ERZ779982 | MGnify/ENA primary metagenome ERZ779982 (study PRJEB29588, sample SAMEA2146682) | human gut metagenome | biome: human gut; feature: human-associated habitat; material: faeces | place: Denmark | collected 2008/2010 ... | reverse complement strand
ACCCGACTCCTTAGCAGCATTTGCACTCTGCTCAGCAAGCACAGTAACCTGGTCTGCTACAACTGCAAAGCCTTTTCCTGCCTCTCCTGCCCTGGCAGCCTCAATGGAAGCATTGAGTGACAGCAGATTGGTTTCATCTGCAATGGAAGCAATCAGCGATGTTGCATCCTTGATCTTTAAGGCAGAATCATTCGTTGTATTGGTCTGTTCATAAATCACATTGATGGACTCGGTTGCCCTCTCATTGATTTCTCCCAGTTCTTCCAGTGCCTTTTTGGCTATCTGTCCGGACGCATTCATCACATCTGCCGTCTCGTTCATGGATTTTACCTGGTTTGTAGAATCCTCAATCATCGTACCCATGGAAATAATGGACTCGGTTGCCCCCTGAGTCTCCTGTGCCTGACTGGTTGCACTGGTTGCGATCTCATTTACTGCGGTCTCCACATTATTTACGTTTCCTGCTGTCTTTGCCGCGTTATTGTTTAACGTTTCCGATGCCTCAAACAGCTGTCCACCCTGCTGTCGTATCTTCTGTACAATTTCCGTCAGAGCCTCTTTCATCCGAAGCACGGCATTTGCAATGCTTCCGACTTCCCCACGATGTGCGGCACATTGTTCCAGTACCTGATCGTTTCGCAGATCCAGCTGTGCAATCCGGTTCACGGAATCTGTAATCTTTAATAACGGACGTGTAATCCGTGTTGCAAAAACAAACGCTGCCAAAGCCCCGATCAACAGCAACACACCGGAAATCAGGATTCCCCTTTGCTCCAGCATTAATGCCGGTGCAAGAAGATCTGCATCATCCGCTGTGACTACAAGGATAAACTGTTTTTTGCTGGTATAACATGCGGAAAATTTTTTCTCCCCCTGAAATACATACTGCACAGTCTCCGGTTTTGGGATACTTCCCCCCTGTATCTCGTTGAGAATCTTTTTGACAGCATCGTTTTCTACCGGCTGTCCGATTTTCTCAGCGGTAGGATGATACAGCATCGTTCCGTCAAATCCGACCAGATAGGCATAAGCTGTCTTGGCTCCTGCGACATCTAGCTGCTGTAAAATATCCTGTGCAGCTTCCGGGTTATCTAAAAAATCAGCATTTACCTGCATGGCGCTTTCCACCTCCCGTCCATACGAAATGGAAAGATCCAGCAGATAGTTGGAATAGATACTGCGGATATTGCTTTTTACCCCAGGCATAATCATGAGTGTATACAATATTACAATCACTGCCGCCACAAGAATCACTACCGCAATAAACTGCGTTTTCATAGAATGCCAGAAAGAAATTTTCTGCTGCCTGTGTTCCGTATTCATAATGATTCCTCCTCTGTTATCATTTTTTGTATTTTACCACAAATCGGCATTTTTCACAATATTCCACAGCTTTTTCGTATATTTTCGTTTATTTTTTCTGTTTTAATTACCATTATCTGTTTATTTGACAAGTTTAAATTCCGGATTCTGTTTCGGATTTGCCAGAATCCGGATATGGCAGTCTGCCAGATGCTCATTGTTTATCTCCAGTGCATATTCAACCTCAACCGTAATCTCATTTTCTTTCTCCCGCACATCCACACGGTAGGCATCAATTCCCACCAGCAGGCTGCCGTATGGGGTATTATAATATGTAATATTTTTTTTGTTTTTTTCAAAAATCATATGAACGTTGACGGCTCCCTTTTTCGTCAGTTCCATATAATTATCACGCACTTTAATCATGTTCCTGGTCGATTCTTTCTGACCTTCCATGACCTCCTCGTACATAAAAAAGTGCCTGCCATTCCGAAAATAATAATCTCCCGGGGAGATCACTTCTATCGTGTCATTCTGTTCGTTTTCCCCGATCTGCAATCCCTTGATGGACAATAATACGTCTTTTGTCATAGCCAGTTCCTTCTTTTCCTTGATATCTTAACGCACATTGGTGCGCCCCATTATCATAACGAGTTTAGCGAAAATAATCAAGGAATTTCCACCGGATCTGCATTTTTCCAGAATCAAACACATCTGCATATTCTTCCTGCGTCAAAACTTCACGCAGCTCCTCGCCGGAAGATTCATCCACAACCTCATATACTGATCCCTGAAAACACATGTTCGGATACAGCACACACCACCAGTTATGTCCTTCTCCTTTTCCCAGTGTAATCTGCAACGCACGGTATTTACCTGCCGGAAACGTATAATCCCCATACGTTTTCACAGGGAAATCCACATTGGCAAGCCTTGCGCTGGCACCGTATGTATAGCCGCTTTTGCGCAGCGTTTTTTCCGCTGTTTCTATAATTTCGTCCATATGGTCCTGCACAATTTTTTCGGTTTGCGCCCGGTCTGTTACCTTTTTTAGTTTTTGCCCAAGCATATGCCCCACCGCATCCCGGACCTTTAGTTTCACATTCTGGTCGTCCTTGGCATCACTGTTTGCCAGTACATGAAACCGCAGTATTTTTTCTGCAATTGCCGGCTGCAGTGGATCCACCCTTTCCTTTTCTGTTGCGTGCGCAGTTCCCGCAGCAAGAACCGTTAACATACATAAAATGATAAACATGATTTTTTTCTTTTTCATTTTCCCACACTCTCTTTCCTCTGATAGTAAGAGCATTTCCATTATTTTTCCTGTTTATACAAAAACCTGTCATCCGGTACCCGGTACATGGTTTTCCAGAAGATGATATGGTCTTCTGTTTCCAGATATGGCAGCATGATCTGCAGGATATGGTTTTCCTTCTCGTCCAGCAGCCTGCCAAGCTTAAACAGTTTTCCTGATCCCGCTGATTCCTGATTCTGCAGATACTGTTCCAGATAACTTCCCAGATCCTGTGGCAGATCTTCTTCTGTCTCAAACAATGCCAATGGATCTTCCGCCACACATACATAGATGTTTCTTGGGAAAAGTCCGGTTTGTTTCAGATAAGAAAGAACATCCGCATACCGTCCGGTATCCTCCATCAGATTTTCCCCGAAGACAAGCACTTTCATATGATTGCAGTCTGCCAGTTTTTCCAGCCGGCTATCATAGGTCCGCACACAGCTTTCCATTGTCTTTCCCGTGACAGGCGCGATATTCACACGCGCCTCTTCCAGATCCGTATTATCCTTCTGGCTCAGCTTGGGAAATCCATAACCAAAAGAAATCTGTCCATCCTTTTCGTCCACAACCGCCATCATTGGAAAACAGCGGTCTTCGAGTTCTGTGGCGCTGCATCCGCAAAGCAGCTGCTGCACAGACAATACCAGTGCAACATATTTTTTTATTTTACCCTTCATGCCGTTTTTTCCCCTTTCCCCACAAAAGTACAAACAATGGCAGGAACAAAAACAACGGGATTCCGATATACAGCAGATAATCCCGGAACCATTCCCCATGGCTGCTTTGGTGGAGCATTTCTGCCACCCCGAAAACGGCAGCCATCACCCCACAGAGATACCATTTTTTATGCGTATCTTTTTTCCGCAGTTTCTGTACCAGTTCCTGTGCATAAAACAAAAACACAGTCACAAGTGCAAACAGCGTAAAAAACCAGATGGCGATCATAAAGGCATCCAGCCGCTTCAAAAAACTTCCCCTCAGATGGATACTGCTCATCAGCGTAATTGCCGGATATTTCATGGTCGTGAGGGAACGGCTTCCAAAACTGCCCAGCAGGATCACATACAAAACTGCAAGAACACCTATGGCAAACCACATTGCCGCATGCACGGCATGCACCAGCTTCCCCCATTTTTCTTTCTGCACATAGGAGGGAAAAAATGCAAGCAGAAACAATGGCATCAGACAAAAAAAGACTGCCAGACTTCCTTTCATCACCGACCCGGTATCTGCCTGAAAAAAGCCATACAGATATTCCATCTCCAGATCCCCCGCCGCAATCAAAAGCATTCCTGCAAGAAGTACAAACAAAACGACAAACAAAATCTCATACACCCGTGCACGGCTTTCAATCCCGCCACACACGGCATATCCTGCCGTCAGCAATACCAGAATCAGAATCAGGGGAAACGACTCCCCTGCAATCAGCCCCTTTTGTATCACGTCCGAAAAGATATATGCCCCGTATCCTGCCATACCGGTAAAATAGACCAGCAGTAACACCAGAAAAATTTTTTTCATCCATGCCGGCAGAATCCGTTCCATATAAGTGACCAGATCCGTTTCCATCTTTTTTAAAACATATGCAAGATACCACAGATACAGGCTTCCCATAATGCCGCCCAGCACAATGGATGCCAGACCGTCATTTCCCGCAAATGCCGCCAGCTGTGAGGGCAGAATCAGCGTACTTTCCCCTACAAAATCGAACACAAACAGCCGGAACACCTGCCGCGTTGATATCCGGTTATTATTTGAAAACATATCGTTCCTCCGTTACTGTTTACTCAGCCTATTTTTTCCGCAGACGTATCCGCTCCCCGCGTTTTGCATAAATGGGTCTTCGCACCATTTTTTTCAGTGGTGCACGCCAGATACTGTCGCGTTCATCATGATAATCATTGACATCTGCCCCCACAAACGGCATGAGATACGGAATCCCAAAGCTTTCCAGCCGCGACAGATGGATGAACACCGTAAGCAGTGCAATCAAAAATCCGAAAAATCCAAGCCATGCGGACAGGACAATCACATAAAATTTCAATATCCGGAATGAAAAAGCAAATTCTTCATTCGGAATGGAAAAGGAACAAAGCGCGGTAAACGCAACCACGATCACCACAATCGGACTGACAAGGTTGGCATCCACAGCTGCCTGCCCGATAATCAGACCTCCGACAATTCCGATCGTATTTCCCATTGCCCCCGGCAGCCGGACCCCCGCCTCCCGCAACAGTTCAAAAGAAATCTCCATGAGAATGACCTCCAGTGCCGCCGGAAAAGGCACACCGATCCGTGCCTCCCAGAAGGATAACAAAAGCGGTGTCGGCAGAATCTGTGTGTGAAAATTTGTCACCGCCAGATACAGTCCGGGGAGTGTCATGGCAAAAAAAGCTGCCATGTAACGCAAGATCCGTGCAAACGTTGCCACACCAAACCGATTATAATAGTCATCACTCGTCTTCAGAAAAGAATTCAGGTCTGTCGGCAGAATGAGAGCGACCGGAGAATTGTCGCATAACAATACGATCCTTCCCTCCAGCACCGCAAGTGCTGCCCGGTCCGGTCGCTGTGTCGTCTGAAACTGTGGAAACGGTGAATACCATTTCTTTTCCGCCAGCTGCTCTAAGATTCCGCTGTCCATGACCCCGTCAATCTCATATTCTGTAATTTTTTCCCGGATTTTTTCCAGCACGGATGTATATTTCAGATCTGCCATATACACCAGGTCAATTGCCGTGTGCGAACGCACCCCCTCCTGTACTTCTTCTACTTTAACCCGTGTCGATCGCACACGCTTACGGATAAGTGCCGTATTCGTTTTGATGGAATCGGTAAACCCCTCCTTCGAACCACGGATCACCTTTTCCGAATCCGGTTCCTGCACCCCCATGCCGGGATATCCTTTGTCGGCAATCTTTAATGCATGTCCGTATCCATCCACAAAAAGGATGGCATCCCCCGTGAGCATCCCCTGTGCTGCATCCTCTATGGTATCGTACGGTGTCACATCTGAAATCCCCATCGCATTCTCATTGAGTACCTGATTTAAGTCTCTGTCCGGCAGCTCCGATAATGCCGCCAGCAGTCTCCCCAATGCGGTTGTCTCCAGCAGCATATTGCTGACTGCCACCTCAATATATGCCAGAAAACAGCGTCTTTTTTTTCCTTTTCCCAGACGCATTTCCTTCATTTTAATATCTGCACTGTCTGCAAACAGCTGTTGAAACTGTTTTATATTCTGCTCAATATCGGTCGAAATTTTTGTATGCTCCATTTTTACATTCCTATCTCTTTTCATCCCATAAGGTACCTGTATACCTAAAAAAAGACAGACACCAAAAGGTATCTGTCCTTACTATTTCCATCTGTTACATAAACTATTCATTTTCTGCTTCATCCTGACACTGGATTACACTTTTTACTGCCACTGCCTGGTTTTTTACATGCTTGTGCATGGCAAGCGTTGCCGCTTCTTTATCCCTGTTTTTCAAGCCCTCCGCAATCGCATTATGTTCTGCGATCAATACCGGATAATTGTCCGGATTTTTGATATATTCCACACGGTATCGGTAGATCTGCTCCCGCAGATTGTTCAATAACGTCACGAGTTTCGGATTTCCCGTTGATTCAAAAATAACATCGTGGAATTTTACATCCATCTCGGCAATCATTTTCACATCTCCGGTCTTTGTACTGTTTTCAAACTGATCTTTGACTTCTAAAAGTTTTTGCAGCTCTTTCTCCGAAATCTTATCACATGCAATCTTTACGGCAAGTTCATCCAGTGCCTCCCGGATTTCCAGAACATCTTCCATATCTTTGAGCGTCATCTTTGCAACCTCTGCCCCTTTGCGTGGCATGGTTACAGCAAGTCCCTCCTGCTCGAGCATACGGATGGCTTCACGGATCGGTGTACGGCTCACCCCAAGCTTTGCTGCCAGCTGTAACTCCATAAGCCGCTCTCCCGGTTTGAGATCTCCTTTTAAAATTGCCTCTCTTAACGTATTAAATACAACATCTCTCAGTGGCAGATATGCGTCCATATTGAGCGTCAGATCATCTGTCATGTTATCGTCTCCATTTCTGTTTGTGTGAATTATTACTTTCTCCTGTTGTTGTAGATCGTGGTCAGATATACCTGTTTTGCAAGACCGGAGCGTTTCATTTCCCGCAGCGCACGCTTTGCCGTTTCTCCATCTTCAAAAAGACCGAATACGGTAGGACCGCTTCCGCTCATCATGGAAGCTTTTGCACCCGAACGCATCATCTGCTGTTTGATCTCTGCAATTACCGGATAGTTTGGTATCGTAACCGATTCCAGTACATTTCCCATATGTGCACAGACACCGTCAAAATCTTTCTCCCGGATATCTTTCATCAGTGCATCAATATCCGGATGGTTCATCTGTTCATCCAGCTTCAGGTTCTGATATACAAATTTGGTCGATACAGAAATGGATGGTTTTGCAATCAGCACCGGACATTTGATCATCGGCGGAAGCTGTGTCAGTTTTTCCCCGATTCCTTCTGCTAGTGCCGTTCCACGCATAAGACAGTAAGGAACATCTGCCCCGATCTGTACCCCTCTCTTCATCAGTTCCCTGCGGGACAATCCCAGATCATACAACTGATTCATCGCATACAGCATGGCGGCAGCATCCGTGCTTCCTCCTGCCATCCCCGCCGCTACCGGAATTCTCTTTGTCAGTTTTACGGAAATTCCATCTGTAAGCGCAAACTCTTCCTGTAACAGCCGTGCAGCTTTATAGACCAGATTATTTTCATTTACCGGCAAAAAAGAGAGGTTGGAAACAATCTGTATCTCCGGCTCCCGGATCTTTTGAATCTCCAGAAGATCGTACAGATGAATGGTCTGCATGATCATGCGCACTTCATGATATCCATCTTCCCTGCGCCGGACCACATCCAGTCCCAGATTTATTTTTGCAAGTGCTTTGAGTGTTATTTCATCCATTTGTATTTCCTCAGTATTTTGTATACACCGATTGTACTACAAAAAATACAATCGGTCAAATCCTATTCTCCCTGTTATTCTTTCCACTTTCTTCCGAAAAAATAAGTCACAAAATAGATCACAGATGCGATAATTACAATCATTGGGCCGGTTGCAACGTTCGTGTAATAAGACAAAATCAGTCCCATGACGCCCGAGAAAACGGAAAAAATTATCGAAAAGACATGGTATTCCCGCATGTTTACCGACAGATTTCTGCTCGATGCCGCCGGAAGGATCAGCAATGCATTGATGATCAGAATACCTACCCACTTGATGGAAAGCATGACAATCAGTGCTACAAGTACCGCAAAAACATAATCCATCAGTTGTACCGGAATCCGCTTGCTCTTTGCCAGTGCCCGGTGAATACAGATGGCATTCAGCCAGTTAAAACAGGTGATCCAGAACAAAATCGTAACGATAAAAATAATAACAAGATACCCGATTTCCTTTTTGGTAATGCTCAGAACATCCCCGACTAAAAGACTCGAATATTTACTGAAATTTCCGCCTTTTGACAGGATTGCCAGACCAATCGCAACCGAACAGGAGGAAAAAACCGAAATAATCGTATCGGTTGATACGGTACTTCTGCTTCCGATTTTGTTTAACAGCAGCGCGAATACAACTGCAAAAATCACCATGGAAATATTCGTATCCGGAATTCCGCATACCACTCCTACAGCAATTCCCGTCAGTGCGGAATGCCCCAGGGCATCCGAAAAATATGCCATTTTTTTATTGACAATCATGGTTCCCATCAGCCCAAACAGTGGTGTAATGATCAGTATTGCGGCCAATGCCATCTTCATAAAACCATAATCCATCCAGGAGGTCCAATCAATCATTTGTCTCATCCTCCTTTATCCATGTTTCTTCTTTTCCCGCAGAAAAAATCCGTTCAAATTCGGAACTTTCGTATACTTCTTTTACCGTTCCCTGCCTGAGGACCGTCTTGTCCAGAAGCACTACATGATCCGCATATCTTGCCACGTAATCCAGATCATGTGAGATCAGAATAATCGCAAGGTCATAATGTTTTTTCAGATAATCCATCGTTTTAAAAAAAAGTTCCATGCCATTCTGGTCAATTCCGGATACCGGCTCATCCAAAAGCAGCAGATTCGGCTCATCCATCACCGCCAGTGCAAGAAGCACTCTCTGCAGCTGTCCTCCGGACAGATTACAAACCTGTTTGTCGATCAGTTCTTCTGCCTCAAAAATGCGCAGATGCGCTTTGATCTTTTCATATAATTTCCGGTTTTTCGGCAGAAACACCGGATATCTCGACTCATAGCTTGCCAGCAGGTCATAGACACTGACCGGTGTATTTTTTTCGATGTTAATCGATTGCGGGACATATCCGATTTTTAAATTCTGCATCCGTCCGTCTTTGGTATCCCGAAACTCAATATCTCCCGTATGCGGGATGTCCCCCAGCATGGCACGGATCAATGTCGATTTTCCGGCACCGTTTTTTCCGATAATCGCATTCAGCGATCCACAGTGCATATGAAGATTCACATCTTTTAAGATTTCCTGCTCACTGAACCACACCCCCAGATGGTTCACCTTGATGCAGTGAAATCCACACGGACTAATGATCTTTCGCATAAAATGCCTCCTCAAGTATCTCCATGTTTTTTTTCATACCGTTAATATAACTGTCTTTTTCGTAAGTTCCGCGATTCAGCGGGTCCAGATATAATACCTTTGCATCGGACTCTTTCCGGATCGTATCTCCCATACTCTTTCCATACAGTTCTTCTGCAAGAATGTATTTTACATGCCCCTTGCGGACAGCAGAAAGCACATCCGATACTTCTCCTGCGCTGACCTGCCGTTCCTCATCGAGATCCAGCAGATAGTTTACCTGCAGTCCATAGTCCTCAGCGACATAGGCATATGCTTCATGAAACAGAATCACCGACTGACCGGAAATTTCCTGTTTTAATTTCTCCTGACGTTTTTTCAGTCCGTCCAGTTTTTCCAGATATGCCTTTGCTCCATTCTGATAGGCACTGCTTCTTTCCGGATCTGCTCCAGATAATCCATCGGCAATCGTCTGTACCTGTGTCTCATAAGCAGAAACGCTCATCCATGCGTGGGCATTGACATCCCCATGGGCATGTTCTTCTTCTGTTTCCCCCTCATGATGATGTGTATCGTCCTCCTCCCCGGAGAGCAAAGAAATATTCTCACAGGCTTCTATAATTTTCAGATTCGGGTAAGCCTCTGCAACTTCCTTCATAAAGCTTTCAATTCCACCACCATTGATGATAAACACATCCGCCGTACTAAGTAACTTCATATCTTCCGGTGTCAGCTGAAAATCATGCAGGCAGCCGGTCTGCGGCTCACTTAAATTTTCCAGACGCACTCCGTCTGCATCTCCGATTACATTCTCAGCCGCAATATACATTGGATAAAAGGAAGTCACAACCGTCAGTTCCTGTCCATCCGTCTGTTCCTGTGTCTGGCTGACGTACCATCCGGTCAGTCCCATTCCTGCCACCAGAATGGCAAAAAGCATGATTGCAGTATACAAATACTTTTTCTTCATTCTACTTTTTTTTCACTTTCTTTTTCTGTTCTTTTCGAAGTGTCTTTTTGGCTAACGGGCGGGCTGGCTTTTTTCCACGCTCCTTTTTTTTCGGTTCCTGCGGTGCCGGCTGCTTTTGTTTTGCCTCTCTTTTGGCATTTTCCGCCTCGATGTACCCTTGCGGAAGTTCAATAACGGATTCTACAATCTGCCAGATTTCTTCCCGGCCCTGTTTTGACTCCGCAGAAAACGGAATAACGATCGTTCCCGGCTCTACTTGCAGGATATCCTTTATCATTTGCACATGTTGCAGGATTTGCATCTTTTTTAATTTGTCCGATTTTGTTGCAATGATGATTGGCGCAAATCCCTGATGAACCATCCACTCATACATCATCTGATCATTTTCCGACGGTTCATGACGAATATCAATCAGAAGAAAAACTGCTTTCAGCCGTTTGGATGTATGCAGATAATTTTCGATCATCTGTCCCCATTTCGCCTTAATCTCAATATTTGCATTTGCGTATCCGTATCCCGGCAAGTCCACCAGATACATTGCCTCATTGACATTGTAAAAATTTATGGTCTGCGTTTTTCCCGGCTGGGAAGAAGTACGCGCAAGCGATTTCCGGTTCATCAGCGCATTGATCAGCGATGACTTTCCCACATTGGATTTTCCGGCAAAAGCCACTTCATCCAATAGGTTGTCCGGAATCGCACTTGTAATTCCACAAACTGTCTCCAAATTCACATTTTTGATAATCATATTTATTCTCCTGCAAAAAGAATTTGGGCTGCATTATACAAATGCAGCCTTAATTACCTGATCCATATGTTCTACCGGTATGATCTCCATATCTCCAACGATCTCTTCCGAAATTTCGGCAAGATCCTGTTCATTCTCTTTTGGAATACAGACCGTCTTCATTCCGGCATTCTTTGCCGCAAGCAATTTCTCTTTTAATCCGCCAATCGGAAGTACACGTCCGCGCAGTGTAATTTCCCCTGTCATGGCAACATCTGCCCGTACCGGCTTCCCGGTGACCGCAGAAAGAATTGCGGTTGCCATGGTAATTCCGGCAGACGGTCCGTCTTTTTGAACCGCACCTTCCGGAACATGGATATGGATGTCATGTTTCTGGAAAAATTCCGGATCAATATGGTAATCTTCACTGATGGACCGAATATAACTGATTCCGGTCTGTGCAGACTCTTTCATGACGTCTCCGAGTTTTCCCGTCAACACCACACTGCCCTTGCCCGGCATCAGATTCACCTCAATCTCTAAAGTTACACCACCCACACTTGTCCATGCCAGACCGCGCACAATGCCTACTTCATTCTTTTTGTTTTTCTTCTCCGGACGATATTTCGGTTTTCCGAGAAAATCTTCCAGATTTGTGCCGGTTACACGAATCATTTTCTCATCGCCCTCGTAGATTCTGCGGGCTGCTTTGCGGCAGATTTCTCCGATCTGCCGTTCGAGAGAACGTACACCTGCTTCTCTGGTATAAGAAGAAATCACCATTCGCAGCGCTTTGTCCGTAATCTTTAGTTTGCCATCTGCAACTCCGTTTTTTTCAAACTGTTTCGCCAGCAGATGATCCTTTGCAATATGGAACTTTTCGTTTTCCGTATAACTGCTAACCTCTATAATTTCCATACGATCCAGAAGCGGTCCCGGAATATCCTGCATGGAATTGGCACTTGCAATAAACAGTACCTCGGACAGATCCACCGGAAGCTCTACATAGTGATCCCGGAATTTATGATTCTGTTCCGAGTCAAGCACTTCCAGCA
>ERZ779982.957-NODE-957-length-11989-cov-1.592928_pt1 | contig 11989 bp, 9 predicted proteins | sample MGYA00511936_ERZ779982 | MGnify/ENA primary metagenome ERZ779982 (study PRJEB29588, sample SAMEA2146682) | human gut metagenome | biome: human gut; feature: human-associated habitat; material: faeces | place: Denmark | collected 2008/2010 ... | reverse complement strand
CTGCCGGTTTGATGCGCTTACCGAAAGCCAGCAGCAGAAGATCGAAATCAAAAAGAGCGAATGGGGATATTTGGAACTTGCCATCACCTCCGATGCCGCGTTTGTACAGCCGGCACAGACGCAGATTACTTCGGAGGATTTTCTGGGGAGTACGTTTGTCCTGAAATACATCGTGGACTATGACCGGATGCATGCCGGAAACAATTATGCCAAAATTACTTTTTCCTCGGTATATGAGACAAAGGTTCTGGAGATTTATGCGCACAAAGGGGAAAAACAAAAGTCCAAAGAACAAAAAGAACATGCCAAAATCAGGGAATGTCAGTCCGGGCTGGTAGAACTGTATGAGGCATTCCGCCTGAAAAAAATTGTGACAGGTGTGTGGGCAAATGAGTCGGTAGAACGTTTAAACCAGCTGCATGCCATGCTTCCGGATCAGGTGATGTATCCGCTGATGAAAGCACAGGCACTGGTGATCAATCACCAGAAACAGGAAGCGGAGTGGATTCTTGAGGAATTTAAACGGGAATGGCCCGATCACCATACACCGGAGTGGGGGTATTATCTTTATATTATGACGCTTCTGGAACGGGAACCGGCATATGTGGACCGCATGACACATGAGATTGAGATGATTTTTCATGAAAATCCGGATTCTGCTTTGTTATTCTGGGTTCTTTCGTTTCTGGAAGAGGAATATTACAACAACAGTGCGCACAAACTGCGTGCAATTGCGCACTGGGTGATGAGTGGCTGTGTTTCCCCGTACCTGTATCTGGAGGCATACGATCTGATCAGCCATGACCCGTATCTGCTCACAAAACTGGGAAGATTTGAAGTGCGGATTCTGCGCTGGGCAATCCGTCATCAGGTTCTGACAAAGGAACTGGCAGCACAGATTTTTGAAGTGGTGGAAATGAATCAGGGATTTCATCCGGTTCATTTTGAACTGATGCAGGCAGCTTACGGGACAGAGGAAAAACCGGAATATGTGGGACAGATCTGCAGTTACCTGATAAGAACCCAGCAGTTTGATACAAAATTTCACCACTGGTATGAAAAGGGAATCGAGCTTGAACTTCGGATTACTGGATTATATGAGGCTTATCTGATGTCACTGGATGAACGGGAGATTGCATCGGTTCCGAAAATTATCCGGATGTACTTTCAGTATGACAGTAATCTTCCCTATCGGAAGATGGCAATTCTTTACAACAATATCATTGCGTCAAAGGAAAGCGAACCGGAAATTTATGAACAGTATCGCCGGGTGATGAGCCGTTTTGCCATGGAACAGATCGAGCAGGAACATGTGGACGATAATCTGGCGGTGGTTTATGAGGACATGCTTGAACTGGGGCTGGTGAATGAAGAACTTGCAAAATGTCTTTCCAATATTCTGTTTGCGCATAAGCTGGTCATTATGCAGCCGCATATGGTCCGCGCGATTGTATACCAGAAGCAGATGAAAGATCCGCAGATCGTTCCGATTGTAAACGGATGTGCCTACGTGTCCCTTTTCTGCAGGGAATATGCCATTTTGTTTGAAGATGGGAAAGGCCAAAGATATATCCACAGTGTCCCGTACCGGCTGGATCCCCTGATGGATGCCGGATCGTATCTGGAGAAATGTACGGCACTGGCACCGGAGGAACTTCCGTATATTGTTTCCCATTTTGGGGAAAAGCCGGATCATCATATGTTTGATGCCAAAGAGGAAAAATTTTTCCGGAGAGTGCTGTTTGCACAGGAGCTGGATACGGAATACCAGTCGTATTTTTCCAGGGAGATTGTGCGTTATTATCAGAAAAAAGAGCAAAAACCCCTGGTGGAACAATATCTGGAACAGGCAGATTATGAGCAGATGCCGCAGGCGGTGCGTCAGTATATGATGGAATCCCTTGCGGACTGGCGGATGTATGACCGGTTGTATGAACAGATGCAGGAATATGGGCTGGATCAGATCGGATCATCGGCAAAGGTTGCAGTTGCCACCTATCTGCTGGATGCGATGGAAGAGAGGGAGCAGGACGAGGAACTGCTGCTTTTGTGTACAAGTGCGTTTTTAAACAAAAAATACAATGACAGGATTCTGCAGTATCTGAGTGATTTTTATTCCGGACCGGTTGAGACCATGCTTCGTTTATGGAGAGCAGCACAGGATTTTGAACTTCGGACAAGAGATCTGGAAGAACGGATTCTTGAGCAGATGCTGTATACGGATATGGATCTTATGCAGGCACTGGAGATATTTGCGCATTATTATGAAAGCGGTGGGCAGGAACTGATTGTTCTTGCGGTCATTACGGTATTTGCGCAGAACTATTTTGTAAAAGAAGCCGCGCTGCCAAAACAAATCCTTGTCATAATACGGAGATGGTATCAGAGCGGAAAGAAACTAAATGATGCCTGTAAACTTGCCCTGCTCAAATCGTTTTCCGGGATGTCCTCTCTGCAGGAAGCACAGTATGAAGCCGCAGATGTGCTGCTGGCAGAGTTCACCGGAAGAAATATGAATTTTTCATTTTATAAAAGGCTGGACCGGCGGCTGGTACAGAAATATCATCTGTATGACAAAATTTATGTGGAACACCGGACAAACCAAAAGAAACATGTCGTGCTGCACTACAGCCGGGATGAGGACGGGGAGCAGTTTCACGAAGTGGATATGCCGAATGTCTATGCCGGTATTTTTGTGGAAACATTTGTGGTATTTTTCGGGGAGGAGATCCAGTATTACATCACCGAAGAATATAAAAATAAGGTCGTCTCGACGGAAAGTAATCGTCTGACCTGTAACGATATCTATGCACAGAAAGATGAAAGCAGGTACAATCTGATCAACCAGATGCTGATTTCAGAGACTTTATCCGATGAAGTTTCCATGTTTCAGACGATGAAACAGTACGCAGGATATGATGAGGTGACGAAAAAAGTATTTAAGCTTTTGTAAGCAGGATGGGAGAAGAGATGGAAGCCAATACCTGTTATCTTGGCATCGAACTGAACGACTCGTATGCCATGGTAAGTTATATGCAACCGAATATGGAAGAACCGGAGACGGTCAGCACGATTGCCGGCAGTGAAAATTACCGGATTCCCACGCTGCTTGCCCGACGCAAAAATGTCGGCATGTGGTATTATGGGGAAGATGCCGGAAGGATGGCAAAAACCAGTGAGGTGATTTGTGTGGATTCCCTTCTTCGCCGTGCCGCTGCATCGGAAGTGATTACCATTGCAAAAGAGAGTTATGATGCAGTAGATCTGCTGGCACTGTTTATTAAAAAAGTGATTGAACTGCCGCAGAAACTGGGAAATACTTCGCATGTGACCGGAATTGTCCTGACGGTGGATCATCTGACGAAAGAGTTGATCGGCATTTTCCGGCATGTGGCAGAACTTTTAGGATTGTCGCAGGAAACATTTGCGGTGATCGATGACAAAGAGAGTTTCTATGCGTTTGCCATGAACCAGGAGAAATCTTTGTGGATGCACGATGTGTTTTTGTTTTCTTGCGGGAAGAATGCCGTCAGTTCCTATGACCTTTTGAGGGATATGCATACGAAGCCGCAGATGATCACAATTCACGCAACCGGGGCACAGGAACTGGGAGAGGAGAAAGATGAGGCGTTTGCAAGGCTTCTGACTAACTGTTTTGCAAACCGTTCGGTATCTTCGGTTTATCTGGTCGGGGACGGGTTTGACGGAGAATGGATGAAACAGTCACTGGCAGTTCTCTGCCGGGGACGGCGCGCGTTTTTGGGACAGAATCTTTTTTCCAAAGGGGCATGCTATATGGCTCGTATCCGTGAAATGGGAGAAAACTGGCCATTCATTTACATGGGCGAAAACGAGATGAAATTTAATCTGAGTTTAAGTGTCGTGGAAAAAGAAAAAAAGAAGGTTTTAAATCTTGTCAGTGCCGGGAAAAACTGGTTTGAGATAAAAAATACATGTGAGGTGATCCTAAGCGGCACGCCGCAGGTGGAATTTTTAAAGCAGCTTCCAAGCAGCAGTACTCCCCAGATACAGACGGTGGAACTTGAGGATCTTCCGGTTCGTCCGGACCGCACGACAAGACTCCGGATTACGGCCAGTCCGGTGGCAAATGATAAGATTGAAGTGGAAATCCGGGATCTGGGATTTGGTGAATTTTTCCCGGCTACCGGCCGGGCATGGAAAAGTATCATAATGATGGGATAAACGTATGGGTGAATTATTACTTTGTCATGAAACAATTGCGGCTCTGCCCTATTATATAGAGGAAATCGGGATAAACATATATTCCATGGAAGAACTCAGCTATTATATTTCCGGAAATGTGTATCTTTTAGATCATTCCTTCATGTGCGAGAGTTTATGTACATGGGTGGAAAAACAGATGCATCGTGTCGAACTCGCACAAAAACTCAGGGAGAATATCCGCACGGAAGGAAAATTGTCCGATTTTATTTTTGCCATATTGCAGGATACGGCATACTGTACCATGAAAGAAATGCAGGAGATCGTTTTTGCGGTCCGGCAGATGGAACAGAAGTCGGATTTTGAGCGTGACAAGATCCGGGCAGACCAGCTGATGGAGAAGGAAAAATATCTGGCAGCTATTTACCGGTATAAACATCTGTTAGACGAAGCAGATATGAAGGAAACCAGTGAGGTTCTGCGGGGAAATCTCTGGCATAACCTCGGAACGGCGTATGCACGTCTCTTTTTGTTTGAAGAGGCGGGGCGCTGCTTTGAGAAGGCATATGCATTGAATAAACAAAAGGAATCTCTCCGGGAGTGCCTGATGTGCTGCCGCTGCCGGCATGATGAGGAAGCGTTTGCGGAAATTGCAAAAAGATATCAGGTGGAGGAGAGAAAGCAGCAGGAAATCAGAAATGAAATTTCCATCGCATGTAAGAGCGAAAAACTCGAACAGTTTGAATCCCATCTGGAAGAATTAGCGCAGCGGACCGGGGGTGTCCAAAAGGCGAAGGCAAAGAAAGAAGTAATGGATGTGATTGTTCAGTGGAAGAAAGAGTATCGAAGGAGCTGCAAGGTATAACATATGATTTTTTCAAATTTATTTCATAGAAAAAAGAACAAAGAAAGTGAGACAGGAAGTTTCTCACAATATGATCAGAGCGAGTATGCAAAGCTTGAGACAAAGAACATTGTAAAAGAACTGAATCTGTCGGACGCGGCGCAGGCAAAGAAATATGTAGTGGATTTGTGCAAGCAGATGATTCAGGCGTCTAAGGATATGGAAGATAGCAAATCGGAATATCAGCTGGTGACAAATTATCTGACAGATATTCAGATTCTCGAAGACCTGACGGACGCAGAGCGTAAACCGATTCTTGAGTGCGCCACACAGGTCGCAAAGCTGGAAAAGCAAAGAACCGATTTCCTGAAAACCAAACGCCGGCTGACAGATACGCAGTTTGCGCAGATGCAGGAGGAAGAAGAGAATCTTCCGGGAGTGATCCGCCGGCTGAAAGCCAATGAGGCAGATCTGGATGCCATCAAGAGAAATATGGCATATCTGGAAGGAAAAAAACTGGAATGGTCCATGCAGCGGTCAGATTCCGCAAAGGTACAGAAAGTAACTCGTACCGCAGCATGCTATCTGTTAGCTGTATTTATTACGTTGTTTGCTTTTGTGGGAATACTTTCCTGGTATCTGAACAGGGATCTGCAGCTAGTTTTCACCATTATGGGATTTGCAGCTGTGGGAGCGGGCGCGTTTATTTTGATCCGTTATCAGGATTCCACAAGAGAGATCCGTCAGGCGGATGTCAACCGCAATCAGGCGATTACTTTGGAGAACCGGGTAAAGATCCGCTATGTCAATACGAAAAACGCGGTGGATTTCATCTGTGAAAAATATCATGTCCGCAATGCGAAAGAACTGGAATTTTTATATGGACAGTATCAGGAGGAAGCGCGGGAAAAGGAAACATTCCGTAAAACCAGTGATGATCTGGATTATTATACGCAGAATCTTCTGCAGTATCTGACACGGCTGCGGATGTATGATACCCGTGTATGGCTGACACATGCAAATGCGTTGGTCGACAGCCGGGAGATGGTAGAGCTGAAGCATGAACTGCTGACAAGGCGGCAGAAACTGCGGGCACGTATGGAGTACAGTGTGGGAAGTATCCATGAGATGAAGGGTGAGGCTCTCAAAAATATGAGCAAGCTCGGAAACAATGCTTATCAGCTGGAGCAGATCATCCGCAAGATTGAGGCGATGAATCCGGTATTTAAGTAAAAATAATAGTGATTTATTGCGTTTTCTTTTGAGATAGCCGCCCGGTGTGAAAGGGGCGGCTATCTTTTGTCCTATCGTGTGGTGTTTTGCATACAGTCAAAATTGGGATTGAAAGCATAGTAGTTTTTGCTGTCCAGTTCTTCCTGCAGCAGACGAAGAGCCTCGCCAAAACGCTGAAAATGCACAATTTCACGCTCGCGCAAAAAGCGGATTGGATCAGCAACTTCCTGATCTTTTGCCAGACGCAGTATATTGTCATACGTTTTTCTTGCTTTTTGTTCTGCTGCCATATCTTCCACCAGATCAGCAATGGCATCACCACTTGACTGAAATTCGGTAGCGGAAAATGGAACTCCACCCGCAGCCTGCGGCCAGACACCTGCGGTGTGATCAATATAATATGGTGCAAATCCGGAAGCTTCCAGTTCTTTGGCGGAAAGTCCGCGCGTCAGCTGGCGAACAATCGCACCAATCATTTCGAGGTGAGCAAGTTCCTCGGTTCCGATGTCGGTAAGTACACCGGCAATCCGCGGATTTGCAAAAGAAAACCGCTGGGCCAGATAGCGCATGGAAGCTCCCATTTCGCCATCGGGACCACCGTACTGACTTATAATAAAAGATGCCATCTTAGCATTTGGTGTTGAAATGGAAATCGGATATTGCAGTCTTTTTTCATAATTCCACATAGCTTATTTCACTCCTTCCCATGGCATTGGACCGTCATTCCAGTCCCAGTCCTCCAGCGGCTGGCTGCCAAATGCGGACAACGGTTCGAAACGTTCCTCGTATGTCTTTTTAGCTGAATTGTATAATTCGTTGCACTGATTGTAATAAGAGAGTGCCTGTGCGTCATCCGGATGGGTGTCCAGATAAAGAAGCATATCATAGGCACAAAAGCCCAGTGCCATAACCCAGCGGTACAATTCCGACCGGTTCATTGGCTGAGAAGATGGTCTTGTCATCGCCGCCGCCCTCCCTGCATCATATTCATATTGCATTTTCCGGTAAATGGTTTATCCAGTTCCGGAAAAATTGTGCCTGCGGCAAGCCCGCGCATAGGATCGTAGGTTTTGCCGAATGTCTGCCAGGGAACATAGCACATGCCAGGTACCTGATGGCTGCCATTGTCTGTTTCCGGCATAGTATTAATAGTTGCATTCATGGATTTCTTTTTCCTTTCTGATCAGCATATACTGTATGATATGTTTCGTTTGCGTTATGTGTGTATTTGTTATATAATAGAACACATGACAGAATAAGGAGAGAAACGCAATGAGTAAAGTAAGAACAAGATTTGCACCAAGTCCGACAGGAAGAATGCATGTGGGAAATCTTCGTACGGCATTGTATGCTTACCTCGTAGCAAAGCATGAGGGCGGAGATTTCATCTTAAGAATAGAAGATACCGATCAGGAGCGTTATGTGGAAGGCGCTGTAGATATTATTTACCGCACCCTGCAGAAAACAGGCCTGATCCATGACGAGGGACCGGACAAGGATGGTGGCTGTGGACCATATGTACAGAGTGAGCGTCAGGCACAGGGCATTTATTTAAAATATGCCAAAGAGCTGATCGATAAAGGCGAGGCCTATTATTGTTTCTGTGACAAGGAACGCTTAGAGGGACTCAAAAAAGTAGTTGCAGGAAAAGAAATTCATGTATATGACAAGCACTGTCTGCATCTTTCCAAGGAAGAAGTAGAAGAAAAACTTGCCGCAGGCGTACCGTATGTCATCCGCCAGAATAACCCGACGGAGGGAACGACAACGTTCGAGGATGAGATTTACGGGGATATTACCGTTGACAATGCGGAGCTGGACGATATGATTCTGATCAAGTCCGATGGATATCCGACTTACAATTTTGCAAATGTGGTAGACGATCATCTGATGGGAATTACCCATGTTGTCCGTGGAAACGAGTATCTTTCCTCTTCCCCGAAGTACAATCGTCTGTATGAGGCATTTGGCTGGGAAGTACCGGTATATATCCATTGTCCGCTGATTACGGATGAAAATCATCAGAAGCTGTCAAAACGATGCGGACATTCTTCGTTTGAAGATCTGGTAGAGCAGGGATTTCTGACAGAGGCGATCGTGAACTTTGTTGCATTGCTTGGATGGAGCCCGGCAGATAACCAGGAGATCATGACACTCGAAGAACTGGTAGAAAAGTTTGATTACCATCATATGAATAAATCACCGGCAGTCTTTGACTATACCAAGTTAAAATGGATGAACGGGGAATACATCAAAAAAATGGACTTTGACAAGTTCTACGAGATGGCACTTCCGTATATCAAAGAAGTGATCACCAAAGATTATGATCTGAAGAAGATTGCACATATGGTACAGACCCGTATCGAGATCTTCCCGGATATCAGGGATCACATTGATTTCTTTGAGGAACTTCCGGAATATGATGTGGCAATGTACACGCACAAGAAAATGAAAACAAATGCACAGACTTCTCTTGAAGTGTTGCAGGAGATCCTTCCGGTCTTAGAGGCTCAGGAAGATTACAGCAACGATGCATTGTATCAGACACTTCTTAAGTATGTAGAGCAGAAAGGCTGCAAGAACGGATATGTTATGTGGCCGATCCGTACGGCAGTATCCGGCAAGCAGATGACACCGGGCGGTGCCACCGAGCTTATGGAGGTTCTTGGAAAAGAAGAGTCTCTTGCCCGTATCCGTAAAGGAATCGAGCTCCTTTCTCAGGCACAGTAGAACATTCTCACGGGAGAACGAATGAACTATAATAAATCCCAGCAGCAGGCCATCCGCCATAAGGATGGCCCGATGCTTGTTCTGGCAGGGCCCGGTTCCGGGAAAACTGCGGTAATTACCCAAAGAACGAAACAGTTAATTGAATATGAGAACATAGATCCGTCCAATATTCTTGTGATTACCTTTACGCGTGCAGCGGCACAGGAGATGAAGCAGCGTTTTCTTGCAGCGACAGGAGAAGAGAGAACGAAAGTGACCTTCGGTACGTTCCACGCCATATTTTTCATGGTGTTGAAGCTGGCGTATCATTTTGATTCCGGAAATATTATATCGGAGGAGCAGCGATATCAGTTTATGCGGGAGATTCTGTCTTATCATCATCTGGAATACCGGGATGAAGGGGAATTTATCGGGGATGTTTTAACGGAGATCAGCCGTGTGAAAAATGAGCAGATTCCGCTGGAACATTTTTATTCTTCCAGCTGTGGGGAGGAGGTTTTCCGGAAGATTTACCGGGAATATGATGAGCGGCTCAAAAGGAACCGCCTGATTGATTTTGATGATATGCTGACATACACATATGAGTTGTTTTCCCAGCGGAAGGATATTCTTTCGGCATGGCAGAAAAAGTACCGTTATATTCTGATCGACGAATTTCAGGATATCAATCTGATCCAGTGGAAGATCATGTGTATGCTTGCCGCACCGGAAAATAATCTCTTTGTAGTGGGAGATGATGACCAGTCCATCTATGGATTCCGTGGGTCGAGACCGGAATTTATGAGGGGATTTCTTCAGCAGTACACAGATGTGAAGCGTTATGAACTTACCGCGAACTACCGCAGTGGGGAACGGATTGTTGCACTTGGCCGGAAAATTATCGAACAGAATAAAGAACGTTTCCCAAAAGAATTTCTTCCAAAGAAAAAAGGCGGTGAAGTCTCTTTTCAGCATCTGAATACCAGGCGGGAAGAGGAAGAACTTCTGGTGCAGGATATCCGGAGGAATTCGATGGAATGTCTGGATCAGACGGCGATTATTGTAAGAACAAATCTGGAGGCCAGACAGTATGAGGCGCTTTTGAAAGGAAAACAATTTCCGGTTGCCGGAAGTATAAAGAAGGAACAGGGAGTCTTTCAATCAGAAGTAGCAGAGGATCTGTATGCGTTTCTAAGGTTTCTGTATGAGGGAGGACACCGGAAGGATTTCATGCGCATTATGGATAAGCTGGAACCGGATCTTACGAGAAAGGCGCTTGTCTCAGAAATTATAAGCGAAGAGGAGCTTATGCGTTATTACAGAAATAACGTTGAGATGCGGGGACAGATCCGGAAGCTGTTTTCAAAGCTTGCACTTGCCGGACGGCTGCAGACGCATCTGGCTATCCGGTTGTTTCTAAATGAGATCGGATATGATTCTTATCTGAAGAAGAAAAGCAGAAGCTATGTGGAATACGAAGATAAGAAGAAAATGGCACAGACCATTCAGGAAGTGTTTGCGTCCTACCAAAGGACGAAACCGTTAGATGAATTTATCCTGCAATGTCAGGAAAAGGAAAATAAAAGCCCGATAGCAGAGCAGAGAAAGGGAATCCATGTAATGACCATGCATGCTTCAAAGGGTCTGGAATTTCAGCATGTATATCTGCCGGACCTGAATGAAGGGATTATTCCACCGAAGGGGGTTGTTGATGCAAAGCAGATTGAGGAAGAACGAAGGCTCCTGTACGTTGCCGTAACAAGAGCCCGTGAAAAATTGTTCTTATATGAAACCAGGGAGCGCAACCGTAAGGTGACGCGGTTTCTTGTTTTATAGGAATTCCGGCGGAATTTCCTATAAAACAAGGAGTTCCGCGGGGATCGCACTGCGGCAATAGGAAGATGAATTACTGCTCCGTGATTTCATCAAACTCCTGGGTGTCCAGAAACTCATCGAATGCATCGGCAACCGCTTCGTATTCGTCATCATCATCGATATAATCAAGTACCGGTTCTTCTTTGGGATCATTCTCGTTTTCAGAGTAACGATAGAACCAGACTTCTCCATCTTCGTTTTCACCATTCTCATCAAGAGGGAGCAGGACGATGTAATCCTGATTATTTACGGTTAAGATGGTTACAATGGCACATTCTACAGAGGATCCGTCTTCCAGATCCAAAGTGACAGTCATTTCTTCATCGTTGCTTTCGGGCTGTTCAAATGTTTGGCTCATATAAATTCTCCTTTCGGTTTTTCCTTTATTCTACAAGGCTTTGGGGCGATCTGCAAGAGGCTTCTGCGAAGTTTTTTACACAGGGAATGGGATTTGTGTTAGACTAGACATAGAACGATTAACTAAAATCAGGAGGAAAAGCATGAGTAGTCTTGCTGTGACATATTTTAAACCGTACCAACCCGGAATCGAGAGAACCGTTTCGGGCTTTCGGTTTGCCCTGGTCAATAAGAAGAACGGCTGCGAAAGCGGAATCCTTCTTTATGATGATAAGAAACAGGAACAGAGAATTCCTTTGAGTGAAAAGGGACGCAAGGGAGAACTGTTTGGCGTGGAGATCCGGGGAGAGGATCTTAATCAGCTGACCTATAATTTCTACAATGGGGATGAGGTTTATACGGATCCGTATGTGCAGGGTGTTGCCGGACTGGAACAGTTTGGAGGTAAGAGTACCAAAGAGCGAATGACCTATGGTGTTTTGAAAAAGCAGGATTTTGACTGGGAAGAGGATACGAATCCGGAGATTCCCTTAGAAGATACAATTCTATATGGAATGAATGTAAGAGCCTTTACGAAGCATAAGTCCTCGAATGTGGCACATCCCGGAACGTTTGAAGGAATCGTGGAGAAAATTCCTTATCTGAAGCAGCTTGGCATTACGGCGGTTGAACTGATGCCCTGTTACGAATTTGATGAAGCGAAAATCAAGCCTCTGTATTCTGACCACCGGGAACAGGAGGAAACAAAACAGAAGGAAGAGGAAGGGAAGAGGGAAGTACAGGACAGAC
>ERZ779982.953-NODE-953-length-12004-cov-1.969454_pt1 | contig 12004 bp, 9 predicted proteins | sample MGYA00511936_ERZ779982 | MGnify/ENA primary metagenome ERZ779982 (study PRJEB29588, sample SAMEA2146682) | human gut metagenome | biome: human gut; feature: human-associated habitat; material: faeces | place: Denmark | collected 2008/2010 ... | reverse complement strand
CCGATACGTCCGAATCCATTAATACCTACTTTAATCATTTTGTTTAAACTTTTAAGGGTTTTATAATGTTTAAAATTAAACTTTCAAACTTTTACAGCATTTCTTTTACGAATTGCGCTGCAAAAGTAAGAAAATGTTTTTATATTCGTATCCAAAATCATAATTAAATAATTGAAAAGATGGGAAAAAGTTCATTTTTACAGGAATTTAAGGCTTTTGCCATGAAAGGCAATGTGGTCGATATGGCTGTCGGTGTTATCATTGGAGGTGCGTTTGGCAAGATTGTATCTTCAGTTGTGGCTGATGTGATAATGCCTCCTTTGGGCTTGCTGATAGGCGGTGTGAATTTCACCGATTTAAAATGGGTGATGAAGCCTGCCGAAGTAGTGGACGGTAAGGAAATAGCCGCTGCAACACTGAATTACGGAAATTTCCTGCAAGCCACTTTCGACTTTCTCATTATCGCTTTTTCTATCTTTATGTTTATTAAGCTGATAACCAAGCTGACGGAAAAGAAAAAAGCGGAAACGCCTGCTGCTCCTCCTGCACCGCCCGTACTGAGTAAGGAAGAAGTGCTGTTGACGGAAATTCGTGATATATTGAAAGAAAAATAATCACGTTTTTTTATTTAAATAATAAAGAAATTCATATATAAATATCCTCGGAAGATGGTAATGCTTCTTTCGAGGATATTTGATTTTATAGGATTAAAAAAGGATTATTGCCTAGTCTTCTTTCAGGTTGTACTTCAATCTCTGATATTTACGAATTGTCTCCCGTTGAAGGCTTTCAAGTGTACTGATCTCTATGGATAGTTGGTGGAGCTTGGGATCGGTCTCTTTGAGAATTCGTGCTGTTTTATAATCATAGATTTCCGGTACAACTTCCTGGTTTCTTTTACATTCGTCCAGTAGATAGGAAGCACAGGCTATATAATGCTCTTTGAAGGCTTTGCGCTTTTTTTCGAGCAGCGGACGGTAAGCCTTATCCTCATTGTATATGCGTTGATAGAAACCGTCCAAGGCAACTTTGCGGTCTTTTTTCTGTTCCGTATTGATGGCTCTTTTATATAAAGAATCGAGGGTGATATACTCCGGGTAGGATGTCAATAGTGCTTCAAGTTCTTTTTTAGCCTTTTCGTAGGCTAATCTCTGAGGTTCCAGTTCTTCCGGTTTTATGGTAGTGGCAAGTTGTATCAACCGGGGTTCGCGGTTGAAGTTGGTGATTTTGTAGAGTTTCTTGCAATATTCAATGTATTTTTCTGTTATTTCCCAATTGTACTGCAAAGTTTTTTCTTGCAAATCAGTCTGTATGCTTGTCAGAGCATTTTCTAATTGAGCAATTTCAATTTGTAGCGAATCTGCTTTGGAAAGGGGCTGTGCTGCTATCGGCAATAGGCAGTAAAGTGTAAGGACCGCTGATAGGATGTTTCTTTTCATGATACTTAGATATTTGGTTTAGTAACAGAGACAAATATAAATTCTTTATTTTATAAATCCAACAAATCCTTTAGTTTCTTGAAAGATAAGCGGTGCAGGTGTTTTCCGTTCTCTGTATATTGCCGTATTTTGTTTTTTGCTCTGAACAAATTTTGCCATATTTTGCTTTCTGCTCTAAACAAATTCGTATCTTTGTGCTCCAAATTACTAACACCTCTGTTTCTATGCAAGAAAAGATTATTATTCTTGATTTCGGCTCACAGACCACGCAGCTTATCGGTCGCCGTGTTCGCGAGTTGAATGTATATTGTGAAATTGTGCCTTACAACAAATTTCCTCAGGGAGATGCGAGTGTAAAAGGAGTTATTCTTTCAGGTAGTCCATTTTCCGTATATGACGAAAGTGCGTTTAAGATAGATTTAAACGAAATCCGTGGTAAATATCCTATATTGGGAATCTGCTACGGTGCACAGTTTATAGCCTATACCAACGGCGGTAAGGTTGAACCTGCGGGTAGCCGTGAATATGGACGGGCGCATTTAGCTTCTTTTGATAAAAACAATGTGCTTTTTAAGGGAGTAAAGGAAAATACTCAAGTGTGGATGAGTCATGGCGATACTATTACTGCTATTCCTGAAAGCTTCAAGACTATAGCTTCTACGGATAAAGTGAAGATTGCCGCTTATCAGGTGGAAGGAGAGAAAATGTGGGGTGTACAATTCCATCCGGAAGTATTCCATAGCGAGGACGGTACACAGATGCTGAAAAACTTTGTAGTGGAAGTCTGCGGTTGCAGGCAAGACTGGAGCGCAGCTTCGTTTATCGAAACTACGGTTGCCCAGTTGAAGGAACAATTGGGGGATGATAAAGTCGTGCTCGGTTTGAGCGGTGGCGTTGACTCTTCTGTTGCTGCTGTATTGCTGAATCGTGCTATCGGAAAGAATTTAACTTGTATTTTTGTGGATCATGGCATGTTGCGCAAAGATGAATTTAAAAATGTATTGCACGATTATGAATGTCTTGGTCTGAATGTTATCGGAGTGGATGCAAGCGCTAAATTCTTTGCGGAATTGGCAGGAGTGACCGAACCTGAAAAGAAGCGTAAGATTATAGGTAAGGGTTTCATTGATGTATTCGATGAAGAGGCTCATAAGATTAAAGATGTGAAATGGCTGGCTCAAGGAACGATCTATCCGGACTGCATCGAGTCGCTTTCTATTACCGGAACTGTAATCAAGAGTCATCATAATGTAGGTGGACTTCCTGAAAAAATGAATCTGAAATTGTGCGAACCCTTGCGACTGTTGTTTAAAGATGAGGTTCGCCGTGTAGGACGTGAGTTGGGCATGCCGGAGCATTTGATTACCCGTCATCCTTTCCCCGGTCCGGGATTGGCTGTTCGTATTTTGGGTGATATAACTCCGGAAAAGGTGAGTATCCTGCAAGATGCGGATGATATTTTTATTCAGGGATTGCGCAATTGGAAAGTGAAAGATGCCGGAGGAAATGAGACAACTCTTTATCATCAGGTATGGCAGGCAGGGGTTATTTTACTTCCTGTGCAGTCTGTAGGCGTAATGGGCGATGAACGTACATATGAACGTGCGGTCGCTTTACGTGCTGTTCCCTTCCACAGACGCAATGACTGCAGACTGGGCGCATTTGCCTTACGAATTTTTGGGCAAGGTTTCCAATGACATTATTAATAAGGTGAAAGGTGTAAACCGTGTAACCTATGATATATCGTCAAAACCGCCTTCCACAATTGAATGGGAGTAAAAACGGTTGCTGAAGATATATTAAAGCAAAGATTATGAAGTGAACCCCGAAAGTTATTTAATTTTCGGGGTTCATTTCATTTTAATAATCTTCTTGAAGATATTTGCATTTTATGTACTTGGTCAGTTTATCAAATTTTCAACATTAGGCAGTATGATTTCCCCGCGGTGTAATTCAACCAATCCTTTTGTTTGCATAGTATTGAGGGCTTTTGACACTCCTGTTCGGGTTTCGTTGATGATTTGAGCCAAATCCTCCATTTTTATTTTCAATATTTTTTCGCCCGACAGCCGTTCTGTATGACTGAGGATGAAATGGATAATGCGGCTTTCGGGACTATTGCCGAATACAGCCCATAAGCGGTTGTGCAGCATTTGAGTGCGGTTACTGATGATATTCATGTAATTCAAGCGGAATATTTCGTAGTTGAAAAGCTCTTTCACTACAAATGCTTTGCTGATGCTGACCGTATGCACTTCGGTTCTTGCCCGATATGTAGAAGCATAATGCGTTTTCATGCCGAATATGGAGTGAGCCTCAATCAGGAAAGGGGCTGGAAAATATTCGGTGAAGCAGTAAGAAGAATCGGCGGATGATGTGGAAGATGCAATTTCTCCTTTTAGGACGAAGACCAGTTCATGACAGGCGCCCCCCTCTTTTAAAAGAAGCTCACCTGGCTTATATTTTGTGAAGTACAATTTGACCTTTTCCAAAATACGGGTGAAGTCTTCTTGGGCAAGTCCTTGAAACAGGGGTAATTGTAATAACGTATCAAACATTGTTTCCATATCATTCTCATCTTCTGGTTTAAGAACAAAAGTAGATATAATCGAACTCTGCCGTAAACACTTGCCCTTTCTTTTTGTTTTTTTTATTATTTCTTAAACGTGCTACTCATTCACTTTTAAGAAATTTTGCGAAATACATAAAAATAGATTATTTTTGTAGAAAAAAGGAGGGACATATGTTTTCAGCATTTAATTGGCAGCAGATGACCAGTGCTTTTATCGTGCTGTTTGCCGTGATAGATATTATAGGCTCTATTCCTATTATTATTAATTTGAAAGAAAAAGGGAAAGATGTAAATGCACTGAAAGCTACATTAATATCGTTTGCCTTGCTGATTGGTTTCTTTTATGCGGGTGATATGATGCTGAAATTGTTTCATGTGGACATTGAGTCATTTGCGGTGGCCGGTGCGTTTGTTATTTTTCTGATGTCGCTGGAAATGATTCTTGATATTGAAATCTTTAAAAACCAGGGGCCGATTAAAGAAGCAACGCTGGTTCCGCTGGTCTTTCCGCTATTGGCAGGAGCGGGAGCCTTTACAACTTTACTCTCTTTGCGTGCAGAATATGCCAGTATCAATATTATCATTGCATTAGTCTTGAATATGATATGGGTATATTTTGTTGTCAGCATGACCGGGAGGGTAGAACGTTTTTTGGGTAAAGGCGGCATTTATATTATCCGTAAATTTTTTGGCATTATCCTGTTAGCAATTTCAGTGCGTTTGTTTATGGCAAATATTTCATTGCTGTTGGACAGCTTTCGTCATTAGTTCTTCTTTTCTTTTTCCTGTGTAGAAGGAATTGTAACAGCTTTCCATAAAGAAAGATATTGAAAGGCATCATAGGGCAACTTGCCGTGTGTTGAAATTCCCGGTCTATCCCTGCTTCTAAGAATCCAAGTGTGGATGAAGCGAATAAATGAAAATAGTGGTATACCATCGCCAGAACTATTTGTAGCCCGTCATGCTTCCTATATTGTACAGGGATTTATCATTTTCGTACAATGCTTTGGATTATTTGCTTGAAAAGCGAAAAAAAAAAGACTTTTTATTTTGCGTGTAGGCTTTAATTCGTATTTTTGGGCATTGCTACAAGCTTTGTAGCGCATATACCTGAAATAATTAACCTTTAAATAATGCACAACTATGAGTTATTTACGATTTGACAAGACCTTGATGGTTAATCTGCAAGAATCTTTGCCAAGGGAGATACTTCGGACTAACAAATCAGGAGCCTATCATTGTACAACGATTGTAGATTGTAACACACGCAAATATCACGGCTTGTTGGTAATTCCCGTTCCCAACCTGGATGATGAAAACCATGTGCTGCTGTCTTCTTTGGATGAAACAGTGATTCAGCACGGTGCAGAGTTTAACTTGGGATTGCACAAGTATCAGGGAAATAATTTTAGTCCGAACGGACATAAGTATATCCGTGAGTTTGATTGCGAGCATATCCCGGCAACTACTTACCGTGTGGGAGGCGTTATTCTCCGCAAAGAGAAAATTTTTGTACATCATGAGAACCGGATACTGATTCGTTACACCTTGGTCGATGCCCATTCGGCAACAACACTTCGGTTCCGTCCCTTTTTGGCATTCCGCAGCGTACGCGAATACACGCACGAAAATGCACAGGCAAGCCGTGATTACCAACCGGTGGAAAACGGTATTAAAACCTGTATGTATCCCGGTTATCCGGAACTTTATATGCAGTTGAACAAAAAGAACGAATTTCATTATCAGCCGGATTGGTATCGTGGCATTGAATACCCGAAAGAACAGGAACGCGGTTACGATTTTAATGAAGACCTGTATGTACCCGGTTATTTTGAAGTAGATATAAAGAAGGGTGAAAGTATCGTTTTCTCTGCGGGTATCTCCGAAATTTCACCGCGTAAGCTAAAGCAGACTTTTGAGGCTGAGGCAGAAGACCGTACTCCGCGTGACAGCTTTTATCACTGTTTGAAAAATTCTGCTCACCAGTTCCACAATAAACAAGGAGAAGAACATTATGTACTTGCAGGCTATCCCTGGTTTAAATGCCGTGCGCGCGACTTGTTTATCTCTTTACCGGGCTTAACTTTGGCCGTGGACGAACAAGATGAATTCGAGGATGTTATGAGAACGGCGGAAAAGGCTATCTATGCTTTCATTGAGGATAAACCGGTTGGTTATAAAATATATGAGATGGAACATCCTGACGTGCTTTTATGGGCAGTATGGGCTTTACAGCAGTATGCCAAGGATACATCGCGCGAACAATGCCGTTTGAAATACGGCAGGTTATTGGAGGATATTATGAATTATATCTGCGCTCGTAAGCATGATAATCTTTTCTTGCATGAAAACGGTTTGCTTTACGCAAATGGCAAGGAAAAGGCTGTTACCTGGATGAACTCTACGGTTAACGGGCATCCTGTAATCCCTCGCACCGGATATATTGTTGAGGTGAATTTGCTGTGGTATAATGCTTTGCGTTTTGTTTCAGACATTGTGCGTGAGGGTGGAAATGACATTCTTGCAGACAAATTGGATGCTCAGGCAGAAATAACAGGAAAATCGTTTGTGGAAGTTTTTCGTAATGAGTACGGGTATCTGTTTGATTATGTAGACGGTTATATGATGGATTGGAGCGTTCGTCCCAATATGATATTTGCTGTTGCTTTTGACTATTCTCCATTGGATAGGGCACAGAAGAAGCAGGTACTTGATATTGTGACAAAAGAATTGCTGACTCCGAAAGGTCTGCGTACATTGAGCCCTAAGAGTGGGGGATATAATCCCAATTATGTCGGTCCTCAGATTCAGAGAGATTACGCATACCACCAAGGCACAGCCTGGCCGTGGCTTATGGGCTTTTATATGGAAGCGTACCTGCGTATATATAAGATGAGTGGTATTTCGTTTGTAGAGCGGTATCTGATCGGTTTTGAAGATGAGATGACGAGCCATTGCATAGGTTCTCTGTCCGAGTTATTTGATGGAAACCCGCCGTTTAAAGGAAGAGGCGCGGTATCGTTCGCCATGAATGTGGCGGAGATTCTGCGTATCTTGAAATTGTTGTCTAAGTATAATTTATAGGAGGAGGAACGAAGATGAAAGTTTTAATGTTTGGTTGGGAATTTCCTCCCAAAATATATGGTGGCCTTGCAGTTGCATCATACGGAATCACGAAGGGTTTGAGTCAGCAGGGAGATGTGGAGACTACTTTCTGTATGCCTAAGCCTACAGGTGAAGAAGAGAAATTCTTGAATATAATCGGTATGAACCAGGTGCCTATCGTGTGGCGTGATGTTGATTACGATTATTTGAAGTCTCGTTTGTCGACAATGAGTCCGGAGCAATATTATGCTTTGCGCGACCATATTTACTCGGATTTCTCCTATATGCACGTCAATGATCTTGGCTGTATGGACTTTGCCGGCGGTTATCCCGGAAATTTGCACGAAGAAATCAATAACTTCTCGATTATAGCCGGAGTTGTGGCACGTCAACAGGAATTCGACATTATTCATGCGCACGATTGGCTGACATATCCGGCTGGTGTACATGCGAAGATGGTGAGTGGCAAACCGCTCTGTATCCATGTGCATGCAACAGATTTTGACCGTTCGCGGGGGAAGGTTAACCCCACGGTCTATTCCATGGAAAAAAACGGAATGGATTATGCCGACTGCATTATGTGTGTGTCGGAACTTACCCGTCGTACTGTTATCAACGAGTATCATCAAGATCCGAGAAAGGTATTTGCCATGCATAATGCGGTGTACCCGCTTTCGCAAGAATACCAGGATATTCCGCGTCCTGAACATTCGAAAGAGAAGGTCGTGACTTTCCTCGGACGTATCACTATGCAGAAAGGTCCGGAATATTTTGTGGAAGCTGCTGCACTGGTGTTGCAACGTACCCGCAACATCCGCTTTGTGATGGCTGGTTCGGGTGATATGCTGAATGCCATGATTAATATGGCTGCCGAACGTGGCATTGCAGACCGTTTCCATTTTCCCGGCTTTATGAAAGGTAAGCAAGTGTACGAAGTTTATAAGAATAGTGATGTATTCGTTATGCCTTCCGTTTCCGAGCCTTTCGGTATCGCCCCGTTGGAAGCCATGCAGTGTGGAACTCCCTCTATCATTTCCAAGCAGTCCGGATGTGGTGAAATCCTCGATAAGGTAATTAAGACCGATTATTGGGATATTCATGCTATGGCGGATGCCATTTATTCCATCTGTATGAATCCGTCTTTATTCCATTATCTTCAGGAAGAAGGAAAGAAAGAAGTGGACGGAATTACCTGGGAAAAGGTGGGCTTGAGAATCCGTGCTCTTTACGAGGATGTGTTAAGAAACTATGGTAAATAATAAAACAACAAATACTAATGAGAACTATCTGTCTTTATTTTGAGATACATCAAATTATACATCTGAAACGTTATCGTTTCTTTGATATTGGTACAAACCATTACTACTATGATGATTATGCCAATGAAACAAGTATTAATGAAGTTGCCGAACGTTCGTATATTCCTGCACTGAATACGCTTATTGGGATGGTGAAGGATTCGGGTGGTGCGTTTAAAGTGGCTTTATCCATCTCAGGTGTGGCATTGGAGCAACTGGAAATCCATGCACCTGCTGTAATCGACCTGTTGCACCAGCTCAATGATACGGGATGCTGTGAGTTCTTGGCTGAACCGTACTCTCATGGACTTTCTTCTTTAGCTAATGAAGATTGCTTCAAGGAAGAGGTGATGCGTCAGAGTGCTAAAATGAAACAAATGTTTGGCAAAGCGCCCAAGGTATTCCGTAACTCCAGCCTGATTTACAATGACGAAATAGGTGCCATGGTGGCAAGTATGGGTTTTAAGGGAATGCTGACTGAAGGGGCAAAACATGTGCTTGGCTGGAAGAGTCCGCACTATGTGTACCATTGTAATATGAATCCGAACTTAAAGTTACTGTTGCGCGATTTTAAACTGTCGGATGATATTAGTTTGCGTTTCTCGAATTCCGAGTGGAACGAATATCCGTTGTTTGCCGATAAGTATATCAGTTGGATCGATGCATTCCCGCAAGAGGAGCAGGTTATCAACATATTTATGGAGCTTTGTTCATTAGGGATGTCACAGCCTTTATCCTCCAATATTCTGGAATTCTTGAAGGCATTGCCTGCATGTGCTAAGGAAAAAGGCATTACTTTCTCAACTCCTACCGAAATTGTTACCAAGTTGAAATCCGTTTCACAATTGGATGTACCTTATCCTATGTCGTGGGTGGATGAAGAAAGAGATACAAGTTGCTGGTTGGGCAATGTAATGCAGCGTGAGGCTTTCAATAAACTGTATAGTGTGGCCGAGCGTGTACATATCTGCGATGACCGCCGCATCAAGCAGGATTGGGATTATTTGCAGGCCAGCAACAACTTCCGCTTTATGACGACCAAGAATAGTGGAGTAGGGTTGAACCGCGGTATCTATGAATCACCGTATGATGCTTTTACTAACTATATGAATATTTTGGGAGACTTTATCAAGCGTGTTGATTCTCTTTATCCGGTGGATATTGATAACGAGGAGCTGAATGCTTTGCTTACTACAATCAAGAATCAGGGGGATGAAATAGAAGAACTTCATAAAGAGTTGGAAAAAGCGCAGAAAAAGTTGGAAAAGGAAAAAGCCGCTGAGAAGAAAAAAGAACCGAAAGATGCTTCTAAGTCTGCGGTCAAGTCTACTACAAAAAAGGTTACGGCAAAGAAGCCTGCTGCCAAGTCTGCCAAATAGCACTATCCGGCTTTAGATAATGTTAGTCCTCCATGCTTTATTTGAGAGTATGGAGGACTTTTTTTGTAGCTTGGATTAATTCTATTCTGCTTATGTCAGAACCTTCTCTTTCTTTAAAGTAAACTATAAACCAAAATCTTCATTTATAAAAACTAAACTTCGGTTTTTATAAATGAAGATTTTTGTGTATAAAGATATAGAATCTAAGTTCCTGCTTTTTTTACTTATTGAAAGAAGTATATGTAACCTCTATTTGCAATTTGGTTCCACCCTGTTCCGGGTCTCCACCTTTCAGCTTGGCATACGTAGGCTTCAAGTCATGCTGAATACCAATTATGGAAGGAGTAGTGCTGTTTGTATCGTAGGTCACAACTACGGGGATTATTACTACTTTATCCCAATCCTTTCCTTCGCCTTCGCTCCATTCTGTTTCCCATGCAGTTTCATTCCACGATGTACCTGCCGCTTCTTTGGCTTTCTGTTTGGCGGCCTTTTTTTCATTGATGCAAGCAGAAACCAGACGGGCTATATTCATAAAGGTGTATTGGTTGGTTTCGATACTGTTGTGAGTTGCGACAAAAGAGGTTACATTGTTTGCAAGCTCATTGTTGACAAAGAAAGAATCCATGTCTTTTTTACGCAGCAACAGTACGGTTTCCGGTGCACTCATGCTGAATTTATACTTGTTACTTTCCTGATTATAGTTTGTGAAAGTCAGCTTGACAGCATTCAGTGTGTCGTTTGACAACTCTTCATGTATTTTATCATAGGGCAAGGTTGCCTCTGTAAAGATACCTGCAGGCGATTTGAGATAACTCCAACCGGTTTCATTCGCTTTCTTGATTAATTCCTCGGAGCTTTCAAACTTATTGGCTTGAATAACTTCTTTGGTGGAGGCAAACACTGTTGCCGTACTATAATATAAAGAGTCTTTACCGTCTTTTTTGGTGAGCTTCACTCCTAAACTGTCTACGTAATGAAAGCGGAATTGCATTTGCAGGTCCACACGGTCAACGTATAGAATTGTTCCGTCTCCGTAATCCGTCTTAATATAGACTCCTTTCAATACATTGTCAATAAACTTCTCCGAGTTTTTGAAGAAATCGTTTTCTCCTCTTTGGTAAGCTCTGTTCAACTGCAGGAGTTCATTTCCAAACTGCTTGCTTAGAGGCAGAGTTACATTGGGATAAAAAAGACTGTTTCCATTAGAGTCGGTAGCATTTCTTACAGAGTCGGGAACAGAGGTGTCATAAGCAGTATATGCTTTGTGCAACTCAAAATAACCGGTTTCTTCAAAATGCGGCTTGTCAGTTTCGTTTCCGTAATATTCTTTCGGATTAATATCGGTATAGTGCTTGTTTTCTAATCTTTTGTCCAGCTCATATACCGACATTCTGCATGGATTTAAGGAATCTCCGAACCATGAAGAGTAGTATATTGTCAACTGTGCTGAAACGACGGTATCACCCGCCATTGTTCCCACATGCTTTTCCGGGTCGTATACTGCGGGGAATTTGAAGTCATCCGTACAGTTCAGCTCAGTCAGGAAGCTGGCTTCGTAGCTTCCAAAACCTTCGGGAGCAGGATCTGTGAATTTACCTACATATCCCGTACTTGTCTTGGCATAAACTTTTTCTGCAAGGAGAGATTTGGTGGTGACATCAAAAGTCGTAGTTGTGGCTGAAATACCGTCAGAATCAGGTAACATGCTCATGCCCAATGTGCCGGTATTGTCATCGCATCCGTAGAAAGCCAGAATTGCAAAAAGCAATATCCCTAAATATTTTACTTTCATAATTCTTCGTATTGATACTTTATTTTTATTCTGCTCCCCAAACCTGGTCGTAGAAGTCGTTGCAGGCATCTGCAAAGATTTCGGGAGATTGATAGCCTAAGACAGGCTTGCCGATTTGGCGGGCATATGCTATCACTTCCTCATTCACGTGTTCGCTTTGCTGGATGACACCGTCGGAATAGTCCACCGCCAGTTTGCAGAGAGCTGTATAGTCCACCGGCTCTTTCAAATCGGCAACGTCTTTCTTACAGATACCCTTCAGAAGAAGCTTGCTGGCAAAATCGGGATGGAACGGTTCCTTGAAGCCATTGTCATAAAGTGAAAAGACAACTTTTGCATCTCTGAATGACGGTTCGTCTTTATACGCTTTCTTGATATACAGCGGTGCTAATGCAGTCATCCAGCCGTGGCAGGGG
>ERZ779982.947-NODE-947-length-12075-cov-1.689601_pt1 | contig 12075 bp, 9 predicted proteins | sample MGYA00511936_ERZ779982 | MGnify/ENA primary metagenome ERZ779982 (study PRJEB29588, sample SAMEA2146682) | human gut metagenome | biome: human gut; feature: human-associated habitat; material: faeces | place: Denmark | collected 2008/2010 ... | reverse complement strand
AGCCGCTTGCTGTTATAGTCAACATAACGGTACATATCGAGTGAGCAAAAACGCAGAAATCATATTTTGCCCGTGCACAAAGTCAATCAGGCCGCTGTTTGATTATTCCCCTTTTGCAGCAGCATCAACAACATGCATCCACAGCCTGCGTATGGATTTTTCGGCTTTTCGGCACATCTTCGGAACACCCAAGGCTTTAAAAAGCAATATGCGCACTTTGTCCGCCGCAAGTCCGACAGCCAAGATAACTCCTGCCGAGGCAAGCACGGCGAACGGGATAAGCGGGAGCGGGAGCCGCCCAATAAAGGCAAAACGATTGCCGATAACGTGTTCGAACACGAGCGGCGAAACATGCAGCAGGTAAACGCCGAATGCGGCGGGTGCAAACAAAACGGCAAATTCGGTGAGCTTGCGGCCGGGCTTAAAACGGGCAAAAGCGACTAACAGCGCGGCGGCGCAGAGCAGCACCGTCGGGGAGGTGTCCCGCACGAAAAGACTTCCCGGAACAAAGCGGAGCAGCCTGTCGACTGTGATTTTAAAAAGTGCGGTGAACACGGCAGCAGAGGCGTAAATCAAAAGAGCTTTTTTTGACGACATGCTTTCGGGAACGCGAAGTTTCTTCATTGCCGCACCGAAGATATACAGCACACCGAGCCAAAGCGGGGAGTGCCCCCCGACAAGCGCAAGGGGATCTTTTTTCCAAAAGGAAGCAAATGTATCATACAAACTGAAAACCGCAATAAGCATAATGCAGAGCGAAACAAGTGCGCGGCGATTCAGCCTGCGAACAAGCGCATTCAGCAGCGGAATGAAGAAAAACATGCCGATATATGCCGTGAAATACCAATACTGTTTTGAAGTCACGGGCAGAAATGCGTCCGCAAAATTCGAAACGCCGACGGAACCGACGCCCGCAATGCAATAAACCGTTGTAATTATCACCGAATAAAAAACAACCTGAAGCCAAAGTTCAATGCAGCGGGCAAGACGCAGAGGCTTCGGCCTGTCCGAATAACCGACATAGCCGCTGATGAGCGCATAACAATTCACGGCGCAGTATGCGGCGGCTTCCAGCAGCCAAACTGTTGAATATGCAGCAAGGTTCCCCTCGGAGGCAGTGATAACACCGCCTTTTTTTAAAATATGCAGCACCGCTGCAAGCAGCATTGCAAAAATCCGCAGAAGCTCAATGCCGTGATTCCACTCGGAATGCGGCGTGGGGTTCAATTCAGTGTTTATTTCCATAAGTACATTTCCGTAATTGATTTTTATTTCGGCATAATGCAGACCTGCCGACAGTACGCCTTGCGGAAAATGCTATCATAAATTCGGGATAAAAGCAAGCAAATAAAATGAACGGCACGGATTTTGTCCGCACCGTTCATCCCGTAAGTTATCGATTGCGCTTATATATAGCGCTTATGCAATGCAACGCTCACAAACTGTGCTTATGCAATGCAACGCTCATAAACTGTGCTTATGCAATGCAACGCTCATAAACTGCGCTTATGCAATGCAACGCTCATATACTGCGCTTGTGCAATGCAGCGCTCATATACTGAGCTTATGCAATGCCGAGCGTGAGCCTGAGGGCGATGATCGCATCCGCAATGGTAATTCTTCCGTCGCCGTCAAGATCGGCATTCGGAAGATATTCGGCGGGAATGGTTTCAAGCTGCAACGCGTGACGCGCAATATGAATGGCGTCCTCGGTATTCGCAAGTCCGTCACCGTTCACATCATAAAACACCGGTTCAAACCCGGCGGTCAGTTCATAGGAAACGAACATATCATAACTATATTCGGGCGTTTCGGAAACGAGACTGCCGTTGCTGTACCAGCCGGTAAAACGGAAGCCGGGTTTTGCGTTCGCCTCAAAATAATTCACGGCGAAATCATTCTCAAGCCGCATGGAGCAGTTCACATAGCCGCCGGGTTGTGCTTCAAGGTCAATATTGAACTGTCCGTACCACTCGCTGTTGTGGTGCCAGCGAATTTCGGTAAATTTGTTGCCGGTCGTGTAAAGCTGAAGCAACTGTTTGCAGTCCGAAAGATCGAGAACGCCGGAAATATTGTTGCCGGAAATATCCAGCCCTTCCAATGCTTCGCAGCCGGCCGCATCAATTTCGGTAAAGCCGCAGTTATCGGCGGAAACGTTCATAAGGTAGGGGTTTGAGGCAAGGTTGAGCTTGCCGGTCAAGCCGGGGTTGCCGGAGATGGAAAGATCATAGATTCCACCGCAATTCTCATAGTTCAGCTCCGTAAGCCCGGTCTCCATGCAGTTGACCGCAAGATTGTTCGGCAGCTCGGGCAGATAAAGGAAGTCCATATCACAGAAATTGCAGTTTACATAGTTCAGATAATTGCAGTTGCGCAGATCAAGCTCCGTAATGCCTGAGCTTTCGCAGCTGAATTCGCAAAGGGCGAACATTTCGGTTTCGTTCACGTCGCTGACTTTTGTTTGCGAAAAGTCAAGGTGTTCAATAATTCTTTCACACCCGCTCAGATCAATTTCCTCAAGGTCGCTGTTCATGAGTATATCAAGGAAGAGGAGGGAGGTGCAGTCGCCGAGATTCAGCACTTCGGTAAGCTCGTTATCTTGAAGATACAGTTCCGTAACGTTTGCGCAGTTGAAAAAATTAACGGAACTTAAAGTGCTGTTTGCAAAGTAGCAATGAGTCATTTCATAGCAATTGGAAAGATCCGCCGTGGTGAAATTGCCGCCGTCAACATCAAGGGTTGAAAGCGCGTCAAGCCCACTCATGTCAAACGTACCTGCAAAATCCTTTATATAGGTGAGATTGATCGCAAACATGCGGTTGATTCCGTCCACTTCTTCCCAATCGAAATACGCTTCGTGCTCAAAGCCCCATTCATCAACGAACAGTGCGCCCCAACTTTCGGGGTCGTCAGGATCGTAACCGTCGGGATTGAGCTTTTCGCCGTTGCGAATGCCGTTTGAATCGGTCTGTTCAAGGAATGTGCGAACCTTGTTAAAGTCGTTTTGGTCATAACCCTCGGGTGCGGTATGTAAGGCGGGAGATTTTGCGGCATTCGCAAGAATTGCAGCAGTTTCATCCGCAAGCACGGGTGCAGCACCGGACAGGGACAGCACAGTCATTGCCGCAGCAAGCAGAAGGGCGGCAAAGAGCTTAAACTTCGATTTTTTCATCTTTTTTCTCCAAAAATATATTTTCTTGCCCGCAATTACGGCATTCTGCACCGGCGCATACGGGCGTGGGCGGGATCCTCCCGCCGCAGGCGGACTCTTGTTTGCCGAACCGCGGCGGGATTTGTTGCTGCGGCATCCCGGACGGATTGGGGGGTCTTGAGGCTTGCCGGGTGAATAACATGTTTGCATGTATAAACATGTTGATTCGTTGCCGTGAATAAAATATAACTTAAAACGGCGTCCGTGTCAATAGCTTTTTTGCAAAAGTTGTGATATTATTAAACCGAAAATTGCAAACGGAGGTAAAAATGATAACACATGAGCCGCTGCCGCTGTATGAGGCGTTCAGCTTTTTAACAGGCATTGCGAACGATTTTTCAATTGAAGAATTCTTTGAAGCGATGTATATAAAACACATATCAAAAGCGGAGGAGTACGGCAAAAGATGCAGGATACTGTCGGAGCTGTACCGGCTTGCCGCGTCCGTAACGGCGGAGCCGGAAAAAATTACAGCTTTGTTCAGCATGTTCACTCCGCGCGGCAGAGCACGGGATATGCACCAGTCGGAAACCATAGCAGGGTTTTTCACAATGAGCATGACGGTTTTTCTTGAAAGCGACCGCGAAAAGGTTTTCGAAAGCATTGAAAACAGTCTTGACGAAGTCCCCGGTCTGATTTTCCGCGCCGTTGCCGGGCAGATGCAGGAAAAGGCATTTGCGGACGGCGAAAAGGTTGATGCGGCAGAGGTGTTTCGCGCAGTGAACGGAAGCGCGCTTCCGCAAAAAACAAAAAACGCACTCATAGATGCTGCGCTTGATCCGCAAAGGTATGCTCAAATGCTGCGGGAAGTGCTTTGCCCCGTTGCGGACGAATTTGAGCGTCAGCGCGAACTCTGGCAGCCGCTTATCGGTGATTTTGCGGAGTTTTTCCCGAGCGACGGCAATGAAAAGGCTCTTTTGCTCAGTGAAATGAAATACGACGCTTCTCCGATTGACGAGTGCCTGATCTGCCCCTCCGTTATCGGGTTTGCAAATGCATACATAGGCACGGATGCACCGGAGGCGGGCAGCTCGCGGCTGATTGCGATTATCGGCACGCTTTTCAGTACTTTCCGCCGCAATTCGGAAAGCGCGGAAAACTCGGTTTCCGAAGTTGCACGGATAATGGATATCTTGGGCGAACAGAATCGCTTCAAAATCGTTCTGCGGCTGCTTGAAGGTTCGGCATATGTGGGCGAACTTGCAAAGTATCTCGGGCTTGCACCCTGCACCGTTTCGCAGCACCTAAGCGTTCTGCTCGGTGCAAACCTTGTCAAAAGCGCGGATATCGGCCGCAGAGTGTATTATTCGCTCAACAAGGAGCGTACGGACTGCTTCCTTGATGCGCTTTGCGGATTGATGAAAAAAGACGAATAAGAATGTATATCGCACGTGTTCCCCTTGTATTGAGCCGCATTTCGGGTTATAATAGCAATGAGCAAAGATAATTCGATTCCCGCTCTGCGGCTGCTCCTTCGCGGGCGGGAGAAAGGTCAATTAATGAGCGAACAGTGTACCCACAATTGCGAAACCTGCGGGGTGGATTGCGCTTCCCGCAGCAGTGCGCAAAAGCAGCAGGATTTTAAAGTGAATGCACATCCGCTGAGCAATATCAAAAAGGTCATTGCCGTTGTCAGCGGCAAGGGCGGCGTCGGCAAATCTCTCGTCACTTCCCTGCTTGCGGTAAACATGAACCGTGCGGGAAAGCACAGCGCGATTCTTGATGCGGATATTACCGGCCCCTCCATCCCCAAGCTTTTCGGCATACATGAAAAGGCTCTCGGAAACGAGGACGGCATTCTCCCCTGCAAAAGCAAAACGGGCATTGATGTTATGAGCATCAACCTCCTGCTGGAAAACGATACCGACCCCGTCGTTTGGCGCGGCCCGGTTATTGCGGGAACGGTCAAACAGTTCTACACGGATGTCATCTGGCGCGATGTCGATTTCATGTTTGTTGACATGCCTCCGGGAACGGGCGATGTTCCCCTGACGGTGTTCCAGTCCCTGCCGATTGCAGGCATCGTTGTTGTTACCTCTCCGCAGGATCTCGTTTCCATGATAGTTGAAAAGGCCGTGAACATGGCGCGCATGATGAATATCCCCGTGCTCGGCATTGTTGAAAACATGTCCTATTACGAGTGCTCGCATTGCGGTGAACGCAGCGAGATTTTCGGCAGAAGTCATATTGACGAAACGGCGCACAGGTTCAATATCCCCGCCGCCGCACGCCTGCCCATCAATCCCAAACTTGCCGCCGCTTCCGATGCAGGGCTTATCGAGATATATGAGGGCGATTGGCTGAACGGAATCACGGAGTTCCTGATCGGAACGGATAAATAATCAAATACTCGAATCACGGGTCGGGAATGCGGAATTGTTTCGCATTCCTCCTTTTTAATTAACAGACGGAATCGCATTGAAGAGGATCTGTCACCGCAGCCCGCCCTTGCATTCATACTTCTTCCTTTCGTGCATACAATTAAGCAGCGGCAGCGGATATGCGCGGGACATTCTGTCAACTGCTTCGCGCATTCCGAAATACGCAGCTTGAAAGGACAAAAAGTGAATGGATAATTTGAAATACGGCAGTCGAGGCACGGATGTTGAGCTTTTGCAGCTTGCGCTTACGCGCAGCGGATATTATAATTCACCGTACGGAATTGACGGTATTTTCGGTGCGGACACGCAGAACGCGGTGCGCAGGTTTCAGGCTGCATTCGGGCTTGCGGCGGACGGCATTGTCGGCAGGGACACGAAAAAGGCTCTGCTCCCCTTCCTCCTCGGCGGGTTTGCAACAAAAATTCGCAGCGGAGACACGTTTTACCGCCTTGCAAAGCATTACGGAACAACGATTGCCGCAATTGCGGCGGCGAATCCTGCATTGAATCCGGAGAAATTGGTTCCGGGAACGGAAATTTATATCCCGTACGGCTTTGACCTTGTGCCGTCCGATGTTCGGTGGACATCCAAGCTGAATGAACTTGTGCTTGAAGGGTTGAAGCTGCGCTATCCTTTTATCGGAACGGAAACATACGGAAAATCCGTCATGGGCAGGCCGCTTCGTGCAGTTTCAATCGGTGCGGGCTCGGCTGAGGCGTTTTTCAATGCGTCACATCATGCGAACGAGTGGATAACAACTCCGCTTGTGCTGAAATTTGCAGAAAACTATCTGAAAGCATATATCAACGGGAGCAGCATTTTCGGAAGGGATGCGCGTGAACTTTTTGCAAAAACGCGGCTTTTCATCGCCCCGCTTGTCAATCCGGACGGCGTGGATCTTGTTAACGGTGCATTGGATGAAACAACGCCGCTTTGGCAGTCCGTGAAGCGCATTGCGCGGCAATACCCTGCGGTGCCTTTCCCGAGCGGGTGGAAGGCGAATATTGAAGGTACGGATCTGAACCTTAACTACCCGGCGGGCTGGGATACGGCAAAGGAAACGAAATATGCTCAAGGCTGGGTTTCGCCCGCACCGCGCGATTTTGTCGGCGCTGAGCCTCTTTCCGCGCCGGAGAGCCGCGCCGTGTTTGATTTCACCGCCGATCATGAGTTTCGGCTTATCCTTGCCTATCATACGCAGGGTGAGGTAATTTATTGGAAATACCTTGATATTGAACCGCCGAACGGCTATGATATCGGGCGTGCGCTTGCTGCCGTCAGCGGCTATAAACTGGACGAAGTGCCGACGGAGAGCGGCTTTGCCGGGTACAAGGATTGGTTCATCCTGTTTTATAATCGCCCGGGATACACTGTTGAAGCCGGACGCGGCACGAATCCCCTGCCGCTCAGCCAATTCGGAAGGATTTATAACGATAATGTCGGAATCATGGCAACGGCACTGTCGGAAGCGGGGAAACTTTAAGAATTTCCTTGAGTAATTTATCTTTGCAAAATATGAACCGAAGCTTGTGCGGTTTTTGCGGCCGTTCTGTTCGGTGCACTCGTTCTCGGCAAAGACATTGCGGCGGCAATGAAGCTTGCGGTCGATTTCACGGCTGCATCAATAAGGGCAACCGTCGGGGACAGCGGGCACAGATACGGGGTCAAGTTCGAGAAGGCATTGCCCGGGCTCATGCGGAGCTTGGAGAACTGACAGCAGCGCACAGGCGGTTTAATTCGCTTATTCCGTTTCCCGATTGACAAGTTCCGCCGATATTCTTATAATACCTTTCGGCAAATGCCGACGGGCGCGGCGTTTGCACATGCAGGCGGATGCGGAGGTATTGTTTTGAAAAACTCAACTGAAAAAAGTTCTGAACCGGCGGCGGGGAGAATGCGGCTTTATGAGGAGCCGGTCTACCTTGCCGCACTTGTGATGCTTTCACTTGCCGTTGCAATGACGGCGGCGGCGGATTTCGGCGTTTCGATGATCGTTGCTCCGGCGTATATTCTCAGCCTTAAATTTCCGTTCCTGACTTTCGGAAGGGCGGAATACATTATTCAGGCACTGCTGTTTGCGGTTTTCTGCATTTTGATGCGCCGCATAAAGCCGGTGTACCTGTTTTCGTTCGTGACGTGCATAATCTACGGCTTTGTGCTTGACGCATGGCGCAGCGTTGTGCCTGCATTCAATCTCGCAGTGACAGCACCGGGAAGTTTTGCTCTGTCTGTGCGCCTGCTTCTGTTTGCGGGCGGCGTGCTGCTCTGTTCGTTTTCGATCGCTTCGTTCTACAAAGTCTACCTTTATCCGCAGGTGTATGATTTTTTTGTTAAAATGCTGAGCCGCAGGTTCAACATTGCGCTGCCGAAATTCAAAACATGTATTGATTTTTGCTGCCTTGCAGCCGCGTGCGTGCTGACGCTTGCTTTTTTCGGCAGATTCCGCGGCATAGGCGTCGGAACGATAATCATGACGGCCGTCAACGGCGCGCTTATCGGGCTTTTCGGAAAAGTTCTTGACAGGTTCTTTGTGTTTGAACCGCTGTTTCCGAAGGTGAAGCGAATTTTTGAATAATATGCGCTTAAAAACAAAAGCGGAACAGGGGGAGAAAACTCCGTGTTCCGCTTTTTCGGCAAATATCGAACATTGCCTGATTTAAAAATCAAATCAAAGATTTATTTTGGAGTCGTGTCAAAAAACGGGGGAAAATCAGAAGATGCTCAGGAACAATTGCTCCGAAAGCTTTTGAAGCAGCATTATTCCGGCATAACCGTTGCCTTTTTCGTCCAGTGCGGGAGAAAAAATCCCGATGCCCATTCTTGTCGGCACAACCGCCATTATTCCGCCGCCGACGCCGCTTTTGGCAGGAACGCCGACGCGCACGGCAAACTCGCCGGAACCGTCATACATGCCGCAGGTCATGAGCACCGCATTCACATAGCGTGCATATTCATACGGAAACAGCCGCTTGAGGGGCTTTCCGTGGGAGGCAAGCACCCAGCCGATTTTTGCAAGGTCGCGGCAGTCGACAGAGATTGAGCAGGCCTTGAAATAACAATCAAGAACATCTTCAACGTCATCGGCTATCATACCTTGGGATTTGAGCATGTATGCAAGCGCACGGTTTTTGTTGCCCGTCCGCTTTTCGGAAAGATAGACGCTTTCGTTAAGTGCGATATCGGGATTGTCCGCAAGGCGGCGCGTCAGGTCAAGAAGACGCTCGAAACGCTCGTTGTAGTCCTTTCCGCGTATCATCGGACAGAGGGCGATCGCACCCATATTGACCATTGGATTCAGATGCTCGCTCAAAAGGGACTGCGCCGAAACATTTATTGCATCGAAGGGCTTGCCCGTTGCTTCAACGCCGATGCGTGAGCGAACCTGTTCAATGCCGTTGTCCATTAACGCAAGCAAAAGCAGAATCGGCTTCACAACGCTTTGAATCGTAAATTTTTTGGTGTAATCACCAGCACAGTAATGTTTGCCGTCGCTGCTGATAAGGTACACCCCCAGTGCGTTCGGGTCGGCTTTTGTAAGCTCCGGAATATAGCTTGCCAATCTGCCCTCGGAAGCGTAGGGGCGGCATTGGTCAATGAGTTGTTCAAGCAGTTCGTCCATGGTTTCGGTGCATCCTTTCTTTATTCGGCAGCGGATTCGGTATACCGCAGCTTTTTTCAAAATGTTTCGGTGAAGTAAATTTTAAGGCTTTTGCGCAAAAATGCAAGTATATTTTTAATATCGGATCCAACCGCTGCCCGCCGGCAATTGCATAAAGGAAAGAAAAACAAAAACGGAACCGCCCCTTTCGGAGCAGTCCCGTGTGTTGTTTAAAACGAAAGCGTGTTAAAACGAAATCGAAAAAAAAGATTACTTCATTCCGCGCTTAACCATTTCGGTGACGGCAAAAGTTGCAACATCGTCGGCATATTTGCTTGCGCCGAACCCTGCATCAAAGCCGAGTTCCTTTGCAAGCTCGTGGGTGATGCGTGCGCCGCCGCAGCAGACGATGAACCTGTCGCGCAGGCCTTCCGCTTCAAGCAGCTCGATAAGCTCGGTAAGGTTTTGAATGTGTATATCCTTCTGGGTAACGGTTTGGGAAACAAGAAGAACATCGGCGTTGACTTCAACCGCCTTTTTGATGAATTCCTCGTTGGGAACCTGTGCACCCATGTTGATAGCTTCGATCATGTCGTAGCGTTCAAGTCCGTAATGGCCTGCAAAGCCCTTGCGGTTCATGATTGCATCGATTCCGACGGTGTGCGCATCGGTGCCGGTGGAAGCGCCGATCATGACGATCTTCCTGCCGAAATGCTCGCGAATATATTCGTCGGTTTCTTCCATGCTCATGGTTTCCTCTTCAACGGTCTGCACATGGATGTTTTCATAGTCAACGGTATGCACAACGCTTCCGTAAACAACATAGAATGTGAACTCCTTGTCCAAAGACTTTGCAAGCGCAACGTTGGGTTCTTCAACGCCCATTTTGCGGACGAGCTGGCGTGCAGCTTCCATGCCCTTTTCATCGTTCTTAACGGGAAGGGTGAAGCTGAACTGAACCTTGCCGTCGTTCATGGTATCGCCGTATGCCTTGAGCCGTGTAAGGTCGAGAGTTGTGTCAAAATCAGCCTTGTGTGTGTTATAAAGTCCGCCGCTCATTATTCGTCGCCTCCTTTTTTATGCATCAGCTCAACAAAGGGGTTGAAATAGCAATCATCCTTGGTAACAACGCCGGCAAGACCTTTGCCGCCGTCGCGAGGACGCTTAATATCCGCAAACACGCCCTTTTCAAGCGTTGCAAACAAGCCTGTCTGCTCAATTTCACCGAGAAGGTCGGTTGCTTTCCGAAGAACTTCGTTTGCACGGGTCTGCATGATGCCGCCTTCTTTATAGGTCAGCTCACTGCCGAGATCGTGCATGGTGCGGAAGATGTACTGTGCATTCTCTATGGAGAGTGCACGGTCGCTCATGAACGGAGTGTGGATAGCTTCGGTGAGCATACCGAGAAGGTGGAGCTTCTGTCCTGTGAGGATCGTGACCATGTTGAAGAGTGCGTCCTGAACATGCCCGCGGAAAATATTGCCCGTCATGAACTTGGTGGGGGGCATGTATTTAAGCGGTGCATTGGGGAAGATCTCCCTTGCCATCTGCGCCTGCGCAAGCTCGTAAAGGAAGCCGTTTTCAACATCGGGAGATATTTCGAATGCGTGCCCGAGACCCATCTGCTCTTCGGGAAGCCCGGCTTTGAGTGCGAATTGTTCGTTGAGGAACTGGGAAGCAAGCACGGTGTGCGCCTCTTCGACAGCATCGGCTGTGGTAAGGTAGTTGTCCTCGCCGGTGTTGATGATAACGCCGGCAAAGCTGTTGATAACGCGGCTGAAATACTGGTCAACGATCGTGCGCTGCATGTTGATATCGCGGAAGAGGATACCGTAAAGAGCATCGTTAAGCATTACGTCAAGGCGTTCCAACGCGCCCATGGCGGCGATTTCGGGCATACAGAGACCGGAGCAGTAGTTGCACAGACGGATGTAGCGATGTTCCTGTTCGCCGACTTCGTCAAGCGCAGCACGCATAAGGCGGAAGTTTTCCTGAGTTGCGTAGGTTCCGCCGAAACCCTCGGTGGTTGCGCCGTAGGGAACATAGTCGAGCAGACTCTGACCGGTGGTGCGGATAACGGCGATAATGTCCGCACCCTGTTTTGCGGCAGCCTTTGCCTGCACGATATCCTCATAGATGTTGCCGGTTGCAACGATAACATAGAGGTACGGGTCGGTTTTGTCGCCGAAGCTGTTGAGATAATCATTGCGCTTTGCAACGTTTGTGCGAATGCGTTCCGCCGTGGCTTCCGCAACGGGCATGACGGCGGCGCGAATCTCTTCAATGCTGTGGGGAGCAACGGCGGAAAGATCAAGCTCGCCGCGGTCGATGCTCTCCGCAATTTGCTGCGGATTCATGCCGGTTTCGGCCATTGCGTTGCCGATATAGTAGGCTGCGCCGCCCGGGAGCAGACCCTTGTCGAAAAGGTGATCGACAACAACGTTGGGCAGCGGAACTTCAAGTGCGTTTACACCGTCGATGCCGAGAAGGCGGCAAACGGCGCGCTCCACCGTTACCGTCGTGTGAAGGTCGATAAAGTTCTGAGTATCCTCCGCAATGCGGCGGGCAGATTCGCGGGCTTTATCAACAAGATTTCGATTGAGGTTAAGTTTTGATTCCATTGAGTGCTTATCCTCCTGACACTTTTCCATAATCCTTTTAAAGTCACCCGCCGGGACATAATCCCTGCGCCCGGCGGGCGGTGTGCGGCGCGTTCATGCGGAACAGAACACACCGAGTGGTTAACCTGCAATTGCTTAAGCAGCTTTCTGCGGAGCAATTAAATGCCGATTATTCGTGATGCCCCCTCTTGAGCCTTTCAAGATCGGAGGGTTCAAGGGAGATTTTGCCATCGCGCCTGCCCTGTTCAAGGCCTGCAACGCCGA
>ERZ779982.938-NODE-938-length-12172-cov-3.262194_pt1 | contig 12172 bp, 10 predicted proteins | sample MGYA00511936_ERZ779982 | MGnify/ENA primary metagenome ERZ779982 (study PRJEB29588, sample SAMEA2146682) | human gut metagenome | biome: human gut; feature: human-associated habitat; material: faeces | place: Denmark | collected 2008/2010 ... | reverse complement strand
AGCGCTTTTTGCCGGGCGGCCACGGCGGTGACCAGCAGATCGTTGCCCGCATCGCCTGCGACGAAGTGGACATGCTGCTTTTCTTCCGTGACCCCATCTGCGCTAAGCCCTCGGAGCCCAACGAGATGAACCTGCTGCGCATCTGCGATGTGCACAATATTCCGGTTGCCACCAACATTGCCACTGCCGAGGTGTTGATCCACGGCCTGGAGCACGGCGACCTTGACTGGCGTACCATCCTGAACCCCCAGCACTAAGGGCAAAATTGATACAGGGCGTTCACCGAAGAACAAAGAGACAAGTTAAGAATCCACAGTCCCCTCCGCCATCCGGCTCCGGGGCCTGCTTTCTTTTTTGTTTCCAATCCTCTCTCATTCTGTCCCATGCGGGAAAACATGAGATAATGCGTTGATTTTGCTTGGTGTGGACTTGGAATGTTCTTGGAGTTGGCTTGGAGATTAGGCGGATTGCGAGCGGAACGGAGTGGAGCGAGCTCCTATGCGCTCTCTTGATTTCCTCTGCGCCTTTCTGGATTTTTTCGTGTACCCGCGCATATAGTACGGTCAATACAAAATCGGAAAATGTGGAATCCTGTTTTGCCTCTTAGTATCGCTTTGTACCATCCTAGCGACAAATCCATAAGGCAGGCAAAAAATCAAGATTTTCCAAAAGGCACACTGAAATTCCACTTTTTCCCAATTTCGTTCTTTTCGGTTCGATTTTTGGAAAATGTGGAACGGAAGTTTGCCCCAAAAGGGCACAAGTAATTTTCCTTTTTCTTCGGTGAACGGACGCCCCAAATTTACATTAAGGAGCGTCAAAGAAATGCGAAAACAAGTCCAAAAAGAGCGCTGTACTAAAATCATGCTCACCAAATGCAAAGCTGTCTGCTGTCTGTACAACAAAGTGCAGCTTGCCGCCGCGAAAATGCTGGATGCAGAACCGGCCATTTTTCAATTTGAATGTAATGTTCCTATCCTTTGCAATGATATTCCTGCCAACGACTTAAATCTACCCAGCGAAACCTACACCACAGATTTTGTCCTGCACTATGACGATGGGCACACGGCAGTCCGCGAGGCTGTCTTTCGGTCTTATTTAAGCCGTCCGTCTGTCGCGGAAAAACTGGAATTATCCCGCCGATACTGGCAGCAGCAAGGCATATCCGATTGGGGTATCATCATTGACAAGGAGGATACCCGCCATGAGGAATCTTGACATCCTTGCCGCTGAAAACGGCGAGCACGTCCGTGTCCTGCTCTGTGGAGAAGAACAAAGCTATGTTGTCAGCTGCCAGCACTTTCGGATGCCGTACCCTGTTGCATCGGATTTACTTGCAGAATTGCAGCCCGTTCCTGCCGAGGCGTACTCTGTTTTCGTTCTGGATGAGGACATCACTAACCGCCAGCGCGAGGGGCGGAATCGCAAGCTCGACTTGATTGCGCCGCTGTTAGATGACACCTGCATCTATGATAAGTCCCACCGTAATGAGGTTGTCCGCCAGATAGCTGCCGAGCATAATATTGCCCGCCGCACGGTGCTGCAATATCTCTGGCGCTACTGGGTATACCAAAGTAAAAATGCACTTTTACCCGCAGAGCGTCCCGCGCCAGAACAGCATGAGCTTACTACCGATGAAAAAGCCATCCGCTGGGCACTGAACAAGTATTACTACACCCCGCAGCGGCAGAGCTTGCAGACCGCCTACAAAATGATGCTGCGGGCGAAATACTGCGATGCACACGGCACATTGAAGCCGGAATATCCCACGTTCTGGCAGTTCCGCTATTTCTTTCGTAAGAACCGCGACCCCATCAGCGAGACCATCAGCAGGCAGGGACTTAAAGCCTATCAGCGCAATCATCGTCCGTTTACTGGCTCGGTCTGCGATTATGCACACACCATCGGCGTGTATATGACCGATGCCACCGTTGCCGACATCTACATCGTCAGCCGCCTTTCCCGCAAGCCCATTGGCCGACCTGTCATTTACACGATGGTCGATGCCTACAGCCGCCTGATTACCGGCGTTTATGTTGGTTTAGAGGGCGGGCAATATGCGCTGCGTCTGCTGCTTCAGAACACTTTTACCGACAAAGTCAGTTTTTGTCATCAGCACGGAATCGACATTGACCCACAAGACTGGCCGAGCCATCATCTGCCCACCAAAATTATGACAGACCGAGGCAGCGAGTTTGTGGCCGGGACATTGGAAAATCTGTGCGAGAGTTACCACATCGAGATTGAAAATCTTCCCGCGTATCGCCCGGATTTGAAAGGTGTAGTTGAAAAGCTGTTTGATTTGGTTCAGAGCGCCTACAAGCCCCTGCTTAAAGGCAAAGGTGTCATCGAATCCGATACGCAGGAACGCGGTGCGCCTGACTATCGCAGGCAAGGCACATTGGATTTGGAGCAATTCACGGCTGTCGTTCTTCGCTGTGTTCTGTTTTACAATTCAAAATCTGTACAGACAGGTTTTACTCGCACTCCAGCCATGATAGAAACCAACACACCGCCACTGGCTGCAAGTATCTGGTCGTTCTGTGAGGCGCAGGATGATTGTCCAGTAAAGGAAGCCACTGACAAGAAACTGCTCTATACGCTACTGCCCCGTGCTGAGGGAAAAATCACGCAGCGCGGTCTGGAAATTTTCGGCCTCCGCTTTTCAAACTGCACTTTTAAAAAGCGTTTCGTTTCTGCCGGTCTCGGTGGACGGGAAACTGTACAGATTGCCTATGCGCCGGAATGTATGGATACTGTTTGGCTATACGAAAATGGCACTTACTCGGCTTTTGATTTGGCTCAAAAAGCCTATCTTGGCAAATCGCTGGCAGAAATTGCCGATGCACAGCAGCAGGAAAAGATAGAACGTACTGACTGGAAAAAGCAGGAATTGCAGGCACAACTCGACCTCATGAGCGATATACAAGCCATTGCAGACGGCTCCGAACGTACAATGCCAGACCGCAGCAATATCAGCAGGCAGATACAACGCAACCGCAGCACAGCCCGCAAACAAGAAAGCGTATCGCTGATGGATTTACTGGCCGAGCAACAGGAGGATGATTTCGATGCACGCTGATTATGTCCCCAATCCGCTTTATGATAACAACCCGTTCATAGAGGCTTTGCCACCGATGCTGTCTGGCAAAGACTTGATTCGCGCTCTGGCGGTCATCCCACCCTATAGCGATAGTGACCGTGACCGCAGCACCGGGGAACGCTTGCAGCTGTTGTCCTCTTTGTACGAGTTTTACCAGCCGCTATCCATGACGATTGACTTGTACTGCGAAATCTACACCGCCATGCAGCATTGCTATGGGCAGTATTCAATCCAGAGCGAAGCTGCCGCCATGCAGAATGGTTACTCGCTGATGCACGGCAATGCCCTTGCGGCATCCGTCGGCGGCGGCAATTCTTTTTCTGTCATTGGCGTATCAGGACTTGGCAAGTCAACTGCCTTACAGCGTGTATTATCGTTATATCCGCAGGTCATCGAGCACACCGAGTATCATGGGCAAAAATTCTACTGCCACCAAATCTCGTACTTGGTTGTGCAGACCCCGCACGATGCGTCCATTAAAGCGCTGATACTGGATATTTACCTGCAAATCGACAGTTTGGTTGGAACCAGCTATCAAAAAGATGCCCTATCGCGCAGATTGAGCATTGATGTCCTTGTCAGCCAGCTCAACCAAATTGTACGGGTCAATCATATTGGCCTGCTGGTGATAGACGAATTGCAGAACATTGCCTATCGTAAAAGCGATGGCGGTATACGTTTCTTAAATTTTCTCGTTCACCTTATCAACGGGGCAGGAGTAAGTATCTGCATGGTCGGAACGCCTCGCGTCTTGCAGGTATTACAACAGGAGTTCCGCTCTGCGCGGCGAACCACAGGGCTTGTCTATGACCGTCTACCCAATGATAAGGAATTTGCGTTGCTCCTGCATGGGCTGTGGCATTACCAGTACACGCAATATGCCACCGACCTGACACCAGAGCTTGCAAACTGGCTGTATCGCAAGACACAGGGCATCCCGGATATACTCGCCAAGCTCTTATATAATGCCCAAAAGCAAGCTATTCTTGATGGGCGCGAAAAGCTGGATTTAGAAGTCTTTGAAAGTGCATTTTTAAGAAACTTGGGGATACCAGTCATGGCACGCTTAATAACATCCAGCGTCTTTGTGATGGCATATTCCTGGCCCTTGACTCGTTTCTGGAAATCCTCGTGAGCTGTTTTCATCTCATCGTAAGAGATGGCATCCCACGGATTTTCCTTCACACCAAACTTATAAAGGTCAATCACGGAACACATATCCTTGATGTGTTCGCACTGCTTTTTGCATAAACGCCGCAGACCGTTAAGCTCGGTAAAGCTGAACCCTTCCGTGAGCGCAACAAAGCGGTCCTGAATCCGTTCCAGCTCGTCCGGATGCTCTTCATAATATCCGCTCTCCGCAGCGTATACCTTGCCGTCAAAGAAAGTCTGGAAGTTCATGCCTTTAATCAGGGCTTCTCTTTCTTCCTTGGAAGGATTGCTCAGCTTGATGATTTTGACATTAGGGTTATCGAGGAAGAACCATGCCGGCAGGTCGTTGGCTTTGTTGACAAGGAATACCATCAGGTTTTTAAGGATACCGTTTTCCGTTCTGATGTCCTTCGCATCGAGGGAAGCCTGTTGAAGAATCGTGTAGGCGTCTATCTCCGACTGTTCCATATTCGTAGGGTTGCTGATATATCGGGATGCAAAATCAAGAATTACAACGCTGGCTTCCTGGTTTTGGCTCAAGGTCTGCTGAATTGCTATTGCTGCTTGGCTGGTATGTCCCTTAAAGTCTGCCTTTGCAAACCCTCTATCCATCCGAAGGCCAGTATTCCTTGCAAAGCGGTCAAGGTATCCATCCTCACATTGATTGTAAAACCCTCTGATTGCATCATAAAAAACGATGCTGGAATACCCCGCATCCTTGAAAAAGTAATGCAGGTATTCCGTCAGTTTTACGATGCTGCCTTTCTGGATGCTGCCATCCACCGGGTACTGGTACTTGTCCAGCACATTTCCTTCCAGCACAATGACCGGCATGATGGAATCAAAAATTTCAAGTTCACGATGCCACTTTGGTATGTAGTCTTTCATTGGTTATTCCTCTTAGGAGTTTTGATTCAAGTGGTCTGCTAAGTATTCGGACAAAGGTTTAACCGTATAAGCTGCACTTAGTATATGATTGAGGCTTTGATTTGCTTATTTAGAGTCAGGATTAGTTCAAGAGGGTTGCTAATTTGTGCCGTTTTCCAATCCTCGTGCCTTTACACTTTCGTCAAGCGCTTTCTCGTACCCAACGCGATGAATCCCAACAGAAACTATCCCATCTACGGATGTAAAGTTCTGGATTTTGTTTTCACCATCGTTCAAAAATCTCACATACCTATCCTTTATATCAGGATTCAAATAATATATCGTCTGGTTGCTGGAACCCATGAGTTTTTGCCCATGATTGTTTTCTTCCTGGTATGGCCCATCTATCAAAACACCGACATATTGCAGAACATCTTTCCGGTCACAGATTTCATTCCAACAAAAACCTGTATACATCAAAATATCATTGCTGATTTCTGACAGCCTTTCCAGCAAGGGCGGCAGTTCATCTGCCTGTTCCATCGGGTCACCACCAGTCAATGTGAATCCATCAACGGGGTGCTGCTGCGCGATAGAATTTATCAAGGCCATCACAGTATCCACGGAAACCCGGTACTTTTCAGGCTGTTCCCACAGTTCCGGGTTGCTGCATCCTTTGCAGTGATGGTGGCACCCGGCAAACCAGATGCCAATTCGCTTTCCCGGGCCAAGCACTTCAACCGGATATAGAATTCTCGCAATGTACATTCGATATTCTCACCTTAAAATAGGCTGCATTATTCTGGCGCTGCCCATCTTTGATAATCCCGCCCAATGCTATTTCGTCCCCATCGTGAAGCTCTGTTTTTTCCATGTCTGAGATTCGCTCATTGTTTATAAATGTGTGGTTCATCGTTGTTGCCGGTTGGATGAAGAGCTTGCCATTCTCTATAAAAAACTCTGCATGTTTACGACTGACGAATGGCTTTGCTGCCAAATACTCTTGCATTGCATTTTCGCGGCCAACCGTAACATGAGGCTCCGTAATCTGAAACGCATACTGCCCATCCAGAGATGTCAAAACATATTCCGCATCTTGTTCCGGCTCCTGTTCTGGTACATCCTCTGGCGTTGGAATGATATCTGAAATATCTTCGCCGCACGCAGAGCATTTCCGTGCCTGGGCCGGGTTCTTCTGCCCGCAATCGCAGATTCGAACCATCTTATGTTCTGGCTGCTTTTTCGGCGATATTTCCTCTTTCTTCTCAACCATTGAATCATCAACCACTTTAACGCCGGTCAAATCCTCTGCGCACTGGATGCACTCAAGCATCATCGGTGGATTATGTGCCCCGCAATGCGGACAAACCTTATACTTTTCCATGTTTCACCTGGCTTTAATAATGCATTGCCTTTTGCTCGCTTGCCGTTGCTTTCTTCTTTTCCTTTACATAAGTTTCGTCATCGCTCATGTTATAGTCTTCAACATTGATGACCTGAGCAAACTGTGCTTCCGGGGGCAAAAGAGAGATATGCTTCGAGACAATTCCTCTCTCTGCAAGCTTCTTTTCGAGCTCTGCGTAACTGCCACAGAATGTTCTCATCTGACGGCACAGCGTGTCTGTTTCCTCTACATCAGGAATCCGGTCCTGTGTATCCAAAAGTCCGAGTTCCATCGTAATTTGACCCGTTGAGGAGGTTGTCACATTCACAGCGGTTCCCTCTTCAAAGAGATAAAGCTCTTTCTTAAAGTGTTTTCCGCTCTTTTTGGTTACTTCATTGTTGCCAATCAGCTTATATCCCATCTCGACCATAACATCATCAATGGTCTGGCTGATATAAGCTTGCTCTTCATCGTCAAGCTTGGCCGTTTTCAGGCGGTTCACCTCTGCGTTAAGGTTCGCCAGCCCCTCCTCGCTGAAATCGAACTGCCGAACCTGCTCATCCTGCTCTTCGCAAAGCACGCGATATTCGCTTTCTGCAGCTTTGAACTTCTCTCCGATGCGCTCAGCCAGCTTTCCCCATTCTTTGCATTCTTTAAGGAATGGAACGATTGTCAGGCTATAGTAATTCTCGAAAAAATCACAGGTCTGGATATCCGCCAACTTGGTTGAAATACCATTGTATTCATCTTTTAGCTTTGCTGACAACCCAGAGTCTTCTACCTCCGCCAATGCATTGATACACTTTTGTCTGGCCTTAGCCTCACTTTGACGGTTATCTGTGGATTTATGCGGCTCAGCCTTTGCAATGCTCGGTGCATCAAAAGATAGGTCTGCTGAATTATTGATTACGCTTTCCAGCTGCTTTCTGTGTTGGCTTTGAACTTCGCTGATATCATTGTTCAGTTCAGAATATAGCGTTCGTAATGTACTCTTTATTTCGATGAGACTTTGCTTCTGCTCTAAGAGTTCATTCCCTTGCACATTTCTGATTTGATTGCAGATAGCCTTTGCCCGCTCGCCCAACAGCTTTGTAGTGCTCTGCACATTACCTGCCGATACCACTTTCATCTCAGTTTCTCGCTGAACCTGGTTGGCATCGTCAATCAGCCTATTGTTCTGCTTTACCAGAGCGTCAACATCACTATACAGGCTAAAGTTTTCATTTCTCTGCCGTTCATCCCGTTCTGCCTGAATCCGTAGTTGGCGCTCTCTTTCTAACTGTTCAGCCAGGGCGCGGCGCTGAGCAGCAGTTAATGTATATCTTGAACTTTTAGGTCCACTCACAGCAAATTCCTTCTCTTCATTTTGTAATGGAAGCACTTATTTCCCCAACACACATACTTTCTATTCTTGTTGACAATCTTTCTTCTGTTAAAGGTGAGGTACACACATCCAAAAGCTGAACAATTTTATAACTATGGTACAGCCGATTATAGAGCTTCATTAAATTGCGGGCAACTTCCTTTTGCAGCTTGTTTTTCTGCGCGTCTTCTTGTATTTGTCTCTTTTTTAGTTCTTGTGCCTGACTTAACACAAAAGACATATGATAAGAATCTAATTTTGAAAGTACTTCTACTATGCTCTCTAATGAAAGTGTTTGTTCGCTTATATTTATAGCTTCCTCATAAACTTTCAATCTATTCCTTAGGTCAACATTATTACAAAACAACTTTCGATTTTCCAGTTGTTGCTTCCGAAGTTTTTCTTGTATTTCATCTCGCTCTTTTTCTATCTTTCGTCTTTCTGCCTCTATGCTTTCCTGTACCTTTTCTAAATGCTGTTGTTCCTTTCGACTTAGCAACAGTTTTTTTGCATATTCGCTTTTATTTAGTTGATACTCATTCGTTTTTTCTTCAATCTGTCTTTCTAATTTTTGTTTTTCCTGTTCTAGTTGAATGACTTTTTTGCTCAAAATATCATTTTGATTACGAAGCTCTTTTTCATTTTAAGATGAAAATAAATCCATGCTTTTTTCAATCCCCGCACCCGTGCACATTCTTTATTGCCTAACTGTTTTCAGCTTAACCTTTTGCTTGATTTGATTATATATATCCTTATTGCTGGTGCATTCTCCGAGTAAATCAATTACCGACAATCTAAAGTCTGGCAGCTTTGGACCATCTCGGTAAGCATCCAGTGCTTTTCCCACTTGCCTTATTAAGCGGCCAGTATCAGCCTCAAACTTGACGAAGGTATCGACGAACTTAATAAGTATCACATTGCTGTTCAAATACTGATAAGTTATTGTATCTGCTGCAAATGTACCTATATAAATACCATCTCTATCGAATACCATAATGCCCTTATCAGTAAATAGATAGCATGTATGCAAGTCTGCAATGCTTAAAGGCTCGTTATTTGCTGTGAAATAGCAAAAATCATGTTGCTGGGCTGGATATTCCCCGATACGCATATTGTACGATGCGCAACGAATTTGATGCGTAGACAGATTTCCCATCAAAACCAATTTCAAATTCGTTGCCGTACCATTTCGAGCTAGAGCTATCTCGTTTTGCTTGGCATTGCTACTCGCGGCCAGCACACGCTTTTGTTCTTCTACTTTACCGCAACACCACTGGATTATAGTTTCGAGCTTTTCTACAACATTTTCGCTATCTGCTAATTTCTGGTTAATGTCAGAGCTTTGCTTTTCCTTACTTGATTTCTTAAACAAAGAGAATTTCTTTCTCTCGCCGTTATGTTCCACTTTCTGAGCTTTAAAGGCTGCAACATTGGATTTTGCGTGTTTCAATTCAAGTTCTGCCATTTTAATAATTTCAGGCATCCCCGAAATAATTCTTTGGGCATAAGCAGTATCAAGAACAAATTTAAGAATATGCTTATCTTCCTGTGATAGTTTAGCACTTATTCGGACTCTTTGCTGATATTCCTTGGTTGCCAATCTGTCTGCCGTTAAGCGCTCTTCACTGGTATTAACAAGCTTTTTGATTGCCTCATCAAGCGCTTTTGTGTCAATTTCAAATAGCATATAAAGAGCCTCTACTCTGATTATATTGCTTTCGTCTGTTATTTCATTTTGTTTTCAATCCGTTCGACACTTTGCTTCGCTTTATTGCACTCGTCTTTTAATTTCGCTAATTGCTCTTTAAGCTTCTCAACATCTTTATAGTAGCTATCTTCTTGAAAAGACACAGTATCAGACCCACAATCTTTTAGTAACGCCAGCAATTCTACTACTCGCTCTTTATTGCCTAAAAGCTTTTGTCTTTCATTGGTCTCTCGTTTTAACTTATTCAAATTTTCTAATTCTTTTTTATACCGTAAAATAAGAGACGCTGGAACTTTTCTTTTTGTTGCATTCTCACCTTGCCCTTCCAATGCTTTCAAAGAAAATAAAAGAATTGCAAAGCAAATAATAATCAAAAATACGCTCGTTGGGTCACTAGCAGTACCCACAACAAAAATCCATATAAGAAAGAGGGCACCTGCAACTACTAAGCAGCCACTGTTTTGTCCCACTGTTATACCCCCTATAACTGCATAAATCGATAACTTCCTTTGTAAATACAATTTGGCTGATTATGCAAGCGTCTCATACCATTTCTTCACTTCATTGCCCTTGCCAAGAGCAATCAGCCATGCTTCAAACTGAGGCATCAGCTTTTTGTCTTCGCCCAGCAGTTCAAAGCAAAGCTTTTCAAACGATTCGTAGTTCTTATCCAATGTATTACTCAGATAGAGGGTCAGTTCATCCACGGTCCCAAATTCTCTGCCATCAAACTTGAAGACTTTATGTCCGGACAGCAGGTAGGCCACGACAAACTTCTGAACCATTTTGTCTCGCGTGCTATTCGAATACAAGCGATAGTACTTTTCTGCACTGGCAAGCGCTTCTCTGGCCTTCTTGTCATTGGGATTGCGAATTTCTTCGTAAGTAGACAATACCCCGTTCTGCAACGCATCATCGAAGTACTGGTCGTCACGCCCTGCCCACAATTCGTTGAGCAGCTCTTCACCAAAGTCAGAGACTTTGTTATAAATTCTTCCCTTCCACATCAGCTTTGTATTGCTGCTATCAATCTTATACAGAGTCTTGAAGAAGGTAATGTCTTCGAGCTTTTTGTCTTTCTCGACTGCTTCCTCAGCATCAATGCAATGCCCTGCTGTTTCAGGGTCAAAGCCTTTGAAAAATCCAGAAATCAGGCCACGGAACAGCTGCTTCTTACCATCGTTCCAGTTGGTTGCAAGCGCTTCTACAAATTCACTTCTGTTGGTATATGCTTTGCCCATGAAGGGATACGGTTTCATTGTCTCGGCATTAAAGGCAACAGCATTATTGCTGCCAGGCAATTCCTGTGCCTTGCCTTCACACCATGCCTTGACTTGCTCATACCCCCAACGGCGATTTGGATTGCTCTTATCTTTGCGATTCGTAATGTCAGGATATGTCAAGCCATTTACCAGGTCTTTCAGGTCCTGGGGCATATCATCGGGCAAAGGAATCTTCTGAACCGCCACATACTGGGCAATCTTCTCCTTGTCCATGTTGTCATACGGCGTTTTGCCATAGTACAACTCAAAGATGGTGATGCCGAGAGAGTAATAATCGGATTCCTCCAAGAACGCATTTCTGAAAGTTTCAGGTGCTGAGTATTCAGGAGTCATGCCTGTGCGGGTCACAACAACAGTCGCATCATTTTCGCGGACGGAGGAAATGCCGAAGTCGATAATGGCGACACTTTGCCCATCATCAGACAACATAATGTTCGACGGCTTCAAGTCTTTATGAATGATGCCCACCTCATGCAAAGCATGAAGGCCCTCGTTCAAACTTGGAATAACCTCTTCTTTCAACTCTTCCAGTGTGAACTTCTCGCCTTTCAGACTACCATTTTTATAGTACGGCAGAATCTCAACCGGGAAGCCGTTGAAGCTGCCCGAAGCATAAATCTTTGCAACATACGGTGAGTTGATGGACAGCAGCTTCTTAATAATCTCATCTTTGATAGCGCTTTTACGGCGATACACTTTTGCCACATAAGTCTGGCGCTTCTTTGTGCATAGGTACAAGTCCGCTTCGCCCGTAGGGATATCGAGCTTGCCGTTTACTATGTAGTCGTCACACAGGACTGTCCCTTTCTGAATTTCTACGGATGAGACGATATCAGTATTAAGGACCGTAGCATTACTATTTACCGCTGTATTCAGTACTGTTGCGTTAGCATTAGCAACGTCGGAATTGAGCATTGTTTCGTTTGCCATATAAATATTCCTCTTTCTATTCTAGCAACATGCATTTTCTAACTACTTATAATAAGTATTATACAAAAATTTTAAAGTAATTACAATCAGTACTTACAGTTTGCATAAACAGTACTTAAAAGAGCTGCTGCGCTGCAGTTCTTTACAGGTCAGTCAATTTTCCCAACTAAAGTCATAAGAATTCGGCAGTCAATTTATTCAAATTTAACATTAGCGATTCCATTTTTTAACGAGATGATATCGTTAAGTACTTTTCGTTTAAAAGTGCATTTATAAAAATTACAGTTTGTCGTCGCATATTGACTTATATTCTTTTCTATATTACTATGATACAGGGCGTTCACCGAATACCAAAGAGACAAGTTAAGAATCCACACGCAGG
>ERZ779982.937-NODE-937-length-12175-cov-3.985479_pt1 | contig 12175 bp, 16 predicted proteins | sample MGYA00511936_ERZ779982 | MGnify/ENA primary metagenome ERZ779982 (study PRJEB29588, sample SAMEA2146682) | human gut metagenome | biome: human gut; feature: human-associated habitat; material: faeces | place: Denmark | collected 2008/2010 ... | reverse complement strand
TCCTGGAGGTATTTCATTAGGATTATATATCTTAATGGGAGAATCAAGTTGGAAAAACAATAGAAACTTCATTAAAGAACATGAATGGGGACATACAAGATGGTCATTATATTTAGGACCATTATATTTACTTGTAATTGGATTGCCAAGTATTATATGAGCTATGATCCATACTCCATATTCTAAAAGAAGTTATTACTGATTTTACACTGAAAGGCTCGCAGATAGATCTGGAGGTGTACCTAAAAGATATTAATATATGAGAAAACCTTTTATATCACAAAATATAGGAAAAGAAACATCTCCTTATATAATTCAATTGTATGATGCTGAGGGAAGTCATTGAGAAGATGCATATCCATTTAAAAATGTTGTAAGATATAATACGAGCGAAGCAGGTCATCAACCTGGAGAACCAATGCATTTTCGAATTGGACCTGTAGAAGATCCTGATTATTTAGAGTTACGTTATATTGGAGGAAATGAAGGAACATTCTCCTGAGAGTCTGATAACTATGGGAAGTCAATTATTAATGATGGTTCAACACTTTTTTGCTCTGGAAAATTTTATGCTCCCTATTGTTGTAATTTTATTATCTATTCTCCCGTGTCTAGTTCTATAGTACAAACATTAGAATTAGGAGTATTCCTTGGCGGAGAAAGTGGAGAATTCATCAATTTAGGAACATTATATTTAACTCATGATTATAATTTATCAAAGAAATACACTTGTACATAATGTGGATATGTATATGTAAAGGAACTGATTTTATAACAACATAATATGAATAAATTATTTATTTCCCAAAATAAAATGGGGGGTTCATTTCAATATAAATCTATAGAGGTATATGTAAATGATTTTGGAGCCCAAAGAACTGATGGAGGTACAGGAACTTTAATTGTGGTTCCAAACACACAGGAGGCAAAATTATGTTTATTATCGCAAGATAGTGGAATAACTATTTCTGAAGAATTGACATTAGACGAAGGAATGTATTCTGATTTTACACCTGTATCTTATCCACCACAAGTATATACAAGTCATCAACCTTGAGGACAAAATGCGCATTACTCTTTAGTAAAAGAAATGGGAAGCCCCATATCATTAAAACCTCAATTAACTTATTTTACATTTACTGCAATATGTGGAATAAAAGTAAATGGAATCGAAATACATGATATGGATAATATAGGAAGAGTTAATGTTACAATAAGAAATATAGATACAAATGAAACAGAAACACACAATGATGTTGATTGTCAACTAGTTATGACTTCTTCATGAGGATTTGTAACTGCAGTCAGTCTTCCAAAATGAGAAAACGTAGAGATTAATTTCGAAGTATTTAGTGTAGAAATGAGAACTTAAAACAAAAGGAACCCAATTGGGTTCCTTTTTACTTTATACTATAACTTTATTATACCTTCTAAAATAATTTGACTATAAAATTGTGATGCAGAAGCTGTGCTAAGAAGTATATTTCATTTATTGTTATAATAATCTACACGTATTTGACACATTAATTTTCCACTACTACTTGATATTCTTACGAGTTCATTTTGATTACTACTTGCTGATAATGGTTTAATAATAGATGTAAGTCCTTCAGGATTACCACTTGGGATAGAAACTGTTCCAGAAGCAACAAATCTAAAATAAAAACTATAAGTTTCTCCTTTAATTAAATCAACTCCAGTTAGTTCGTTATATCCTGCAGTTGTAGTTGGTATATGTAGAGGGCCCTTAAAAATTAAGTTAGAAGCATAATTAATTATTATTTGAATATTACTAACTGGCCCTGTATAAATACATGGAAATTGAACAACTCCTTCAGAAACTTTATCGCAAGGACTGTCCCCAACATTATTGCCATCTACATAAACATCCATTTTATACCTATAATTGTAGTCATATAGCGTTTGACTATTAATTGTAACTATAAAACCTCAAGCTTCCTCTGTAAGTATATCTTTAGAAACTTTTACATCAAATACTTCTAGAGTAGGTTTTGTATAGGTATATATATACGTTTTTGACATATCAAAGTTATAAAACTGTATAGAAGCACTTTCAATTGTTTGTTGGTTTATAACTCCAGGATTGAAACGTACATTACCCCCCCCCATTTTATTTTGACTCATGAATAATTTAATCATTTTCTTTGTAATATCTTCCACTAATTATAAAAGATACTAAACTCAGTAACGCATAGATTGGAGTTACTGAGTTTAGCGTACTTAAAAAGAATAATGTCATAAACATTAATCCTAATATGTAGAATATTTTATATATTTTCATTACTTATCTTTGAAATATTTATCGTAAATATTTTTTGCATACCACCCACAAGCAGAACCTACTATAAAGCTAGTTAAAGCTAGTAAAAGACTTCCAAAGCTCATAGCTGATACAATGCCACAACCTGCTAATACTAAAGCAATTACGATTGCAGCAATAATTAATTTTGTTTTTCAAGTCATTGTTTTCATAATTATTTATATGTTAAGTTACTATAAGTTGTTCCATTTCCAGAAACAATATAGTTTTGTTGTTCTTTATATAATGGTAATACTCCATCTTTCCAGCAAATAAAAGCATAAGCCTCATCATAACTAGGATGGTCTTTCATTTTATCTTCAAATTCTTCTGGAGAACGTTCTTTTGTAATTAAAACATAATAGTCTCCTAAGTCGAAATTTAATTCACTTCCATTACCTGTAATTTTTCTTAATGCAAACATGTATTTATATATTTATTAATTTAAAAGTTTATTTTAAGTATATTACAAATACTCAAGTATAAACATCATCTGGAATATCAATGAACACGTCACAAAGTGTAACATCATCTATTTCTTCATGTTCTTGTTTTAATAGTTCCATAATTGAAACTACTTCTTTCATTGGATTTAATATAGAGTTTTCACTACCATTAGATCCATTATTTAAAACTGCATAATATACTTTTGAATCTTTAATAAAAGTTACAGCTGCATTTTTATAAAAACCATAATCTTTTAATTCAATTTTTGGAGTATCTTTATCTTGCAGTTTTGTTATTACTTTATCATATAACTTATTGTCCATTATTTGAAAGATATTTATTAAGTGAAGTTGTTCGATTTAAAGTTCTTATATAATTATCTTTACCTTGACTATAATTAGAGTTAGTATCATTGTTTCCATGAAGTCTATCTACAAAATCATTTGTGCTAGTAGCGGTTAGTGCATTATATCTAGAATTTAGTAAATCTACTTTATATTGTGCATAATCATATAGATTTTCAAAGTCTATATATTTTTCTCCATCTTTATGCTTTGTTCATTCTCTATCTGTTTGGTTATTATTCCATTTTATTCCTCCAAGATTAAAACCTCTTGATCCTCTTGGATCAAGTCCGTATTGACTTTCAAGAGCAGCTTGTCTAACTAAATTATCTACCTGAGTTAATGGCAAATTTTTTTCTTTTAATACTTGTACAAATATAGGCTTAAGAATTTCTGCAAGTTCTTTAAATTTATTATCAGTTTGTCCAAACTTGTGATAGTAATCTAAATTAGGATAATTACTATTTGGAATATAATCTCCATATTCAGTATTTACGGGATAACTAAGGTTTGGTTTTCGTTCATTATCTGTTACTTGTATTGAATTTTGAAAACCTGGAGGTTTTAACCCTAACTGAGCATATAATGTGGCATCCTTCTTTTTAGTAGGCGCTTGAGCCACATTATTAAATAAATAAAGTAAGAAATCATCACTATATCTATTCAATAAATTATATGTATTCTCTTTATTATAATGTGGAGTAACTGTAGACTCTTCAGGTACAATTTTATATTCAGGATTAAATGGTTCTAATTGAATTATCTTTCCATCTTTATCAAACTGTGATACTGAGAAACTACCTTTGCCTTCTGAATTTTTAAGTCTATTTGTAAGAGTATAATGATCTAAATGTTCCTTCTTAATATTCTGTATTTCTTCTTTAGTAAATTTATGATTAGGATCTGCATTAATACTATATCTTAATTGCATTAATCTAGCATAAATTTCCTGAGGATTATCTAAATATTCATCAGGAGCAATTGTTTTATTATCATATACTGTATCTCCGAAATTATCTTGATACTTCTTAATTACTTTCTCTTGTGCATCAGGTAAACTACTATGAGTTCATTCATGAATTGCAGTACTAGTTGATCCATCTGTTAAAAATATTCTTCTACCAAACGGATAATAAACTCCTGAAGCATTATCAGGAACTTTACTAGGATTTATCTTTGCTCTAGTAAGATCTAAATTTCTTTTAAGTGCATTAAATACTAAAGATTCAGTTACAGGGAGAGGAATTGGTAGAACTTGTTTAACATTTTGTTTTACTAAACCTTTATGTGATTTATATCAATCTTCAAGCCATTGTTTTCCTTCTTGAATTCCTCCTTGTTGAAATTTTAACACTCCTCCGTGTTTAGCAGAAGCTATAACTTGATTTAAAATATTTGCATATCTTGGATCAGTAGCATATCCTCCTCTATGAACTCTATTTGCAAACTCTTTTATATCTCCAGAGAATGCTTTATAACGTTTATTATTTAATAGATCAATTTTAAAATTTGCATAATCTTCAAGTGATTTGAAATTTCTAAATTGATCATTTATATAAACATCTTTCCCGTTAATAACTTCTCTAGTTCGTTTAGTTGTTCCTTTTCCTTTAATACCTCCAAAATTATATGATCCTGCAGGTTTAGAACCTCAAGCTGATTCTAATCCATCTTGTGCTACTAATGATTTAGCAAATGCAGGATTTAAACCTTTTGATTTTAATAATCTTTCATAAATAGGAAGCATTGTATCTTTGAAATCCTTTTTAGAATTGAATTTATGAACTGTAGTTTCTTGAACTATTGGTTCTGGATTTCTTATCTCTTCTACTTGAGATTGTACTTCTGTCTCTGTATCATCTTCTAAAGGTTGAGAATATCTGGGTTTATATACAGGTATTTCAAGATTTGGAATTTGAATATTAATATCTCCTAAAGCACTATCTCGTATGAATGGTCTGTATGTGATATTGTTCATAATAATTGTTTTATATTATTTTGCAAATATATACATTATTTTTATAAATCACAAATTACAGCACCTATTTCTGGATCTAATTTACAACGATTTGGATTCTCTAATTCAGAAATCCTAGATGTTAAATTATCTACTTTATTTTCTAATTCAGAAACTTTAGATAATAAATAACTTGTTTCGCTTTCTAAAGCTGCAATTCTTTGTTCTAATTTATTTTTTAGATTAGTTATTGTAGTACTTGCTGAGTTTGCCATAGTACTCGCTACCCCTATAGTACTTGCTGTACCTATATATGGATTAGGTGTTGTATTAATTGTACTTCCAAGAAATGAAATAGTACCCGACAAATCTGCGGTAGTCTTACCTGTTATAGTCGTATTTGTTGTGTCCATATTATGCAAAATTAAAATCAGAATTAGTATTTAATCTACTTAGAAGTTTTTCGTTTTCTTGTTTTAATTTCATAATTTCTTTACGTAGATTTTTAATATCTTCTGAATGTTTTTCAATCTGTTCTGAATGTTGATCTACTTTTTGATTTACAAATAATATTGCTTGACATACTAAAGATAAATCAATAAGCTTAGCTGATTTACGTAATCCTGATATTTTATCTAAAGCAGATGTTCTACTTGTAATTAAAATACCTTTATCTTCTAATTGTCTAAATACTCTAGTTAACACTTTAGTACTCATGTCCATTTTTGCTGCTAGTTCTTTATTAGTTTTAGTTGTAATAGCAAATTGTCCATCATTAGTACTAGTGTATTGTTGCATTGCTAATAGAACTCCTTTTTCTTCAGGAGTAGTATTCTCTGCATCCATAAACTCGTAAGTAAATCTTTCAAAATATCTTCCTGATTTTTGAATCTCATAAATATTACTCCTACCTTTTTTCTTTTCTAGAATTTTAATTTCACCTGCTGCATTTAGTTTTTTAATACTACTTTGCACTGTATTAATAGATACTCTTGCTAATTCTGCAAGAGTTCTTAGTGAAACAAAAGTTTGGAATGTATCTTTATCCATATTTTTTCTCATATAACCATAAATGAGATAATCAGTAGGATTCATTTTAATTTCTTTTGCAACCCCCAAATCATGAGGGACTTGAATGTGTTGTACTTTATTATCCATAAATTAATATTTTTAATATTACAAAGATATAACATTTATTTAATATTACCAAATATTTATACCAATATTTATTTAAAGTGTATAAGAATTTGATATAGTATATTCAATTTAAAAATAGCCCTGGGAGATACACTAAGGTGTCGTTTTTGATACACCTATTTTAAAAAAGTGCCCTGGGAGATACACTTATATGCCCTGAGAGATACCTATCTATATATGTTCTCGCTTCGCGGAGGCGCTCGAACAGATCTATATACCTGTCTGGTTGCCCCCCCCACCCTATTTGGTTTGGAAAAGGGTTGTACTTTAGATATGTATTGTGTACACATATGGATTATAAGATATCATGTATACATATGGATATTGTATATATTATATACACGTATGGATACTCTATTAAAACTCCCCCTGGGGGTTTCAGATGGAAAACCGAAAAAAATTTCGAGTAAAATATTTCTGACAAAAGTTCTATTTTTAGAAACCAAAACATCTGAATAATAGTTAGATAGCAATAGTGCTTCTCGGAAACTCATCAAACTATCAAACCATGGTACAGACTGTTTTTCACAACCTGCTCATCGAAGCAGAATCTATGTCGGATGTTCACAATTGTGGCACTGCTCGACCTCGTTACACTTATCAGGAGCCACTCAAGCTGCAGAACGTCGATAAGGTCACGGAAGAAGACCGTGCACTCATGGATGTCGCTCGCGATATGTGGGCAGGTGTGATCAAGAAAGGGCTTTGAGCCCTTTCTTTAATAGCTTTTACTATGGATGACAGAACTCAACGTGTTGCAGATGAAATAGCTTCAATAGAAGCTATTTCTCACAACACTGTAAAAGCTTTATCGACTGTTACTACTCCGCTCAATGTAATTGTTGAGATGTACATTGCAGGACTCGAAGCTAAGCTACAAGCACTTCGAGCACTGGTTAAATAACAAAAGCTACTGAAAGGTAGCGAATCACTAACTAATCATTCATCTTTAACTCATCACGTTTATGAAACAATTAGAAGGCGCCAAGAGGGCCGAAATGCTGCAAGATGCAGCCAACAAGGGATTTGACGACGTTACTGTCGAAATCTTGAAGTCGAAGACTATCTTCACCCAGAACTTGCTGTTGAAGGGTGATACGGTCGAGTTTGAGGACTTCGATATCCAGCTCATCAAGCAGGGGAAGGAGTTTAAGACCGTCAACAAAGACGGTGAGGAGATTACCGTTCGGGGTCTCATGATACTCTGCTGCATCAACGGAGTGTGGCGCTGGTTCCCGCTCAGCACCTTTCAACGCGGTTGCCAAATCGCACCTGAAGGTCGCACGGACTACATGGAGGCCATTCGCGAGAAACACGACCTCAATCTGCGCATACTCACCTGCGGTGATGCGTTGGAGGTCGCCCAACTCCTCGCAGGCAAGCGGCTCAAAGTCACGGAGAACCAGTCCTTTAAGTTCCAGCGGTTCAACAAGGACCGTGAGAAGCTTGAGGGAGAGTTTGACCTTAAACCAGTCTCGTTATTCGAGGAGCTGGCATAATAATTGGAGAGTGGAGAGCAATCCCTGCTCTCCTTCTTTTTTCCATCAACCAAAGCCACCAACAGGTACCAAAGCTCCCGACAAGTTCGTAGTACATCACAAGTATAAAATAAACGTGATTGTAGTACATAGAAGTTTAATTTAATTTATTTATAAAAGATGAAGATTTCTGAAGTAAAAAATCTGCCGAAGATTGCAGCTCCTGGTGGGCGTGTAGTCGCTGAAGTATCTCCTGAATTTCTGAAGGAGAAAGGTGTAGGTATCGTAACTTACGGTATTGCACCGAACGAAGTTATCGAATTTCCTGATACGGAAGCTGACATCAAACCCTTTACTCGCACCGTTCGTCCGAACAGTGATGCAGTTGAAACACTGATCGTAGTGAAACGAAACGGAGAGTTCGGGTATTTCTCGGTAGCGGCACTTCGTCGCATGGATTATCAGGGCAAGTTCGTCGGTCCTGTATGTCAGGCATTGCAGAATGAAGCAAGCGATTATGCTCGTGTAGCTAAACTCTGCGGTAAGAAGCTGACGTGCAAGGAGATGACGAAGATCAAGGTTCGTAAGTTCGATAACGGTGTCATGACCGATGAACTGACGGAACGTGATGTACCCGTCCTTGAGTATGCGTAACGGCCAAATTACAGTTAAGGGGTCGTGAGTACGGCCTCTTAACTGTTTAGAAACTAATATGGGTAGAATATATATAGCTAATGCAGATAGCTGATATAGTAATCCAGAAAGTTTCTGAGTTCTTGAAAAAGGACGATATGACATGTGGTACATTGTACGATGTGTCCATTGTCTATAAGTCTTTGATCGGACTTATAGGCCCTAGTGATGATTTGATGAGTTTAGATGAGTTTAGATGATTAGTGACCGTGGGAAGAGAAGTGATGAGCTCTTCCCACATTTTTATTAAAGATTATGGATGCAATTAAAGTAATACTCGGTATAATCTTTGGCTTGATTATGCTTGGATGGATTGCTACAGTAATAGTCATGGCTTGTGGTCCTTGGGTAGCTGTAGTAATTGCCGCGATCGCTTTAACTATTTATCTTAACCGAGATTGACTGCGATTGCATAGTAATAATAGTTCTTTGACATATTGACATGACAGAAACACCTGACAAAATGTCATGTTGTGACTGAAGTAGAGGATGAAGTGATCGGTGTAAGTCGTTGATTATCACCCTTTTATTCATCCTCTACTCTTTTTAAAACTGTCAATTTGTCAGACCAACTTCCTTCATGTAAAATATCTATTATTCTCACATTCAGAAAGTTACTCTTCAATAATAATAATTTCAATTACTATTTTGAAGTTTAAACAATCGCTTTTGGCAATATTAGTTATTTTATAATTTGACAATTCAAAGTTTTAAATCTTAAATATACATAAACTCGAAAGTTGCCTGACGATTACCAGAAATTAATGTCTGGATTCACTATAATTAGTTTATCTAATATAAGTGGGCTTAAACGAGTATAAATAAAAGCCGAAACGTTCGCAACAGTCAAATGAGAGAGTGAAGCATAGTAGCTCTCTCTTTTTAGACCATTTAGGATTTACAATATAAATCCAAAATCCTAGTACAACAACTAGTATTAGGTTAACATTATATCTACAACAGCGGTAGAGGAAGTTGTACAATCAGTTTAAGAGGAGACTACCATTACAAATTGAGAGTCTGATGTATAATGTTATTGATGTTTTTTCATTTTGATGAATTTACTTAGCATGACGATGCTAAGTCGCGTGTTCTCTTGATATCGGAGGAAGTAATGATATCTAGCAGCTATGCTATCTTAACGTGAGAGAAAATAGCAGTTGCCGAGATGGCGAAATTAGGTAAACGCACAGCACTTAAAATGCTGTATCCCGCAAGGGGTTTACGGGTTCGACTCCCGTTCTCGGTACAAATTTTTAGTTTAACAATATCTAAAATTGTAATTATGTTCATTTCTAAGAAAACTATGCGAAAAAAGGATTTCGCATGTCTCAAAGCAAAGAAGCCAAACTATAAGGCTTTTCGCGCACCGAAAGAAAATGCGAGACACAAATTTCAGACGCTTTTCAAAACTCCTCGTGGCTGGTTTCTCAGCATGATGCAAGACAAAAAGCGTGTGATCGGCGAAATCTCTGTTCCTGCAGCTCAGGAATGGCTCGACGAGTGTCATTTCAAATACGAAACTGGCTGGTAAGCTACCTCCTTTCTTTGTAGTTAATGAATTCATAGCGAGAACCTTTGGGGCTATCTTGCCGTGACTAAATCATTAACAACGAGCAACCCTGGCACAACTCGTAAACGCCAGGAACAGTCTATCTACACATAAGGTCTAAGGACTAATTTGTGAATATAAATCCTCCTCCCCAAGTTGAATTTTATTCCAAATTGGATAGTTAATAGAGATGTCTGCGTGAGCAGGATTGGTAGTACCTTCTATTGTTAAAACTGTTTCTTTTTGACATTTTTTATCTAAATATATAAATCTAGATTATGAAATTCGCAGTAGGCTAGCTTTAATGCTTAAAAGTTCTTAGTTTAATTTTATTTCCTCTGATTTAATTCGAGTGAACAAATTGCAGAAGTAACTCACCTGCACTAACAAGCTAGAATATGAAAGCAAGAGACGGTCCGAATATGTAGGATTTATTTTTTATTCATAATAATTTATTTGGAGAAATTAAACATAAAAATGCCTAAGAAATTAGGTGTGTTGAATAGGAAGGCACTTGTCCTATTGCACGCAAGTTAATTACGGTTACTTCTAATATATGCTAGCAACATTGATGTAACCCAATTAATATTGCCTATATAAGAGATGCGGAAGACTGTTAAGTGTCGAACTACCAAGCGGTTTAACAGAGATAGAGGCTCTATGGTAACATAGAGAATTTGCTGGATAGCGTGGGTTCACATACGTAAATGTGGAGCAAAGGAAAATGGCAGAATTACCAAACTTCTTTTCAATAGGGACGAAATTTATCTATAGACAATAACCAGTTAGCTCGTAATGTCTACCCTTCAAAGATTAGCTGATTTAGAAGGTTGAGTGAGTCATATAGACAAGAGAAGAAGGAAAACCTCGAGTTAGAGGTCATATAAGAATTACTATCTTACCTAGCTAGTAAGATTGATCTGTAACGTTGACTGTAGTACGACAGATGATCGTAATCTTATATGTTACTTAGCCGTAACAGTAGTAATTGTAATTCTTTATTATTAAAGTTTTACATGCTGGAGAGAAGACAGAACTCTCAACAATCTGTCATTTAGGTATAGCTTCTTTGATCGGAAGCTATACCACTAAGATATTTTATTCTCGAATCATATTAAAAGTGGTTTCCGATTTTATAAATCGGATTCGCTCGGTTCGTCTAGTTGGTCTAGGACGCAAGATTTTCATTCTTGAAATCACGGGTTCGAATCCCGTACCGAGTACGTAAAGTTGAAATCTAAATTGACTAAAAGAGTAATGGAAGTATATTTTGAAGGCATCATAGGTACTCGAAAATGGTTAAGGATTCGAAAGAATCGCATCTCTACACTTGAAGAACTTACTAAATTAGTAATTAAACATGAACCTCGTGAATTAACTATTCACATCAATTCACTTGGAGGAAGTACATATCAAGCTTTAGCTATTTACTTTTATCTTCTCTCTCTTAGCATTCCAATTACTACTTTCTGTCATGGTCAAGTAGCATCTGCAGCAGCTATTATTGCTCAAGCAGGAAAAAAGAGATATATGGATAAAGATGCAGAACTTCTTATTCATACTCCTCGAATCAACACAAGTAGTGCAATTACTTTTAGGCTTTTAGGTATTATTAAAGAGGACCTTGCATTTTCTAATAAAATACTTAAAACTATATTCAAAAGAAAATCAGCTTTAACTGAAAAACAAGTTGAAAGAGTCATGCGCTTACAAAATGAAGAAGGCGTATGGTTGAACTATGAAACTGCACTTCAGTTTAAGTTGGTTGATGAACTTGAAGAATAATACATATTTCCATAATTAGTAGCTGGATCTTAGTGAGAGTGAGCTACCTCTCTGAGCTTAGCTAAGATCCATTTTTAGAAACTCCTGTTTGCTTGATTATATAACACACCTAGTTCCATATAACCTTTCAGTTGGCATTAGTTAGATGAAAACTACGATTTAATCCAGCGAGCGATAGTGTGGTTGCCATGACCTGGAGATTTTTTAAAACCCTTTAAGTTTAACAATATCTAAAATTGTAATTATGTCTAAAGATCTTTTTTCGAGTCGTACTCCCTTTGAGAAGTGTTATCTCGTAGAAAACGTAAAACATCTTTCGTTCATTCCAGGGAATCGTACCCTGAGAACAGCTCATGTAAATCGAATCTTTAAAGCTTTCCTTGATGGAGAGTGGATACCGCC
>ERZ779982.931-NODE-931-length-12264-cov-1.944303_pt1 | contig 12264 bp, 16 predicted proteins | sample MGYA00511936_ERZ779982 | MGnify/ENA primary metagenome ERZ779982 (study PRJEB29588, sample SAMEA2146682) | human gut metagenome | biome: human gut; feature: human-associated habitat; material: faeces | place: Denmark | collected 2008/2010 ... | reverse complement strand
CACTAGCTCCCATGATTGCGACAAATTCGCCCTTATCTACATACATAGAAATACCGTCTACTGCCTTTGTGATATTTCCAGAGTTACCCCCGTAGTATTTTTTTACTTGCTCTAAATTTAAAATGTGTTCCATTAAAAATCGCTCCTTTCTTCCTGCCACATTTATTTGTTTTGGAATACAATTAAATTATAGCAAGGGCAGTATTCAATTACACTTACAGTTTTGAAAGTAAACAGAGAGTAAAAGAGCCGTGATAATGCAGATCACAATTCTGTGAAGCATTTCCACGACCCTTTTATTATAATTTTACCGTTGTCTTTTTCGTAATGGTATAAATGTATTCCTCTGGCGTAGGGCGTTTTTTTCCAAAATACTTTTTGAAATTTGCCTGCACTTCTGGGTCGGTGCTGTTCATAGCTTCATCAATCGTTGCTTCAATATCCGCCCGAACATCAGCCAATGATACACCGCCAGCTTTTGCACCAGCTTTCAATGCCTTTTTTATATCTCTTTTGTTCAGTCCTATCATATTCATACCTCAATTCTACTTTTTAAAGCTAATAAGTTTTCCATTGTATTTTACAATGATGAATATGATATAAAACACTCCTACAACAATCAAAATAAGACCTATGTAATAGCCTAATTCAGAATGAGAGATTAAATTGATAATCGGCATAACAAGAATACCAATACTAACCAGTAAAGTGCCTATTCCTATTTTTTTTGTAAACACCTTTTTATCTTTAGGGTCAAGTTGTGTATAATGATAACCATGTAATAAAGTAATATTCTCTTTTATTCCTATTTGATAAGATATAAAAAGTAAAAACAATCCTATAACTATTTCAACAATCAATTCCTCTAATTCCATAATCGTTCTCTCCTTTAATCAAAATAAAATAATTCTTCAAATTTTTTATCTAAAGCTATACAAAGCACTAATGCCAATTTTGCTGTTGGATTAAATTGTCCAGTTTCAATAGAACTAATTGTATTCCGAGAAACCCCGACTAGTTCAGCTAATTCTGTTTGTGATAATTTTTTTTCTTTTCGTACAGTTTTTAATCTGTTTCGCAAAATTAAATGTTCGTCCATTCTATAAACCTACCATTAAAAATTTATAAAAGTAATACCCCATAAATAGAAGAAAGAATAAAGCAATAACAAATTTGGATTTATTTTTTGAAATATGTGCTTCATAACCCATAGAGCCAAATGCCACAGACCCAATAATTGTCATTATATCATAGTAAGGTTCTTTACAAACTGCTTTAATGAAAAGAATTAAAATGCAGATAAATAAAACAAACATTAAGCCAAAAGATTTCCCTTGAAGTTTAATATGTTTTTCGTATTCATCAAGATATAGATTCTCTTTTTTGTTTTGTGATAGTATTTTTTCTTTATCCATTATATAACGCTCCTTTCAAATAATACCAAGTACACTTGTCATTTATATTATAGCATTCGGTCATTACAAGTCAATATTTTTGCACAGTTTTCTTGTCGTTTTGTAAAAGCGTGCAAATCTGATAGGAAATGCACGCTATATCATTTATCCTACAATCTTCCAGTTACTATCCTTATGTAGCACAAGCTCATACTGCGATACCTGCGTCGCTTTTGTCTGATTATCAAGGAATTTCACAACAACCTTGACTTTCACATTATCCCCGTCTTTTGTAAAGATAGGGTTTACTAATTCAGAATAAAGGTAGTCCCTGCCGATAGGTTCAATCACATTTCCCAATACATAGTAAGCAAGCTCTTTTTCCGTCGCTGTTGGGTACAGCTTAAAGAATGTTTCCAGAAATGCGGTAGCGTCATTGACAGTACCAGCGTCTACACTTGCGTCTGCTTCTGGTGTCTTAGGCTCATAGTCTGATTTTTCGATTGCTGGTGCAAGGGTAGGGTTCTGAACGATTACCATATCCCCGTCAGCGTCCACATGGACTTTTACAGTATAGGTTGCTTTCACATTGCTTGTCTGTTCTCCCTCTTTTATCTGCTGATCTACTTCGTAGGTAGCAGAAAAAGTGTCCGTTCCCGATTGTTCGATACTCCATACAATCACATCTGTAACTGTGGAGCTGGTCGGTATATCCGTTCTGATTGTATCAACATTCAAGTCCTGCAATTCCTTTGTCAGATAACCGTTGATTGCCTGCGTCCTTGCTTCAATCGCTTCTTTGCTGTTATTCCATGTGTAATAGGACTTCGCAAAATTCTTCACGAAATTTTCTATCCCGTTGGTGTCCTGCAAGCGAAGTTCAATGATTTCTTTTTCATGGGTGGTGTGCTGGTCGATAGCCGTAAAATTCTTATACACTCCAAAGCTCACGCTTGCGATAAGCACCACCCACAACGCAATCACGGTTTTCTTATGTGTGCCTACCTTGACAGTACGCACCTTTTTTTCTTTTGGTTCTTTGATAGTTTCTGTCTGTTTCTTATTCTTCTTAAACATATTTTTCAAGTCCTTTCTATTGTTTTACTCGTCCTGCACCGATTAAGTGCTGTTGCCAGTAACTACTACTTAGGTCTGCATATCCTATCGGGTCGCCTGCATGATACATCTGTGTCGGCGAAACAAGAATACCGACGTGTGTTACATAACTTCCAGCGTTATAAGTGGAATGGAAAAATACCAAGTCCCCAGCCTTTGCCTGCGAGAGTGGGAGATGTTGGGTAGCGTCATACTGTGCTTGTGCTGTTCTCGGTAAGGAGATACCAGCTTTTCCATAGCACCATTGCACAAGTCCGCTACAATCAAAGGAAGTGTTCGGGTTACTGCCACCATACACATACTTCCAGCCTTGATATTTCAACGCTTCATTCATAATCGCTTGTGCCGTCGCATTATCAAAATGTGCCACGGTCAGATATTGATTGACTAATTCGACGTAGAACATATTTCCGTAACCATACCGCCAGCCCCCGTTCTTCGCAACGGCTATCGGGTTGGTGTAGGTTACTTTCTTTCCACCCGACTTCTCACGGGCGAAGCTCTCTGCAAGATTAAAAGTGTGTTTCTTTCCTTTTCCAGCTACATAACCCACATAGCCACCGCCATAGTTATAAGACTGTATTGCTACATTCAAGTCGTCGATACCTTGATTTTTGCAGGAAGAAAGCAGGGACGCAAAATACTTACACCCCTGCTTGATTGAGCTTTCCGTATCTAAGGAATTAGGCGGTAAACCAAGACTTTCTGAACTCTGCATAACATCTTCTGCCGTACCGCCACTTTCTACTTGAATGATAGCAAGTAGCACATTGACATACTCGGAGATACCGCTTTCTCTGGCGTACTTTTCCACCATAGGCTGATGTTTCAAGACTTCTGCGGATAAGTTCATACCCGTAATGCCAGAAGAAAAGTTGCTGTTCTCGTCGTCGCTGTCTGCACTAATCAAGACACCAAAGAAAAGCACCAGAGAAAAGAGGATAGGAAACAGACTGCCAATGAGAGCGATATGTTTCAGTTTCATTTTTTCTTCTGTCCTTTCTTCGTTACAAGGTTACGAGTTTTCTCTATGGTCTGTTGGTTCTTCTGGACGGTTTGCGTTTGCTGAACCTTTATCCTGCGGTCTTTGGTGTCATTCTGGTGTGTTTCCTGCGATACCACTTTTTCTACATTCTGCCTATGTACTGGCTGTGCAGGCTGGGTCGCTTTTCTATCAGAAGCACCAGAAGATAACGGACGCTCTTTGATAACATTTGTTTTGACTGGCTCACTTGCTTTTGAAGTGGTCGCTGTGGCAGGACGTTTGACTTCCTGCATTTTTTCCGCACTCGGCTTTGGAATGGTTGAAGCTGTGGCTGGTCGCTCATGGGGACGGGTAGCTCCCGTTGTCGCTGATCCGTCAGCCTTTCGCTGTGCCTGCCTTGCTTCTTGTGCCTTTTGAAGCTCCATACGTTTGTCAGCGATATTCTGTCTATGCTGTTCCTGCTTTTCCAAGCGTCCCGACTGTCTGGACTGCTGTTCCTGCACCATGCCACGCTTGAAGTCGGACACGCTGGACTTTGCCTTTTCCTTTGCGGAATACACCGCATAAGCGGTCTGTGTCGGCATATCCTTGATGTTTTCTTTGACAGCATTTGCCTTGTCTTTCACTTTATTTTTCGTATCTAAGACAGCACCTACCTTTGAGCCTGCACGCTGTCCCATGCTGGAAGTGGTATTGCCCCGGCTGTCTTTTGTAGCTGTGTTCCTTGTCGGTTTTCTGTTTGAAATCGTGCTACCTGCCACCGCACCAGCAACACCGCCAGCAGTAACCGCACCAGCAAGCCGTCTTTCCATACGTCTAGCCCTATGTGCCAAATATAGATATGGTCTGCGGAATATCCTGCGTCCCATACTTTGACTGTCGTTAGCGTTCAAAGAGAACATACTCATTAAGTCGCCCAGCTTCATGTAGATACCAGCGAAACACACTATCTGCAAGAACGCCACCATAAAAAACGGATAGTCCGTGGATATGTTATAAAACATACTGGAAATGCTGAACGCCACCGTTACAATGAGTGTTATTCCTGCCCGTGTCATTATGGTATTAAACACCCTTACGATTGCCTGCTTTGCCATGCTTTCATAGCTCGGTATCATGGAAAGTAAAAAACTGATAGGTAAAAACATTGCAAAGATAATAAAAAGTATCTGGCTAAACAACATCATGCCCGTAAGCAAGAATACAAATATCGTGATACCTAAGTTAAAGAACAAGAGGAAGAACACCATGCCTAAACGGTTTACCACCTGCGGTATCGTCAGATTGTTGTTGTCGTTATCCTCGATTTCTGTTTTCACGACTTCCTCTCTGGTCTTTCCGTCCTCGTCCTCTGGACTTGCCGATACGAGAGCTTCTACACGGTCTGTCCCGATTTCCTCTGCGTTGCTGTTTCCGAATTGTAAGAGTAGCCACGGCTGTTCCACTTGAATAGAAAATAGGCTGTCCCGTATCAAGTCCACGCTGTCCTTGCCCTCGCTGTCAGAGTTTGGGAGCATGATTTTTGTTCCCAAATCAAGTGAAGCGGTACTGATGTCTGATGAAAATTCATTTATCTTCTTGATGTAATCGGGAGCATAGGCAATAAAAGAAGCGGACAGCACGAACACCACCACAAAGTTGATAACAGCGTGAAGTGCCTTGCTCGTTTCCCGTTTGATAAGTCCCGTATAAGCAACATACATTCCCACCACTAAGATAATGAGAAGCAGGAAACCAACATAAAATCCCGTAGAAGAAAAGCCGTTCTCGGTAACGCCTGCAAGGGTCTGTATGCTCTTTCCGATACTGTCTGCCATATCGTTAATAAAATCAAGTTTATAGGCTTCCTGCACCACATAGCCCGTGGCATTGCTTAAATAAAGGCTTATCGTCCAGACAAAGTTGGTAATGCAGTAAAGCCCGTACTGTACCGATTTTCCGATACCGTCCAGCCAGTTCCACGGCAACCACGACCAGCTATTATCCACATAAAAATCAAGCTGGTAATTCGACAACGGATATTTTGAGTAAAGATTTTCTGCGTTTATGGTATCGTCCACAAGCCCCGTCGCATGAGCTACAGTCCCCAGAAGTGAAAGCAGGATAAGGGAGAGTGCCACCACGAACAGAGCCATTTTGAGAAAGTGAAGTATCTTCCTTTTTGTGAACGCACCTTTTATCCTTTCTTTCATCACTCCACCTCATTTCTCTGTACGGGCGGTCTGGTATCAAAGGCGTGTAGCAGTTCTTCAAAGACGGGGTGTATCTGCACCACGCCGACACGCCCGTATAAGTCCTGCAATAAACATTGTCCGTTCTCCAAATCACGCAAGCGTTTCTGATTGTTCTCGTCGTCCTTGTCGATACCGAAAAATTCTAAGGTCTGCTTTATCTCGCCCAAGTCGGTACTACGAAAGGCAAACTTCAAGCCGATATTGTTTTTCAGACTTTCTTTTGACACGTCCCCAGAGGATTGTGTAACAAAATAAACGCCTGCCTGCATAGCACGTCCAGCACGAACCAGCTTATTTGATAAAGTTTCGCCTTGTGCCACGTTTAAGAACGCCCACGCTTCGTCCAAATCGACAATCTTAAAAATGCTTCTGTCCGAATGGATAAAATCAAGGGCAAAGGTACTAATCACAATCAGCATAGACACCGACAATAATTCAATGGTCGTGTATTCCTCAAAGGTCGTGTCCTTATCTGGCAATACTAAGTCCGCTACTTGAATGATATTGAGCTGGTTGTCAAGGCTGATAGCATTTTCCACCGTTCCGTTCGAAAATAATAAATGTGCAAAATCATAATCGGTAAAGCTGTCGATATGGTCTGCGATATTTCTTGATACTGGCGTATCTTCACGGCGTAATTCGTCTATCACATGAAGCAAGCCCCTTGTTTCACTCTGGGTAACAGAACGCACCGCTTTTCGTAACACGGGAAATTTTTCTCCGTCCCTAGAGGAAATACCCGTAAGGAATGTCAAGATGTCGATTGCCAGACTTTCAGCGTCTTTCACATTCTTCATAATCACGAACGGGTCAAGAAGTCCTACATTGTCCTTGTCGCTGGTAAGGTTTACGATATTGATTTCATGGGCGATTTCTGGAAGTGTTTCTTTCCAGTTGCCACGCTCTGATTTTGGGTCTAAGATAACCGCTTGTCCCCCAAACAACACCGAATAATACACAAGAAGATTGTTGCAGAACGACTTCCCACCGCCAAGCGAACCGACAAAAGCAGAAGCTAAAGCGTTGGTAACTGTACCTTTTACACCCTGCGAAGCTAAAGACGGTTGCAGGTACACATTTCTTCCCGTATCAACGGAATATCCCATATAGATACCCGTAGTTTCCCCTAACTGCTGGGTAGCACCAAAGCCAAGTCCTGCCAAGAAGTCTGATTTTACATACTGCACATAATCATTGATATATCGCTTGCTGGCAGGAAGAAATTCAGAATGAAGCCCCAGCATATCCCCAGCAGGACGCACCAGCTTTACATTGAGGTCGTCGTAAAAGTCCTTGACTTCATCACAACGGCGTTTCAGCTCGTCAAGATCGGGTGCAGACACCCGTATGACATAGCTTAACTTATACATACTTTCTTTGCTCTGGTCTAAGTCTGTTTCCAGCTCGTCCACGCTGTCTAAAGCGTCCACCACATTTGAACTGGTTTCACTTCCTGCTTGATAGGCGTGATTGTCAAGGTCTTTCAATTCCTTTTTCTTATTTCTTACTGTGGTAAGAGCCTTCCTGTTCTCCACGATTTCTACATTCATGGAAGTATCAACGGGGAATGTGAATTGCTGTTGCTGGAAATAGAAGATTTCACTTGAGGGAAAATCAAGCTCGCCTACAATCGCATTGACGGTAAAATAGGACACATAGCTTTCCTTGTCCTCATGTTCCAATCGTAAATACCGCTGGCTTTCCTCAATCACACACCTTGTCGGACGGATAAGGTCGTAGTATTTTATCAGCGTTTCTTTCTTCAATTTCTTCTTTGGTAGCTGGTACTCATAATCTTCATAAGCGATACCGTCCCTGCCGTAAAGATGTTCCATGAGATACCCAAAATCATTGATTTCCAAGCGACGCACCTTAAAGCGACGGGAGATTTTATTTTCCAGTAACTTTTCCATTTTCATGTAACGGTTGATTTCATCATTCGGCATGGAAACAAAATCATTCATCAGCGTGTGGTTCACTTCATGGAGAAATTCCGTAAATGTCAGCCACGCCGATTTTTTCATGTTCTTCAGATTGAGCTGTTCTTCCGTAACCATGAGCTTAAAGCCAAGAAAAAAGCGGTAGTCCACTTGATTGTCCCCAATCATAGATACTAACGCTTCGGTCTGTTCGTCTATCTTCTGATAGGCAACTTCCTTTAATTTTCCCGTTACCAGTTTCTTTGACTGTTCCTGCATACTGCGGATTGAGCTTTCTGTGGCAATCTGCAAGGCATGAATTTTTCCCTCACGGGACTGTGCAATGAGCTGTCTGAAACTGTCATGCACGATAAATTTCTGCTCTGCGGATAGAAAAGAATAGTTGTACGGTATCAGCTCATAGTAGGCGAACACCTCATTGTCCTTGTTCCAGACAAGGTTGTTGTCAATATATTTTATCGGGAACATAGTTCACACTCCTTACTGCCGTGATTGTTTCATTGAGTATCTGCTTATGCAGTTTTACGGCTTTTCCTGCATAAGTGATTTTCGGTCGCAGGGCATAGGTTATCTGTGATTTCAAAAAGCTGTACGGCTTCTTTCCGTCAAAGGTTTTCTGCGACATGAACCAAGTGAGAGCAACGGGAATACCAAAATATTTGAGAAATGCTCCCTCAATCATGGAAAGTGGGGGAATATCCCCAAACAGAATGATGATAAATTCTGTAATCACAAACCATGTAATCTGTGTAAAGGTAACGGGAAAGGGTAAGTTAAAGTCATTGATTGCATACAAGACTTTTTCCACGTTCCAGATACCCGTGTAAGATTTAATCTTTTTCAAGTTCTTTCAGCTCCTTTCGTAAGTTCTTCAAAGAGAAAAGGACAGCCATGTTTCAGACTGTCCCTTAAAGAGAAATACGCTGTCAGTAGCAACCATGCTTGTCGCTGATCGTCCAGCGTTAATATGGTATCTCGCACATACCTCGGCTTGTTTCAATAAAGCAACCGCCCATATCCAAATCTCGCCCGTAGGCTTCATAGTCAATGTAGTTCTGTAAGCTGGGTGGAATATCCCCAAGTGCCTGCAATTCGTCTATGTAGTAGTAGGCAACATCTGTCATGGTTTCACAGTCGGGATAATAATAAATATCGTCCTTGTGTTCCACGACTTCTTCCAGCGTCCCATAGTGGCTGATAAATTCGTCCAGACACTCTACGATATAGTCGGGAAGTTCCTCTATCATTTCATACATCTCATTGAGTTCTTCAATGGAAACATACTCGCCAATCGCAATGGGGAAGTTATCGGTATCATGGATTGCGTATTCCTCATACTGTTCATTCAAGCCGATTTTTTCTTTTACATCTTCCTCGTCAATGGGAAATGTGAACCAAGCACCGACTAAATAGCCCTCATTGTATTTGCCAAGATTAGCAATGTAAACCGCCATATCATCAATCATAAGCACCACCTCATTTCCTACTCTGGCAGTTCAAAGATACCGTGTTCTGTTACTAAAAATTTCCCGTGTTCCTGCAAGTGAGAAGCGTAGGCTTCAAAGTCAAAGTAATATTCTTGACAGTCCTCGGATAAATGTTTGAACGTCGGGTCGTTCATCAGCTTTTGCCTTGCAACATCTATCATGCTTTTGCAGTCGGGATAAACCGTAATCACGTTCCTGCAAAGATAAAGTGTTTCTAAATTGTCATATACGGTCAGAAGTGATACATATTCTTCCTGCATATCACTTGAAAGCTGGCGGTACATAAAATCTAATTCGTTGAGCTGATACACGCTTGTATGTTCGTGGACTTCATCAGCATAAGGCAACACCTTTTCGATAATGCGGTAATCCCCACTTTCTGCACCGACACCTAACTTTTCTTCAAACTCGGCAACCTCTATCGGCAGGTCGAACCAGTATGATATTGTTTCTTCGCCAGTTGTTCCTCTCGTTTCCACCAGTACCCTTGTTTCCTGCATTGTTCCTCACGTCCTTTCTGTTGTTTCATCACATCTTTTAAGGTCTGGTACGACATACCAAACACATAGTTAGAAAAATCTTCTAACTGTCTTTCTTCATAGTCGGCAGGGTTCAGCCGTTTCATTTCATGCCACACCTTACGCTTGTAAGAGGGCAGGTCGGAAATGTATTCACAGCCGACTTTTGCCTGCATATCCTTAAAAATATCGCTCATTTCATCACTCCAATCTGAAATTTTGGTAAGAAAAAAGCAGTCAATCCTAAGACTAACTGCTTTGTGTGTATGGATATGAAATTGTAAACTAGATTATCTGTTATAGAGTTGCGGTCATAATATATTCTTCGCTATTTTCATCAACAACAAGAAAACCTGCTTTCTTATACATTTTTACTGCATAATTATTTTTCTGAACAGATAAGGAAATTTTTGAATATCCAAAAGATTTTTCCATTGACAATAACTGTTGCAATAATGAAGTTCCAATCCCTTGTCCTCTATACTTTTGAAAAACAGACATAGCAAGGGATGGTGTATCATTGTCAATGTGTCCGTAATCGTTCATTATTCGTACCCAAATAGCACCCACGACATTTCCTTGAACTTCCGCAACTAAAGCCCTATCATCTTTTCGCTTTCCAAATTCAAAAACATATTCTTGTAATTCTGGACAGTTAATTATTGATTTAGGTGGTGGCTCAACACCGTCTGGAATATAAATTGCTTCATACAAAAAGTCATTGAGTAAAACATATTCTTCTTTTTTTATTTCCCGTATGACATAATCCATAGCTTAACTCCAAATCTATTTTATCTTTTTTCATACCCCAATTATACCATTCACATATAAGCATTACAACAAAATTTTAAGCACCGATAATTTTATTGAACAGCTCTAACAGTACATCTTTCACACCGCCAGCATTGAATACCAAGCCGACAGCAATTACGGCAACTACCAAGAAGCCGATAAGTTTGGAAAACTCACGCTTGAAACCTAAGTAGATACCGATAACCACGATCGACATAAGCACCAAGCTCTGTGCGTTTGATAAAAACCATTGATATAAATTTTGACCGAAATTCATTTAATTGTCCTCGCTTTCTTTTAATTTCATCATTTCACAGTCAGCTTCCTTGCCGACTGATACAATACACATCATGACTACTCCGATACCCATTCCCACAGATACCAGCAATAAGTCTTTTAATAATACCCACATTTTTTATCACTCCTAACTTTCCACCAAATCTTTTGCAGGGGTCGTCTGCTGTTTGATTATCATTTCATGCTTTTCTGTGAGCTTCGCTTGCTGTTCAATCATTTCCATGTAGTCTGTACCGTTTCCCTTATCAATCTTTTTCAGCATTTTCAAGGTCGGTGCTACCTGCCTTTGTACCCAACGCAATGTACGGTCTAAGGTGTAAGGCTCTGGCTTTGTCGTCAGCTTCAAGCTCTGTCTGTTATCGCCAATAAACCAAGCCCAGCGGTCATTGAGTTTCCAGTCATTTTTCCGCTTGTCTGGTTCTTCATCAACAAACCGTACATACTGATTGATGATAGAAAAGGCGGTCTGTTCAGCGTCATAATAGGTCAGCAAATCCCGTACTGCATAATAGGCACGTTCATTTCTAAGCCGTATCTCAAAACGATTGATAATGTTGGCTTCTTCAAGCGGTGTCCCTAACTTGACATACTGTTCATAGTCTTTTTCATAGATACAGAAATACACATCTGATTTCAGCGAACCAAGATAAAGGGTTCGTCCCATATATTCTCTGTCGTCCTCTCTGTGCTTGATAAGCTCGCCCGACTGGTAAAACTTATAACTTCTGGACTTTCCGATATATTCCCGTTTCCTGCATTTTTCCGCAAGCTCTGGAATATCCAAAATGCCCGTATGGTCGTTGATAGCAAGGTCGATACGCTTCATCACGCCACCGTCTACGAGTGCGTCCATGAGGAAGTCATACCAGCTTCTTTGCTGTGCCAGCAGGTAACTTTCAAACTGCCTGCAACCACGCCCCTTTAACTCTAAAAGGACACCTTTTTCTTTGTCAGCCGACGTATAGATAAAGATGTCCCCTAAAGAATAATGCTCCGTATAACTGTAATGTCCGTAATCTTCATGGAGCATATAATTGATATTCAGTTTTAATATATCTTTGATGATGTGCTGTATATCCAGCGTGGGAAAACGAATTTTCACATAATCAAACAGCATGGTAAGCGGTGCTTCTGGATTAAACCTTGCCAGTTCTTTATACAGAGTTTCCAGAAGTTCCTTTGACGGCTTCATTTTTCCGCTTTCTATCTTGTTGAGATATTCCCTTGTGATACCAGAAGCCACCGCCAGCCTGCCTTGTGAGATACCGTAAGCAATCCGTTTCTCCCGTAATTCTTTTATCCATTGTTCTTCATTCAGAACCATACCCCCAATCTGTAAAGTGTGAAGTTTTTTTAGGCGACTTCACAGTCGATTTTTGCTAGGAAACCATGCCAGAAGCCTTATGTTTCCTATGTTTTTTGTCTATTGTCTATTTGCAAACGTACCCCTCTGTTAGATACCGAGGGGTTTTACCTGCTGGCGTGGCTAACGCCACACCAG
>ERZ779982.929-NODE-929-length-12332-cov-1.696831_pt1 | contig 12332 bp, 7 predicted proteins | sample MGYA00511936_ERZ779982 | MGnify/ENA primary metagenome ERZ779982 (study PRJEB29588, sample SAMEA2146682) | human gut metagenome | biome: human gut; feature: human-associated habitat; material: faeces | place: Denmark | collected 2008/2010 ... | reverse complement strand
CAGTGTCGAACGGAACATCGCCCATAACGTACAATCCGAACATTATCATTCTTGCAATCCAGAAGAAGATAAGGTCATAGCCGGTGGCAAGGGTGGATGTTGGGTAATAATACTTCAGCTCGGGGGTTTTATCCGGCCAGCCGAGAGTGGAGAACGGCCACATGCCCGAGGAGAACCATGTGTCAAGAACGTCGACATCCTGATGCAGGTTTGTACTGCCGCATTTCGGGCAGCGTTCGGGCGCGTTTTCTTCAACAATGGTTTCTCCGCAGCAGTCACAATAATAAGCGGGAATGCGATGTCCCCACCAGAGCTGGCGGGAAATGCACCAGTCACGGATGTTGTACATCCAATTATAGTACGTTTGAGCATATCTTTCGGGAACAAAGCGAATTCGTCCGCTTTCAACCGCCTTAATGGCGGGCTCCGCAAGATCCTTTACGGCAACGAACCATTGCTTGGAGACCATGGGTTCGATAGTTGTGCCGCAGCGGTAGCATGTGCCGACGTTGTGGCTGTAGGGCTCGATTTTAACCAGTGCGCCGCATTGCCTGAGATCTTCAACAAATATTTTGCGGCATTCTTTGGTTGTAAGTCCGGCATATTTTCCGCCGAGTTCGTTGATATGCCCGTCCTCCGTGAACACACACATGCGGGGGAGTCCCGTGCGCTGACCGACTTCAAAATCGTTCGGATCATGACTCGGAGTGATTTTAACGGCACCGGTGCCGAAGTCCATTTCAACATATTCATCCGCAACTATGGGAATTTCCCTGCCGATGATGGGCACAACAACGGTTTTGCCGACAATTTCCGTATAGCGCGGGTCATTGGGGTTAACGGCTATGCCTGTGTCGCCGAGGATGGTTTCCGGGCGGGTCGTTGCGCAGATGATGGAATAGCTGCCGTCCGGCGCATCATAGCGAACATGCCAAAGATTGCTGGGCTGTTCAACAAAATCAACCTCTGCATTGGAAATCGCCGTTTTGCAGTGCGGACACCAGTTGACGATGCGATCGCCGCGGTAAATCAAACCTTTTTTATATAAATCAACAAAAACTTTCGTAACTGCTCTGCTGCATCCGTCATCCATTGTGAAGCGTTCGCGCTCCCAATCGCAGGAAGAACCGAGCTTGCGAAGCTGAGTAACTATGCGTCCGCCGTATTCTTTTTTCCATGCCCAAGCATGTTCAAGAAAACCCTCTCTGCCGATATCCGTTTTTGAAATGCCTTCGGCCGCAAGTTTGTTAACAACCTTAACTTCGGTTGCAATAGATGCATGATCCGTGCCGGGCAGCCAGAGTGTTTCAAAACCGCTCATACGCTTGTATCGAATCAGTATATCCTGCATGGTTTCATCAAGTGCGTGTCCCATGTGGAGCTGACCCGTGATGTTGGGCGGGGGAATCACAATGGTGTAAGGTGGTTTATCGGGATTCGGCTCGGAATGAAAATATCCGCGCTCTTCCCATTTTTTGTACAGCCTTTCTTCAACCGAAGAAGGGTCGTAGGTTTTGGGCATTTCGTCGGGTGCAGCTGCGGTGTCTGCAATTTTCTCCGCGTTTTCAATGCCCTGATTGCTGCAATGATCGCACATTTTAAGTACCTCCGAAAAATAAAATCGCACCTCTCATCTTCAAAGGACGAGAGGTGCGCTCGCGGTACCACCTTTGTTGAACACAGCGGCCGGTCGGTGCGGGCAATCATCAAAAACAGAAAATCGCAGCACAGAATGCCGAACGAATGCGTTCCACTTGAATCGCCGTAACGGGGCGTGCCGTTCGGGTTGCTACCCCCGAATGCTCAGAAGCGACCTTCACACACTGTCCCTGCAATTTTCCCTTTCAGCCGAGGGGAAAAATCTCTTTTGCCGACAGAATGCTACTCCTCTTCGTCAACGCAATATTAAACAAACTTAATTATAACCGATGCATAACGCCGTGTCAACAGCAATGCGGCAATATATCAAAATCGTCAATTTTTTGCTCCGCAGTGCGGGCAAAATGCAGCAGCGGAATTCAACTCGGAACCGCATGCAGCACAGTAGCGCTTTGCCGAACAATCGGGTTTTGCAGAGTCGGCGGGAAGCCTGTTTCCGCAGCACGGACAGAAAGCGGAAAGCTTGTCAATCTGCCGACCGCAGCTCGGGCACTTAATTGTGCCGTCAACGGCATGAAAATCTTCGCGGCTGCATTCATACTCATTTGCGGCATCACCGCTTCGATTGTCGAACGAATCCTCGGCGAACTCGGTGGAGGAATCATCCGAGCCGCAGCAGCATTCTCCGTTGCTGTCGCTGTTGCCGTTAGTGTTAGTGTTGATTTTGGACTTAACGCTCGAAAGCTCTGCTGTAAGCTTTTCAATGGAGGCATGAATCTCGCGTATCCTGTCAAATACGGGAACAAGTTCTGCCGGCGGTTCGGCATCGTTTTGGTGTGCTTCCCAAACCAAAAGCCCAAGATGCTCATAAAGCTCTGAAAGCTTGCTCTTTTCTTCAGAAACCTTGTATGTTATTTTTGCGGAATCAACAAGACCCTTCGCCTTGTCGCCGATTTTATCAAAAAAAGCCATTTGAAACCTCCTTATTTGTTTTTGTGTACGTGTTGATTAAACGCTTAATCGGTGCCTGCATAGTAATGCGCCGATTAAATCATTTATATACGTTTATGCGGGAAACACATTATTTCGCGGGGTTGCCGAACAAAAACATAACGCCGTGGAGACCGTCGGCGCCCCGTGAACAATGCCCTTGGCAAATTATATGCCCAGGGAGGAGCAAACAGAATCAACAATGTTCCCGATAAACGGAATATCCGATCTGTTGCCCATTGCAGCGCGGTAGGAGCAGTACAGCGTAAACAATGCAACAATTGTGCAAATGATCCAATGCACAGTCCTGAAGAATCCGAGCTTCCCGAGAAGGATTCCGAATATCAACGAGGATACAAATGTGACAATATGAAGAAAGATAACCTGAACACACGCTCTGCGCACGAATGAGTTCTTTTCAATGAAAATCAGCACAACCGCACAGACGAACGTTACAAGTGCAAGAAAGCCCCAGAAGCCGTTCAGAATGCCGAACACGGCAGTGAAAAGATAGACCAGCGAGGCCAGCGTGTTTGCCTTCATTGAAGGAATAAGTGATGAATTTCCGTTTCTCATATTTTTACCTCCGTATAAGTTGAATGGTATTGCGAACCGGTATATCCCAACGCGATAATTATATAACAACATGGCGCGGAATGCAACACAAAAAAGGACATAATCCGATCAATTTGTTGTCAATACATAGCCGCACGGCACAAAAATCCGCACAGAAAATAACCGGTTGCCAAAAGCTCCGTCGGCTGCATCAACGAAATGCGGCAACCGCAAGTCCTTTGGGAAAATGATTCTTAAGCACGCCGTCAACAGCCTTGCCGAAACCGAGTGTACAGCCGTCAACGGAAACCGCAGCAAAACCGCGCATATTGACAGGAACGGGGACAGTGTTGCCCGAAAGGTATCGGCGAAGTTCATCCGATTCCGGCAGAAAATCAATTTCATTGCGGGAATGAAGCCCGTGGCACGCAACAAAAAACGAGTGACAGGGTTTGAACCTGCCTTTAAGCAATTCACCGACTTCAACCCCGAGGGACAGTATGCGCAGCCTGAGCAGGTTTTCATGAAAGGTGAACGGTGCATAAACAATTCTGCCGTCAGACATACGGCGAATTTCATGAAGAAATTCATTTAACCTTGATTCATCACTGAAATCAAGAAAGGAATCCCTGAGGAACTCTGTAAGCGCCGCAATTTCGGCTTTATCCTTAATCCGCGGCACGGCAACAGCATCCGGTATGCAGTCGGAACGTTTTGCACGTCCGCTGCGTGTCCCTACTTTTTTTTGTGCGGTGCAGGCAGATTCCGCGGAAGCCGTTAATGCGGAGGTGGCGGGAAAGCTGTTGCGGTTCCTTTGCAGTCTTGCAGCAAAATGCCCTTCTCCGCAGCATGTATGCGGATAAAGCCTGTGCTGCATCTCAACAGTGAATTCCGGATGCATACGGCAAAACTCCTCAATTACATCTTCGTTTTCCTCGCGTGAGAATGTACATGTGGAGTAGATAAGCTTTCCGCCGGGCGCAACGCAGCGGCATGCACTTTCAAGAATTTGCTGCTGACGCTTGGCACATGCCGAAACATGTTCCGGTGACCATTCGGCAATTGAGGTCGGATCTTTTCGGAACATGCCTTCGCCGGAGCATGGGGCGTCAACAACAACACGATCGAAATACTGCGGCAGGGCTTCCGCAACGGCATCCGGGTGAGCGGATGTTACAACGGCATTCACGATGCCGAGCCGCTCAAGGTTGCGGGCAAGCAGTTTTGCGCGATTCGGGATAATTTCGTTTGAAACAAGAATTCCGCGGCCGCAAAGCCTTGCGGCGATTCCTCCGCTTTTGCCTCCGGGCGCGGCACAAAGGTCGAGCACGCGCATTCCGGGAGCTATTTCGGCAGCTTCGACAACGCTCATGGCGGAGGGCTCCTGCATATAAAAGAGCCCGGCAATATGATAAGGATGCGTTCCGATATGCTCCGGGTTTTCGGTAAGTATCAACCCTTCGTTAAGCAGCTCCGATTGCTTGGTTCGCCACGGACAAAGGTCAAGAAAGCGTTCCTTTGAGATTTTAAGTGTGTTTATACGCATTGCGCGGACGGGTGCATCCGAATAACAGGCAATAAAACGCTCATACTCAGCCGTGGTTTCGAAATCGGTGCGCATTCTTTTGATGAATGCGTGAGGGAGTTTGCTTTCGATGCCGCTGCCGCTGCAAATCTTGTGCGGACATTGTGCGTCATGGGACAAATCGGAGAAAGTCTCGCTCGAAAATGTATTGTTTGAATCCAAAATTCGCATTCCTTTCAATATCTGAATCTGAAATTAAAAATCTGTTCGCAAAGATCAACCGGTGCGCTTTCGCTGCCGAGCAGTCAAAAAGCGGCGGTCAGGCACGGCTTGGGAATCCCCTGAATCAGGGCTTATCCTATGCCGTGCGCAAAACCGCCGCAGGGTTTGATTTCTCAAAGAGAAAATGCAGTGCGGCGATTACGCCGCAGCCATTATATCATGCAGTGCAGCCGTTCTGCAATGCCGTGTGTTTTATTTAAGCAGGCTCGCCGTGCTTGTTTCCGTGAACTGAGTGGTATAAAGATCATAGTAATAACCTTTGAGTTTCAACAGTTCGCGATGCGTGCCGGATTCGGTGATTCTTCCGTTGCGGATAACAAGAATTCTGTCCGCTGATCGGATTGTGGAAAGCCTGTGAGCAACAATGAAGCTTGTTCTGTTTTTCAGAACGGTCCGGATCGCACTCTGTATAAGCACTTCGGTTTCGGTATCGATGGAGCTCGTTGCTTCATCAAGAACGAAAATACGCGGGTCGGCGAGGATAACCCTTGCGAATGAAATCAGCTGCTTCTGACCTGTCGAAAGCCTTGCGCCGCCTTCGCCGACTTCGGTATCATAGCCGTTTTCGAGCTGTTCAATGAATTCATCGGCATGAACCGTTTTTGCGGCAGCACGAACTTCTTCATCGCTTGCATCCTTTTTGCCGTAACGGATATTGTCCCGTATGCTTCCGGAGAACAGATGCGGAGTTTGCAGCACATAGCCGAGCCTGTCCTGAAGCCAGAGTTGACTGCGCTTGCGGTAATCCGTACCGTCAATGAGAATGCTCCCTTCGGTCGGTTCATAGAACCTGCAAACAAGGTTCACAATTGTGCTCTTGCCGGCACCTGTTTCACCGACGAGTGCGATGGTTTCGCCCTGTTTAACCACAAGACTGAAATCTTTCAGCACTTTTTCGCCGCCGTTGTATGCAAAACTCACATTGCGAAATTCAATATCGCCGCGGATGTCCTCCCAGTTTTCGCGTTTGGGGTTCATGCAGTCACCGTATTTTGCAATAACTTCGGGAGTGTCCGTAATATCGCTTTCGGTGTCAAGCAGCGAAACAACGCGTTCGGCACTCGCCTGCGCACTTTGCATTTCCGCGAATATACCTGCAAGCTGCTGAATCGGGTCAAACAGGTTGGTGGTGTACGAAATGAAGGTTGAAAGCACACCGATGGTCATTGCCGCACCGAATACAGTGGGTGCGATAACGGTGCGCCCGCCGGCGTAAAGCGCAAGAGCGGTTCCTACCGAACCCAAAGTCATAACGATGGGGGTAAACATTGCCGAAAGCACGGCAGCCCGGATCGAGGCTTTCCGCATTTTGCCGGATTCTGCTTTAAACTCTTCGAAATTGCGTTCTTCACGAACGAGCGTTTTCGTCGTGACCGCACCCATGATGCCCTCATTGAATGCACCTGTAATGCGGGAATTCTGTTTGCGTACGATTCGGTGCTGCTGAAGAATTCTTTTTTGAAACCACGCGCACAGAATCGCAATCGGCGGAACAACAATGAGCACGAGAAGGGCGAGCTTCCAATTCATTGAAAGCATCATGACGGTGCAGCCGATAACAAAGCCGCCGGACCAGAGAATATCCGTAAGACTCCATGCGATCATGTCGCTGAGGCGGGGAATATCGCCGATCATTCGTGCCATGATGTAGCCGACTGCGGTCTTATCATAGTATGAGAATGACAAATCCTGAAGCTTCTTGAATGCGTCCTGACGAATATCATAAGCGATCGCCATTTCAAGCTTTCCGGCGCGTGAAATAAACATCACAGTCCCGAAGGATTGAAGCGCAATGACAATAAAATACACGGCGGCGAACGGAATGAGCCGCTTAATATCACCCTGCATGATTATGCTGTCGATTGCGTATCTGCTCAGCTGCGGGTAAACAAGGTCGATAGCCGCAACTATGAACATGAACACGATCAGCGGAATAAGCAGTTTTTTTTGACGCAGTCCGTAAGCAAGCAGCCGCTTCCAGACCTTCATGTCAACTTTTTTATTAAACTCCTCTTCTTTAAGAGCAGTGGTGGTAAGTTCTTCTGACATTAGTTTTCCTCCTGTTCGGATCGGAGCTCATCTTCAAGCAGATTCTGAATATCCGCAATGCGTTTATACAGTCCGTCCTGCTTAAGCAGCTCCTCGTGTGTTCCAATCTGCACAAGCCTGCCGCCTTCAAGCACAAGAATCTTGTCTGCGCGGCAGAGCGTTGTGATACGGTGCGAAATGATGAATGTCGTGCAGCTGCTGCGGCGCGAATGCAGTGCATCGCGGATTGCCGCATCGGTTTCGGTATCAACCGCGCTCATCGAGTCGTCAAGCACGATGATTGGGGCTTTCTGCATCAGCATTCTTGCAATTGCAACGCGCTGCTTTTGTCCTCCGGACAATGTAACGCCCTTTTCGCCGACGACAGTGTCGTAACCGTTTTCGAAACTCTGAATAACGTCATGCACCGATGCAACGCGGGTGGCGTCAAACACCTCTTCATCGGCTGCGTCGGGGTTGACGATGCGAACGTTTTCCATGATCGTTCTGGAGTAAAGGAAGGGTTCCTGTAAAACGATGCCGATATTGCGGCGCAGATGATGCCGCTCTATGTCGTTGATATTCACGCCGTCGATAAGAATTTCACCGCTGCGGCATGTGTACAGCCTTTGCAGCAGCTGCACAAGGCTGGATTTGCCGGAACCGGTGGAGCCGAGAATAGCAACGGTTTCGCCGCGCTTTGCAGTGAAGGTGATGTCCTTAAGGACTTCCTGTCCGTCCTCGTAGCCGAAATCAACATGGCGGAACTCAATGTCGCCGTGAATTTCCGGAGTCAATGCTTTCCCGGGTTCCTTTTCGGGGGGGACTTCAAGAATCTCATCGATTCTGCCGAGAGAGACGCTTGCCTTGCCAAGGTCGGCAAGGGTTCGCCCAAGCTGACGAACGGGCCAGACAAGCATTGATGTGTAGCTTGAGAAAACAAGCATTTCGCCAACCGAAATTTCTTTATGGAGAGCTAAAATGATGCCTGCAACAAGACTGATGCCGATTTGCAGATAGCCAAAGCCGTCAGTGCAGCCCCAGTAGTAGGCAAGCATCATAAGAAGCTTATCGTTCTTTTTGCGAAAATCAGCGTTCTTCTCCGTGAAGTTTTCAAATTCGCTGCGTTGCTGCCCGAACGCACGCACAACACGCATTCCGGAAACATTCTCTTGAATAACGGCAGAAAGCTTGCCTTCGGCCTCGTCCGAAAGAGTGAACTGATCCTTAACAAACTTGAAATACACGAACGATGCAACAGCAAGGAACGGCATTATCATTACAGAAAAAGCTGCAAGCTTCGGATTGAGCGTGAACATGATTATTGCAGCGGCAACGATCATGACGATTGTGCGAATGATTTCAAGCAGCTGATTTGTAACAAACCTGCGGATGGTGTCAACATCCGATGTGCAGCGCTGAATGATATCGCCGCTTGAAATATGCTTGTAATAGTCGTAAGGCACGTTCGCGAGGTGCGAATAGAGCCTGTTGCGCATGTTGTAGGACATTGTTTCCGCGCCGTAGGCAATCTGACTTCTGCGAATATAAACAGAAAGTGCGTTCACGCCTGTTGCAGCTATTAAAGCAATGCCCATGATATAGAGATGCTGTTCAAGAAAAGGGATTCCGCCGATTGAATCTATAAGGCGTTCGATCCAAGGGGCAACCGCAATGCCGCCGCTGTACCCTTCTTCGGCATAGCCGATGAGAACATAGTCGATGGTAAAGCTTGTTATGAGCGGTATGCAGTATGCGGACAGAGCCGCAAAAACTATGCCGAGCGTTCCGAGAATGAAATGCCCCGCCGTGCCGCGGCAGAATTCCGAAACAAGCTTCCAATTGATTGCGCGGTGCTTGATCTTTTCTTTTTGTTTCTTAGTCTTTTTGTCCATAGTTCCTCCAAAACTGTCGGTTGAATCGAAAACATGCAGCCGCTGTTCCGGTTCGGATGTGCGCCTTGTGATGCCGCAGCGGGTGAAGAGCTTTTTCGTTCGGCACACATGAATTCCGCACGGAGCAGAAAGCGGAACTGCGGTGCATACCGAAGTAAACGTTTATGAATTTGAAACGCCCCGAAAGCATGTTCCGGAAAAGGTTAAAGGTATGCCTTTTCGGAAAAGCGGCTTTGAAGCAGGTTTCGGTTTTGAAAAGAGCGTGCGAGCCTGCGTTTATTAAACAAGGCCGAGTAACGGAAATCGGCTTTGGGCTGTTCGCCGAAGTGAACTGCTGCGCTTAAATATATGAATTGCAATGATAAGGTCTATGGGCAAAAACCGTATCTGCCGACGCGCAAGCGTGTGTTCGAATGCTCTTTTCTGTTTTCAAGTTTCGAAAAAGCGTTGACTTGCAGCAATTGCGGCAAAAAAACGAGCCGCAATCGTGCTTGCGGCTCGGATAAGGCTGATAACATCAAATCCCTGTTATTTGCTCTTGCGGCAAAAGTCAGGAATTGAGGCACCGAAGGCGGCCGACTGCACAAACGGAAAACGGGTATACACCGAAGCCGTTGATTCCTGAGATAATCCTGTTCATGCTTTAACCTCCTTCATCTGATGGTACTCTGTTTACGGGTATCCGCCGCATGATCCGACGTGCCGCCTGCAATGTTGATTTTAAACAACGATGCGGCTGATCGGAACGGATGCCCGGCAACATGCTGTCATTATATTCCCATTTTTCAAAAAATGCAACACTAAATGCCCGGATAATGATTATATATTGCGTCAACCCCGTGACCGGGCTTGACAATGCGGAGCAGTTGAATATAATACCAATTATCGGTAATAATGATTATGTACACCGATCGGTTTAATGCGTGAGCAATCCTGCGGCATAGGCAAAGCCTGAGCTTCGGGGAATATCCCGGGTGCCGCGCTTCCTTACGGCAGACTGTGATTCTCATCCGACATTGAATTCGATTTCAACACAATGTTATTGCATTGCATCAAGTATGCATCAAACTTCGTACTGCTGCACGGTTTCTGCATCGGAACGGAGGCAGGGCAGTGCTTTTGCACAATTAGTTTCACACATACGGGTGCATCAGCATAACTGAAGTGTTATCCACATACAGGAGGTATTGTTATGAAAATCAGACCTTTATTCGACAGAGTTGTTATCAAGAGCTGCGAAGTTGAAGAAACCACCAAGAGCGGGCTCATCCTTACCGGAAACGCAAAAGAAAAGCCCCAGATGGCGGAAGTTATCGCAGTCGGCCCCGGCGGTGTTGTTGACGGCAAGGACGTCACGATGTCCGTAAACGTCGGCGACAAAGTTATCTATTCAAAGTATGCGGGCAATGAAGTCAAGCTTGACGGCGAAGAATACATCATTGTTCGCCAGAGCGATATTCTTGCCGTTGTTGAGTAACACGACAAGACGCTGAGCATAATTTGATTCGGGATGCACCCGTTTCTGTCTGCTCAGTGGTCGCAGCAACTTTTAAAATTTTACTGAAAGGAAGTATTTTTTATGGCAAAACAGATAAAACACGGAGAGGATGCACGCCGCGCTCTTGAAGCGGGCCTTGACACTCTTGCAAATACGGTTAAAATCACTCTCGGACCCAAGGGCTGCAATGTTGTTCTTGAAAAGAAATACGGCGCACCGCTTATCACAAATGACGGTGTTACCATTGCGAAAGAGATCGAGCTTGAAGACCCGTTCGAAAACATGGGTGCACAGCTCGTTCGCGAAGTGGCTGCAAAAACAAATGACGTTGCAGGCGACGGCACAACAACAGCAACAATTCTTGCTCAGGCGATCGTTCGCGAGGGCATGAAGAACGTTGCGGCAGGTGCAAACCCCATGGTTCTCCGCAAGGGCATTGAAGCAGCAGTTGAAGAAGCTGTTGCAGGCCTTAAGGAAATCAGCAAACCCGTTTCCGGCAAACAGGAGATCGCACAGGTTGCCTCAATCTCCGCTTCCGACGAAAGGGTCGGCGCACTTATTTCCGATGCAATGGAAAAAGTCGGCAACGACGGCGTTATCACCATCGAAGAAGGCAAAACAATGAAAACCGAACTCAACGTTGTTGAGGGTATGCAGTTTGACAGAGGCTATGCTTCTGCATACATGGTAACCGATTCCGACAAGATGGAAGCTGTTCTTGATGACCCCTATATTCTGATTACCGAGAAAAAAATCAGCAACATCCAGGAGATTCTGCCCGTTCTCGAACCTATCGCACAGCAGGGCAAAAAGCTGCTCATCATTGCGGAAGATGTTGAGGGAGATGCGCTTGCAACTCTCGTTGTGAACAAGCTTCGCGGCATCTTCACCTGCGTTGCGGTAAAAGCCCCCGGCTTCGGTGACAGGCGCAAGGAAATGCTCAAGGATATCGCAACCCTTACCGGCGGTGAGGTTATTTCCGAAGAACTCGGAATGGATCTTAAAGAAACCACGCTTAACCAGCTCGGCAGGGCACGCCAGGTTCGTGTCGACAAAGAGAACACCACCATTGTCGAGGGTGCAGGCAATCAGGAAGCTATTGCTGCACGCGTAAAGCAGATCCGTGCTCAGATTGCGGAAACCACTTCCGAATACGATAAAGAAAAACTCCAGGAACGCCTTGCAAAGCTTGCAGGCGGCGTAGCAGTCATCCGTGTCGGCGCAGCAACCGAGACAGAGATGAAAGAAGCAAAACTCCGTATGGAAGATGCTCTTAATGCTACAAGAGCAGCAGTAGAAGAAGGCGTTATCTCAGGTGGTGGTTCAGCATATATCCATGCATCTAAGGAAGTTGAAAAACTTACTAAGACACTTTCTGGCGATGAAAAGACTGGTGCTGAGATTATTCTCAAGGCTCTTGAAGCTCCACTCTTCCATATTGCAGCTAATGCTGGTCTTGAAGGTGCGGTTATTATCAACAACGTAAGAGAATCCGAACCGGGAATCGGTTTCGATGCTCTCAATGAGAAATATGTAGATATGGTAGGCGAAGGAATCCTTGACCCTGCAAAGGTTACAAGAAGTGCATTACAGAATGCTACAAGTGTTGCATCTACACTTCTTACAACAGAATCAGTTGTTGCAACTATTAAAGAAGATACTCCAGCAATGCCAGCAGGTGGTGCCGGAATGGGAATGATGTAAAATATGTATAATGTTTCAACAGAGCAGATAATAAAGGTAAAAGCACCTAAGAATGCACTTATCTTTAAAATAATAATGATAATAGCATGTATTCTTGCGGTTACAACAATTCCACAGACACATGCATTCGGTCTTCTGTTATTTGTTGTACTTGTAGTGTTTACTGTTTTTGTATTCAGATATTACAATGCGGAATATGAGTATTCACTTGTTGACGGAGAACTTACAGTAGACAGGATTATGGCAAGAACAAGAA
>ERZ779982.927-NODE-927-length-12344-cov-3.759948_pt1 | contig 12344 bp, 8 predicted proteins | sample MGYA00511936_ERZ779982 | MGnify/ENA primary metagenome ERZ779982 (study PRJEB29588, sample SAMEA2146682) | human gut metagenome | biome: human gut; feature: human-associated habitat; material: faeces | place: Denmark | collected 2008/2010 ... | reverse complement strand
TTGATGGTACACAGAAGTATCTGTTCCGTCTCAGTGATGGAAATGTGATAGACCAGGATGCGGTGAATGAGCTGGTGGATTATGCTATCGCTCACGGAGTGAATTATTTCGATACATCTCCTGTTTATTGCCAGGGATTTTCTGAAAGGGCCACTGGTGTGGCTTTGAAACGTCATCCTCGTGAAAGACTGTTGATTGCGACAAAGATGTCTAATTTTCAAAATTATACTCGTGAGAATTCCATCAAGATGTACCATCAGTCGATGAAAGAATTGCAGACGGATTATCTGGATTATTATTTGCTTCATTCTGTAGGTGGAGGGGAAGGGATCAAAACTTTCCATGACCGTTATATTGACAATGGAGTTCTTGACTTTTTACTAAAAGAGCGTGAAGAAGGCCGTATTCGTAATTTGGGATGGTCATTTCACGGATCGGTGGAAGTGTTTGATTATTTGCTGTCGCTGGATGTGAAATGGGATTTTGTGCAAATTCAGATGAACTATGTAGATTGGCGCCATGCTTCGGGTCGAAATGTTAATGCGGAATATTTGTATGGAGAGTTGGCCAAGCGTGGAATTCCGGCTGTGATTATGGAGCCTCTGTTAGGAGGACGTTTGTCTAAACTGAACGACCATCTGGTGGCGCGCTTGAAGCAGCGTCGTCCGGAGAACAGTGTGGCATCGTGGGCATTCCGTTTTGCCGGTACGTATCCCAATGTGTTGTGTGTGCTGAGTGGAATGACTTATATGGAACATTTGCAGGATAATCTTCGGACTTATTCTCCCTTAGAACCTTTGAATGAGGAGGAAAAAGAGTTCTTGGAAGAAACAGCCCAATTGATGCTGAAGTTCCCTACGATTCCTTGCAATGACTGCAAATATTGTATGCCCTGTCCTTACGGCTTGGATATTCCGGCGATTCTGGTGCATTATAATAAATGTGTCAACGAAGGAAATGTGCCTAAAAGCAGTCAGGATGAGAATTACCGCTGTGCACGGCGTGCTTTCCTGATAGGTTATGACCGTAGTGTGCCCAAACTGCGGCAGGCAAGTCATTGTACCGGATGTAACCAGTGTAACCCGCATTGCCCTCAAAGTATTGATATTCCCAAAGAACTGCATCGTATAGACGCATATGTGGAGCAGTTGAAACAAGAGACTTTATAATGGAATGGATAAACATGATAAAATAACGAATGCTTATGTTACGTAAAATAAGACTCGTCGCCGCCCTTTTGTTCTTTACAATGATTACGTTGCTGTTTCTGGATTTTACAGGAACTGTGCATAGTTGGTTTGGCTGGATGGCGAAAATACAGTTTCTTCCTGCCGTGCTGGCACTGAATGTGGGGGTGATGATAGCCCTTGTTTTGTTGACGTTGCTTTTGGGGCGTGTCTATTGTTCGGTTGTTTGCCCGTTAGGTGTGTTTCAAGATATTATTTCCTGGGTTTCGGGAAGGGTAAAGAAGAATCGTTTCCGCTACTCGCCTGCTTTGTCGTGGTTGCGCTATGGGGTATTGGCGGTGTTTATCGTCGCTTTGGTAGCAGGGGTAGTTTCATTGACGGCATTGATTGCTCCTTACAGTGCATACGGCCGTATCATTTCTAACCTGCTGACACCTTTGTATCAGTGGGGGAACAATGTACTTGCCCTATGGGCGGAGCGTGTAGACAGTTATGCTTTTTATTCGGTAGATGTTTGGATGAAAGGGTCTTTCTACTTTTGTAGTTGCAGTGGGTACTGTGATAGTGCTTTTTATTTTGGCATGGCGTGGAGGAAGAACTTATTGCAATACCATTTGTCCGGTGGGTACAGTATTGGGACTCTTATCTAGATATTCTTATTTTAAACCGGTTATTGATACGTCTAAATGTAATGGTTGTGGACTTTGTGCTCGTAATTGCAAGTCTTCCTGCATTAATCCCAAAGCACATGAGATTGATTATTCCCGTTGTGTTGCTTGTATGGATTGTTTAGGTAAATGTCGTCAGGATGCGATAAAGTATGTATCTGGAGCAATAATTCAGAAAAAGCAGGTTTTGAGAAGAGAAGAAACAGGTCAGTCAGCTTCTCAATCGTCTTCAAATTCAGAAAAGGTGAATACGTCGCGGCGAAATTTTTTTACGGTTTCTGCTTTACTTGCTACAAGTGCCGTAATGAAAGCGCAGGAAAAGAAAGTGGATGGAGGATTGGCGCCTCTTATTGATAAAAAGAATCCTAAACGTGCCACTTCTATTGTTCCTGCAGGAGCGAGAGGTCTTCGTCATTTTGCACAGCATTGTACGGCTTGTCAGCTTTGTGTGTCGGTGTGCCCTAATCAGGTATTGCGTCCATCGGGTGATCTGAAGCGGTTGATGCAGCCTGAGATGTCCTATGAACGTGGATATTGTCGCCCCGAATGTGCGAAATGTGCAGAAGTATGTCCTACTGATGCCATTCATTTGACTAGTTTGGCTGAAAAGTCGGCTATTCAAATAGGGCATGCCGTGTGGATTGCTCAAAATTGTATAGTGAATACGGATAAGGTAAGTTGTGGAAATTGTGCTCGTCATTGTCCTACTGGTGCTATTCAAATGATACCTGAAGATGAGAATGATGAAAGTTCACCTAAAATACCGGTTGTGAATACAGAACGTTGCATCGGTTGTGGCGCTTGTGAAAATCTTTGTCCGGCACGTCCGTTCAGTGCCATTTATGTGGAAGGACACGAAATGCATCGTGTTATTTGAATGAAATAAAAAATGGATAAATTAATCAAACTGTTGCATGAAGGTAATTATTCTTGTGTAATAAAGAATAAGGAAATCAGCACTTTTACACAGCGTGGAATAACTGATTTGTATGATTTGTTGAATACGGATCCGGCTTTTCTGCGTGGGGCTCAGATTGCTGACAAGGTGATAGGAAAAGCTGCTGCTGTTTTGATGGTATTAGGTAGAGTACAGGAAGTTTATACAGATATTATCAGTGAACCTGCATTGGTTTTATTGCGGCGTGCGAATATAAAGCTAGATTGTATGCAGGTAGTTCCTCGTATTCAGAATAGGGATCGGACAGGTTGGTGTCCTTTGGAAACTCTTTGTTATGAGGAGAATTCTTTGGAGATTTTGTATTCCATTATTCATGATTTTGTAGAAAGAATGAGAAATAATTTATAATGTGTACAACTTTTATGGTTGTTAAGATGGTTGCTTTTCCAAATACCTAATCTGAAAAAGGATAACATAAAGAAAATTTATTCCGGTAATATTGTTTTGCCGGAATAATGTTTTTATAGCATGTAATTTTCTCAATGATCCTTTATAAAAGTTGTATCGTGTTTCTTTTCGTCTTTCTCAATTATCTCCTTTTAACTCTCTTTTATCGGGGGAATAATAGTTGAGAATATTAGAGGAATAGTTCAATGAACTTTTAATACTTATTTCATAGGTATATGTTTGCATTTTCCGCTTGCCTCTTCTATATCTAGTCGGATAATTTCTGTTCTGTGAAAAGATTTTTGGGCATATTGGTTACCAATTACTTTGTCGTTTGGAGAGTATTTTTCTATTAATAAATGTAAAGCGTTTATTCGTTCTTCTTCATTTAAGCCAATGTATGCCCGACATTTCAATATAATGCTCTCATATTCAGTTGTGAATTGATTGGATATGATATGAGTCTTTCCTATAATACAGAAAGAAACGGTGTTGCAGCGTTTGATACAATGTAATTTTCGTCCTTCGGGAGCACAGTGAATGTAAATGGAATTTTTCTTGTTCCATACATAATTGATAGGAACTCCATAAGCGCCGTTTTCTTCATCTTGCATGGACAAAACTCCGTATTCTCCGTTTTTCAATAAGCTGATAGCTTTTTCTTTTTCTAACAGACGGTCTTGGCGTCTGATTTGTTCATTCGTATAATTCATTCTATTTCATTTTTCTGCAAAGTAAGTATAAATATGATTATAAGAAAGGTTATGGGACAAAGATTATTTTATAGTTTCAAATGAAAGTATTTGAATGATCACTTTCTGTAAAAGGTTTGTTTGTGCTCATTGTAAGCGTGTTTGTGCAGTTTTATTGTCTGTTAGATAGGTTTCTTCGAAACTTAATGAAACTTTGCTAGGAATTCTCAAATCTTCATTATCTTTGAGGCATAAAACAATAAGATTATGAGTGACCAGATAAAACAAATAGCTGAGCGTCTCCAGGGATTAAGAGACGTTCTGGAACTGACTCCTGATGAAGTGGCTAAAAGTTGCCAGCTTTCAGTGGAAGAGTATTTGGGTATGGAAAGCGGGGAGAAAGATATTTCTGTCAGTGCTTTACAGAAAATAGCCCGTAAATACGGTATTGCATTGGATGTATTAATGTTTGGTGAAGAACCTAAGATGAGTTCTTATTTTCTGACTCGTTGTGGTTCAGGAGTGTCGGTAGAGCGTACCAAGGCGTATAAATATCAGTCATTGGCTTCCGGTTTTCGTGGGCGTAAGGCTGATCCTTTTATTGTAACTGTAGAACCGAAACCGGAAAATACTCCGATTCATTTTAACTCACATGAGGGACAAGAATTCAATTTGGTTATTGAAGGAAGAATGTTACTTAATATAAATGGAAAAGAATTGATCTTGAATCCAGGTGACAGTCTTTATTTTGATTCTTCTATTCCACATGGTATGCTGGCATTGGACGATAAGACTGTGAAATTCTTGGCAGTAATATTATAATAAATTGAGATTAAAAAGACTGTGTTGTCATTGACCGCATAATATTTCTAATTTTTAGTTCTCAATTTTTAATTGAATAAGATTATGGTAGAAAAATTCTTAGAACAGACCACATTTACCTCACAAGAGGACTTTATAAAGAATTTAAAGATTAAAATCCCTGAAAATTTTAATTTTGGTTATGATATAGTAGATGCTTGGGCTGCCGAAGAACCCGATAAGAAAGCATTGTTATGGACTAATGATAAAGGGGAGCATATACAATATACTTATGCTGACTTGAAAAAGTATACGGATATGACTGCTTCTTATTTTCAGAGCCTTGGTATTGGTCATGGCGATATGGTGATGCTTATTTTAAAGCGTCGTTATGAGTTCTGGTACTCTATTATTGCCTTGCATAAATTAGGAGCTGTGGTTATTCCTGCGACTCATCTGTTGACGAAAAAGGATATCGTGTATCGTTGTAATGCTGCTGATATCAAGATGATTGTAGCTGCAGGAGAAGATGTGATAACAAAGCATATTATAGATGCCATGCCCGATTGTCCTTCAGTAAAAAAGTTGGTCAGTGTAGGACCGGATATTCCGGAGGGTTTTGAAGATTTTCATAAAGGTATTGAGAAGGCTACTCCTTTTGTTAAACCGGAACATCCTAATACGAATGAAGATACTTCATTGATGTATTTCACTTCGGGTACTACAGGAGAACCTAAGATGGTGGCACATGATTTTACATATCCTTTGGGACATATTGTAACTGCCAGTTTCTGGCATAATTTGCATCGTGACAGTCTTCATCTTACCATTGCCGATACAGGTTGGGGGAAAGCTGTTTGGGGAAAACTTTATGGACAGATGATAGCAGGAGCCAATATTTTTGTGTATGATCATGAGAAATTTACACCGGCAGATATTCTTGGAAAGATTCAGGATTATCATATCACTTCTTTATGTGCTCCTCCCACTATTTATCGTTTTTTAATTAAGGAGGACATTAGTAAATATGATCTTTCTTCTTTGGAATACTGTACTACGGCGGGAGAGGCTTTGAACTATTCTGTATATGAAACGTTCAAGAAAATCACAGGTATTCGTCTGATGGAAGGTTTTGGACAAACGGAAACCACGTTGACTTTAGGTACTTTTCCCTGGATGGAGCCTAAACCTGGAAGTATGGGGGTACCTAATCCTCAATATGATATAGATTTGTTGACTCACGACGGGCGTTCTGCTGAAGATGGAGAACAAGGTCAGATTGTTATTCGTACAGATAGGGGTAAACCATTGGGATTGTTCAAAGAATATTATCGTGCTTCGGAATTAACGGAAGATGCTTGGCATGATGGTATTTATTATACAGGTGATGTGGCTTGGCGTGATGAGGATGGTTATTTTTGGTTTGTAGGTCGTGCTGATGATGTGATCAAGAGTTCGGGTTATCGTATAGGCCCGTTCGAGGTGGAAAGTGCTTTGATGACTCATCCGGCTGTTGTGGAATGTGCCATTACCGGTGTGCCTGATGAAATCCGTGGTCAGGTGGTAAAGGCGACGATTGTCCTTTCTAAAACTTTTAAGGGTAAGGAAGGACCTGAGTTGGTAAAGGAGTTACAAGATCATGTGAAGCGTGTGACTGCTCCGTACAAGTACCCACGTGTCATAGAGTTTGTAGAAGAACTTCCAAAGACCATCAGTGGAAAGATTCGTCGCGTGGAAATCCGTGAAAAGGATAAATAATCAGTTGTGGACTGATCGGAGTTTTATTGGTAAAATAATTAAAAATGAAAAAGGTTTTACTTCTTGTGTTTTTAAGTCTGGCTTGGCTATCAGTAAGTGCGCAAGCTTTGGTTCCTATTACATGGACAGCCTATGGTCTGACTTTTGAGGCTCCAAAAGGGATTTTGGTGGAGGAGGATACAGAGGAGACTTTTCTTCTGAACAATTCCAAGTTTTATATCACCATTCAGTCTTTGGATTCGGATGGTATGACAAAAAGTGACTTGAAAAGTGTATTAAAAGACTATGCCAATGATGACGGGGTGAAAGACCAGTCGGCAGTGCAGGAGTTTGAGTTACCACAGTTTTTCGGTACTTATTTAAGAGGGAGCTGCGAAACAGATCATTGCCTTTATGCTTGTTTGATGACTAAGACGGCAGGTAGTGGATTTTATATATCTGTTATCTATAGCAAGGAAAATGAAAATATTGCCGAAAAAATACTGAAAAGTTTTATAATGGAGGAATAAACAAAAGAGCGTTAATGCTTGTTTCTTAGATAAGAGAGCGTTCAAAATTTACCAGAAAATTACTAGATTATTAATAGCAAATGAAAGGGCTGTCTTCGTGAGAAGGTAGTCCTTCTTTTTTGTGTAGTTATGAATGTTAAAGGACTCTATGATCCATGTGTAATATGCTTTGCCGGCATCAGAAAATCAAATGATTTTGGGCATAATAAGGGACACTCATAGAATATAAGTTAGCCAACTAATTCGCAATACTTTAAGTATGAATTAGCTGGCTAACTTATATTATTCTATGAATGTCCTAGGTTAAGACATTAACGTCCGGTCCACCATAAAGGAGTGATGATATTATCTGAGCCTCCTAACAACTCTACAGCTTGTTTATAGCCTTCGGGATCTGCATTCTCCAGACTGGAAGGATATCGCATACGTTGTGGATAAAATTCCCACTTCTGTCCGTCTTTCCAAGAATTAGGATTCCAAGCATTAACCATGTCTGAACCAGTCATTGAACTTTCGTTTGCAGGAATCTCAAAGAATGGTAATCCCAAACGGCGGAAATCCGACCACATTTCCAATACCAAATACGGAGTTTGTGCAATGAATTTTTGAGTGATAATTTTAGTCAAGTGGTCATTCAATGCTTTTCCATATAAAGTTTTAGAAGCTGTAGGATATTCATAAGTAACAGTTTTCTGTTCTTTGCTGTATCCATCCACATAAGTCATTTGTTCAGCAGTCGGTTCAGTGGTATGATCAAATTTGACTGAAGTACCTACACGATTGTAGTTGGTGGAATTCAGATAATCATTCACATATTCGCTAACACCAAAGTATTCAAAACTAGCTTTAATACCGTTCTCATAGGCTTCTTTTGCTGTTGTTCCAGTGTTCCAACCATACAATGAAGCTTCTGCTAACAAGAAATAAGTTTCCCATGCTGCAAAGAATATGCGAGATTTGCCCTGACAATAGTCTTTACCCAACATTGGAAGAGTACAGCCGGGGCCATATCCATTTGTCACTAGTTGGTTATAAGCCAAGGTTGGCGACCATCCACCGCGCGAACCAGCGGGATAACCATTCCAACAACGAGTTGCATCAATCTTTATTTCCCCAGGATTATCCTTATTAGGAATCGGATTCCCGTTTTCGTCTACTGTGTAAAGAACGAAATCTTTAGCTGTTCTATCATTATATTTATCTATGTAGTTCTCAGCATTTTCATCATCAGGTAAACAGAATATCTTTAATGCACGCGGATCAAGATTTTCCGGCATACCATCCAGCCAATATTGTTTAGTAGGATTATCTGTATTAGCAACATAATGTCTGTCATATTTAATACCTAAATAATTAGCTGGTTTAACATAACTAGCCAAATCGGAACGTTGTTCTGTTACTTTAATACCACCTAAATTGGTCAGAAGATTAGCAACTGTTGAGGAAAGAACCTGATCGTCAAATGAACGGGTATATACTCCGGAAAAGACATCCCATCCATCATTTTCTTTTACTGCAAACATCTCATCAGCCGTTAAAATCTTGTTACCTTTAGCCGCATCCTCAAATTCGGTCTGCGCAGTTGCCTTGTCGATGTTTGATAAACGCATAGCCAGACGCATACGGAGTGAATTTGCATATTTCTGCCACTTCACAGGATCATATTTTACATTGTCAAACGGGTCGCATTTACCTTCTGCCTCAACAGGTAGGACAGAGGTGTTGATAGCTGCTGCGGCTTCTTTCAACTCCTTTAAAATGAATTCATAATCATCTTTCTCTGAGTTGAAAACAGGATTTTCCCCTAGGAAACTTTCAATAGGATAAGGTCCGAAATTATCGACAAACTCACTGATAAGATAGGCACGCCAAATACGGGCAAACTGCTTTACGTTCGGGAAAAATTCTTTTTCATGTGCAGTGGTAGTGGCCGCTTCGAGTTGGTTCTCTACTGCTGTAATAGCCAACGTCGCATTTTTAATACTGGCGCTGAGATCAGGATAATAATAAGCAGATGTATAATCATCACTATAGCGGCCTACGTTCAGAAAACTCATTTCTCCACAAATTCTGGCAGCACTAGCCCAATTATAGACTACTATACGTTCTGCAGTACCGGGATTCATCTGTGCCTGTCCTATAGAATTATTCAATGCATATTGAGGTTTTACATATTCCTCACCGGCAGCTGTGGGATTGGTATTGACTTCATCAAAGTCAGAGCAGGAAACTAATCCGGCGCAAAAGCCAAGCCCCAAAAATAATTTATTCATTGTTTTCATTGTTCTTTTTCTTTTTTATGATTAGAAACCAAGAGTCACATTAAACAGGTAAGAACGTGATGTCGGAGCTGACGAGTTCTCCAAACCTGTTGCATTAGTGCTTGTAGCATATACTGATTCCGGATCAATACCATCCAAATGGCTTGAAATCATCCATACATTATTCACAGTGAAACCAAGCTTAACCTGTTGGAACGGAGTCTTTTTCAACATAGATGACGGGAAACGATAACTCAAGGCGATGTTACGCAAACGGATGTTGGTAGCATCATAAATATAAGCTTCCGAAATACCGGCGCGGCCTGTAGCCAAAGCTTTATAATAACGTTCTAAAGAAACACTTTGATCATTTACCTTATAACCATTACCATCTTTGATAACTCCCGCTACAACGATATCCTCACGTTTACCGCCAGGAGCAGTACATTCAGAAATACCACTACGTTGCAAGTTCATATTGGTGAATGAGAAAATATCACCACCAAAACGTCCGTCAATCAGGAAACTAAGTGTGAAGTTTTTATAATTAAATGTATTTGTCCATCCTAATAAGAAGTCAGGCTGTTGTTCACCAATCTTATGCTTGTCACTAGTGGCCTGTGGCAGTCCTGATTCATTGAGTAATAATTGTCCTTTAAATTCTCCTTCTTCTACTCGTTGATATTTGGTACCCCAGATTTCACCATAAGCACCTCCCGCAACTGCATAGACCTGCAATGCGTCAGAACCTCCTAAAGCATACTGCATACCTGGTTTTCCCGGCAATAATTCAATAATCTTACTCTTGTTCTGAGAGAAGTTCAATTGAGTATCCCAACTAAATTGAGTTGTTTCGATAGGGCGTGCATTCAACATGATTTCGATACCGGTATTTTGAATGTTACCTGCATTTACTTTCATGTTATCATAACCGGAAAGGTTATTTAAAGGAATATTCATTAACTGGCGTTTTGCGTTTGTCTTGTACCATGCAAAATCAACTCCTAAACGGTTATTGAAGAATTTCAATTCAGCACCGGCTTCCCAAGAAGTAATCAACTCACTGCGTACATCTGCATCGTATTTAGTTTTTCCTTGTCCGGCAGTTGTATTGCCATTAGGGTCTGAACCAATACTATATGTATTATATAACTGATATGCATCCATATCGTTACCTACTTGTGCGAAAGATGCACGTGCTTTAGCATAAGTAAACCATTCGGGCATACCTTTGCCGACTTTACCCACCATATCACTGATCACCCATGACAATGAAACAGACGGATAGAAGAATGAACGGTTTTCTTTATTCAAAGCTGATGACCAGTCATTACGGAAAGTTGCATCCAAGAATGCCCAACCATTATAGTTGATTCCAAGAGTTCCATACAAAGAATTGATTTTTTTATGAATATAGGTTTCGGTTATTGACAAATCTTTTTTGTCACCATTGGCTAGAGAGAATAAATCGGGCGCAGTCAATTTTCCCATAGCATTGTCCAAACCTGTAGATTTTCTTTCCATTAAGTTACCACCAAAAGAGAAATTGCCACCAAATTTTCCAAACAATTCATCTTTATGGCCACTGATCAAAAAGCTGAAATTATTTTCGAAGAACTTTTTCTCGCTAGTGCTATAACGGCTGTTCTTATTATTAGTAGGACTTCCTGCATACAATTTCTCTTCACCCTCAGTGAAATACATATCACTACCGGCTTTGATTTCAGCATCCAGCCAATCTGTGAATTTGTACTTCAATGATCCGTTCATCAAGAAACGATTACGGCTATCTTTATTTGGATTATAATCTTTGGACCAGTAAGGGTTGATTCCCCCTTTACTCCACCAGATCATTTCGCCATATTCGTCTTTGACAGGGCTGGAAAAGTCACGGATGTCAATAGTCGTAGGCATATTGAAAATAGTATAAAATGCATTATTCCCACGTGCACCACTGATAGGACGGTTTTCTGCGAGGGTATTGATGTATTGTACTTTTGCATCGATGCTCCAACGATCATCTTTACCAAAAGTAGAAGATGCACGCAAAGTTAAGTTTGTACGGCTTAAGTTAGCGCCCGGTATCATGCTGGAGTCATCCATACGATTCAATGAGGTGTAAATGGATGTTTTATCATATTGCTGCTGGAATGATATGCTTTCTGATAAGTTCACACCTGTATCAAAGAAATTTTTTACGTTATCAAAGATTTGCATATTTGCAGTTGTACCATCCCATTTTGTATAGCTTTGCCCTGTTACTTCAGGTCCCCAGCTATAGCCGTTAGTTGAATCGAACACACCATTCTCACCTTGTCCAAAGGTCTTTTGGCGTTTAGGGAGCATAAATGTTGTCTCAGCAGAAACTGAACCTGAGATGGTGATACCCAAACCTTCACGCTTTGTTCCTTTTTTAGTTGTAATCAAAATAACACCATTACCGGCACGAGAACCATAAAGTGCAGCAGCTGACGCACCTTTCAACACAGACATGGACTCAATATCTTCAGCATTAATATCTGAAAGTCCATTACCCATATCCAATGTCGGGTTATCAATATCATTATTACTTGCTCCTGTAAAGTTATCCATTGGCACACCATCGACAACAATTAACGGCTGGTTCAAACCTGTTACAGAATTCGCACCACGAAGCTGGATTTTGGAAGAGCCACCAGGACCATTGCTTGAACGAATAATCTGGACACCTGAAACTTTACCTGTCAAAGCATTTGCGAGGTTCGTTTCACGAGCTTCAAGTAACGCGTCACCCTTTACCTCCTGCATGGCATAACCTAGCGCTTTTTTCTCACGTTTGATACCAAGAGCAGTCACTACAACTTCGCCCAATGTTTGTGTGTCATCTTGTAAAGTTACATTCATGGGTTGTCCATTCCAAGGAATCTCTACTGTTTGATAACCTACAAATGAAATTTGAATGATATCCCCTTTTTTCACATTGGATAAAGAGAAGTCGCCATCAAGTCCGGTTATCGTACCATTAGTCGTACCTTTCACTATAACAGACGCACCAATGACAGTTTCACCTGTAGCGTCTACTACAACTCCTGTACAAGCTCCATTTTGTTGTGTGATTTTCACATCGGTAACGCCGGGATTGGC
>ERZ779982.921-NODE-921-length-12414-cov-1.780969_pt1 | contig 12414 bp, 10 predicted proteins | sample MGYA00511936_ERZ779982 | MGnify/ENA primary metagenome ERZ779982 (study PRJEB29588, sample SAMEA2146682) | human gut metagenome | biome: human gut; feature: human-associated habitat; material: faeces | place: Denmark | collected 2008/2010 ... | reverse complement strand
AAGACAACAATAACCGCTTCCACATACCGGGCAATCACAGTGGCAAGTGCCGCCCCTGTCACCCCAAGTTCCGGAAATGGTCCCACACCAAAAATCAACAGATAATCCAGCACTGCATTGGTTCCCACCGCCACAAAACTTGCCAGCATCGGAACGAGCGTCTGTCCCGTTTCTTTTATATTGGTGGCATATGCCTGGTTCACTGCAAACGGAACCAGTCCCACCAGCATAATCACCAGATACTGCTTTCCATATTGAAGTGCCACATCGGTTGCTCAATTCCCCGCAGTATCCGTCAGATACAGGGAAATCAGATCCGATCCCTTCGTAAGCAGCAGCAACATGGTAAGCCCTGATACAAGCAGCGTCGCATAAAGCTTAAAACGAAACGAATGCATATGTCCCCTGTGATCCCCATTGCCAAAATACTGCGCACCAAAAATACTTGCCGCCGACACTGCTCCAAAAATTGCCAGATTGTACACAAAAATCAGCTGGTTTACGATTGCAACACCGGACATCTGTTCCGTTCCCAGCTGTCCCACCATAATGTTGTCCAAAAAGCTGACCAGATTCGTGATGGCATTCTGCAGGATCATTGGCACTGCCAGCAATAAATAATGGCGGTAAAACGCACGATCCCCCATATACTTCTTTTTAAATTTTTTCCAATAACTCATAAAAAACCTCTTTCATATTATTTTTCAATCCTCTTTTTGAAATCCCTGGTTTAAAAATTCATTCCATTTCGCATTTGTATTCTCCCATTCATGCTTCTGCATAATCCGGTTCCGGTCACTTAGAATTGCCAGCATCTCGTCCACGATTTCCGCCATCGGAAGTTTCCTGTAATGTGACAAATAGCCAAGCATCCTCTGTGCCGTCCAGTCTGTGTTCAGATTCAGTGAAATCTGCTCACAAAACTCCTGTGGAAAGCCACGGTTCAGGAGAGTGTTATATAATTCCATTGATTTTTGTGTTCTGGGTTTCATGTCTTCTCCATTCTGCAGTAATCTTTTACGTCAATTCAATTAAAAACATCTCGTACAGATCATCCTCTCCCTGCAACAGCGGCGAATTCTCACCGCCTCCATTCGTGGAGCGACGCATTGCTGCGTAAGAATCCTCACCGGCAGAGACCAGATCCATAGCGGAAAAGGTGCATCCATGCTCCTGTGCAATACGGCAGAATGCGGAAACCGGATTTTTCATTCCCCGCGTGGCTAACAACGCCTGCGCAAGTTCCGGATTGGATCGAGCCCTGGCTTTTAAATTTTCCAATTCATCATATATGTTCATCGTGTTTTCCTTTCTCATCCATCTGTAACCTTGTTATGTCACACATCTTTCTTACCTATTCTTTTAAACTCACAAAAAAATGCTCTCCTGCCGGTCAGATTACCTCTGCGCCAAATGGCATCAGGGATAATTTTGCAATTTTGAAAAACTGCTTTCCGAAAGGAATTCCGATAATTGTTATACAACATATCAGACCTGCCACAGCATTTCCAACTGCCATAGGAATTCCTGATACAATCAACCATATGCCATGAGTGTGCAATTTAGATGCACAACCCTTGGCTTTCCGTTAAGCCTTGAATTCAAAAATGATGCAACAGTCCTCTATCGGACCGGCAAAAAGTAAGCATCATGCATCACTTTGCACCTGCCATAGAAAAAGATTAGATTTGTTTTTGAGATATAGGTCTGACTGACCTATGTGTGATTTGTGTTCTGCTCTTTCTCTATGATCCAACAACCGTTCTCATTACTTCTAGGATATTGTACCATAGATTGCTTATTTCGGAAATTACTTTCCTGTAAAAATGGGCAGAATGAGCAGAAGAAAACCTCCAAATCTTTTGGGAAATTGGAGGCTTGATTCTACTCGTTTCCATTTACATATGTTGATAATACCCTTTTCAAATAAGCACTATCATATTTTGAATATAACTCAGAGTATTTAAATGACATCATTCTAAATTCTTCTAATATGTTATTCTTCTTCTCTTCATCCAGCGTTTGAAAATATACATCACTCATAACATTTTTTGATGTTATATCCAAACAGAACTTCTCCATCTTTACAATTTGTAAGAGTTCATCTAAACCTCCGTCATCTGGTAAATCCATTTCTAATTTTTTGTATTTTGCTGTATGATAAGAATGGTCTTCTATGTATTGATTACAAAATTCGATAAACTCATCACAACTGCTATGAAATCCTTTTTCTCTCAGTTTTTCAAAATCTTTAAATTGTTCATTCATTTCTTCTATACACGCCAATAAATCGTTCTTTACTTCTCTAACAACTTCTTGCCTTGTACTATCCTGTAAGTTTTTTATCTCTCGTTTTCTTTTACTTTTTTCGCCGATGCCATTACTTATAACACCTAAAAACCAGCTAACAAATGTTTCTATCAAAATCATTCCCTCCAACTGTTTCATTTATCCATATCGTAGCAATCTCATATTTTAAACCGATTATCAGTAATTATGATTTTCCCTTTTCATATATTAGGCGTAACGCACTTTTCTTTGCAATACTATTTATTTATCAGTCATTCCATATAAGTCTTTAATTTTTTGTGTATTATGCCTGATTAACCATTTTGTAAATGTATTCCATTCACATGGTCGTGTTATTTTTCTCTCATCCGTATACAAAGAAGCATCTATCCCATATCGCATTGAATTGCGATAATTATTGCCTGCATCCTCTAATTTTTCATATTTGAAACAAGCTCTATCCAACTCTATTTTTCCGAACATATTATCTTCTACTACCCATACCTCATATTCGCCACCATGAATACTATTAGCACACACATTTTCCGGATGAAATAAGCATTCATCAAACATAACTACTTTTTCAACAGGCAATTCTCGAATTATTGACATACTGCTTCCATATCCATATAACCTGTTATCATGCGCATACGATGTCATTATATTCACTGGCAAAGTAATAGTACTATTATGTGGATCCTTCAATTGAGGTGTAACAGCTTCTATTTCAAAAGGTCTTAAAGATCGAACCAATTTTATTTTTCCATTTTTTACATAGGTACTCTTTTTTAATTCCTTTTGAACAAAGTGATATAACAAATCAATTTCTGCACAGGCGGCGTCAATATCTGCCTCTTTCAAATTTCCATATTCGTGAAGCATATTCATTTCTGTACCATCTTTTAAATAATATTGCTCATATCCCGGTACTCTATGTATATTAAAATTTCGTGCAATACAATATTCTATAAAACCTCTTCCATAATCTCCTGCATCTGCATTAAAATAACCCTGGCAATGCTTTAGGCAATTATTTTTACACATATATCCGCCCCAAAACGCCTGTAATAACAATTCGTTCTTCAAATGAAATTCTTTCACGCTATTTTTCCTCTTTCTGTTGCTCTACTACTTGGCTGTAAAAAGCTGCTATCTTTTCAATTTTATTTGTCTTGCTTTTTATTGGTAATGATTCCCAAATAATTTGCTTGTAAGGTGCCTTTGACGTTTTTCCAACTCTTGAATCTATAATAGAAACAATTCCCTTATCGCTCTCACTCCGAATCAATCTTCCAATCCCCTGCTTTAGTTTTATAACCATCTCCGGAACCGACACTTCCATTAAGCCATCCTTGCTCTGCTGGTACTTGTAATCAATAATCGGCTCCCTTACTGGAAATGGTAGTTTAAAGATAATTACATGAGATAACGACACACCTTCAATATTGATTCCTTCCCAGTAACTTCCAGTTCCTAGTAACACAGAATTAGTATCATTTCTAAACTTCTCTAAAGTCTCTGCCTGCTTTGCATTCCCTTGCTGCATCAATATCTTGAATGGCAAGTTTTCCTTCTGCAATCTATCATATTGGATATGTATTAGAATCAATTGTGTAAATAAAATTAAAGATTTTCCATTGCTGATATAGAGCAATTTTATAATTTCCCGAACACCTTCTTCTATAAACTTGTCTCTTTCACGTGTAGGATGCGGCATATGTTCTGTATAATAAATCTTCGCATGCTCATCATAATTAAATGGTGATATTTTAGGCTCGCATACCAAACTTCGTTCAATCTGAAATCCAGTGTTATTAATAAAATAGGTGTAGTTCTTTATATAATCTTCATTTTTACCACTTGTAATAGTTGCCGAAGTCAAAATTACTGGTAAGCCAGAATCACCAAACATAATTCGCCTTGTAATCTTGTCAACCTCCTTGGGACACTTATATAAACGAACTCCTTTTATTCCACGACTTCCCCTATCTCTTTCTAACCAGAAAATATCTTCGCTTTTTTTCCTTTTTATAATTGACTCCAAAAAGGCAACATAATCTTCAAGCTGTTCTACCTCTTCATCGTAATTTTTCCTACTATGATCACCTATAAAATCACCAAATGACATTGACGCTTTAAACTGGATATCATCAAGAATATTTCTTAATTCTTCAAAATTTGCTCCAATACTCCTTACATAATATCGGTCTATATCCTGACCATTTTTTTCTGCCTCTTTGTCCTGCTCATTCATTTGCTTCAATAGTGATTTAAAAACCTCATCTATCAAATAATCTGCGTTTTCCAGTTCTTTGGCAAATGCCGAATCAAAAGAATCAACTGCTTTTCCTGCCCCATACATTGCATCTTTCAACTGTTTAAGTGAAATGCAAGAAGTCACAGATGAACGGACTTTACTTTCCAAATTATGAGCCTCATCTACTACAACAATTCCAATATCTTCACTCATAAGTTGTCTTCGATAATTTGCTTTTTTATGCATATTCACAGCAAGCAAATCCTGATTACATACAATAATCCCATGTGTAGACATCATTTTCTGACGCAAATTATAGTAATGACAAGAGCCACAGTAGCTACACTTATCTTTGCAAAATTGTGATTTATATTCTTTCACATTTATCCGGTTCCATATTTCATCTGGAATCGCAACATTCCAATCCGCCTTCTCATACCCATATTTGCAGATTGCATCATTGATTATTTGGTGTTCCACATTTTCTGCAATAAATTCTTTTGTAAAACAATCATCAAACCGCTTTTTGCACAAAAAATGGTTTTGCCCTTTGGCTATAAGGACTTCTACTTCATAATTAAGCATGTCCATAATTTTTTCTATATCATGAGTCAACTGCTCTTGTAATGCTATTGTCGATGTCGCAATTACTACTGGTCTATGATAAATTTTGCTATAATATAGAATTGGTACAATGTAAGCAAATGACTTTCCAATTCCAACACCAGCTTCAACAAGCACATGCTTGTTTTCTCTAATTCCATCTACAATTTCACAGGACATTTCCCATTGTCCTTCTCTATCTTCAAATCCAGTAGCAATAGCTTTATCTTGAAAAAAAGAAAATACATCTTCTCCGATTTTCTGAAATCTCTTTTTACGTTCATTCTGCTCTTCTTGTAATATCGCATCTTCATCATATCTCCATAAACGCAAACTAACACCTTCTTCCACATCATATGACTTCTAGAGCCCTTTTATTCTCAATAATCGTTTCTATATTTTAAATGAATTTCCTAAGATATTGTACCATATATTATCTGGTCCTGAAATTACTTTCTTCTAAGAATTGGAAGAAGAAAACCTCCAAATCTTTGTGAGACTTGGAGGTTTGTTACCAACCATTTTGCAATACTTAATACCTACTACTCAGTTTGTGTTTGACTTTCTTCTAATTTTTTTATCATTTCATCTATGCGTTTTATAAAGTCTTCTGTATGGCGAACCGCAAAGACCTTTCCGCTTTTCTCAAAACCTTCTTTTTGCACGTTCATCAACTCATGCAACTTTCTAAATCCCAAAAGACTTTCTTCCGGGTTTATATCTTTTAATAGAATATTTTCTCTCCACATATCATTGAAATATCCAGAAAATTGATGCCTTGTCGAATTATCTCCTTTTGCATATGCTTCTGCTGTAACAATCGCCATTTCTTCATCAAACATATTAAATCGTTTGTTCTGACAAGCCGTAAATGCAGTGAATGCGTCTTCGCGCATCCCTTCAATGTATAAATTTTTATTGTTACTAAACATTAATAAATTTCCATTTTGGAATTCTGCAATAAGCTGGTAGGTATTCCACTCATCTTCAGTAAAATATTCTCTACTCTCTGTACCAATAATAGAGTGCAATTGCTGCCCTTCCTTTCTGGAATCTAACAAGCTCTTTATTACTGTTGCAACTCCGGTTCGAACTTTATCCCAATCCACGCTTAAAGGGAATCCAAAATTATAGTATCTTCCCCAACAATTATTCTGTATAAAATACACATATTCATCCAGACTAAGTTCTCCTGCATATGCCATTTGAACTACTTGTGGAAATCCTTCAATGATTACATCTTCTTCAATATCCATAATCCGATTGGTTCGAATAATATCAGTTGGTGTTTCCGCTTTTTTTCTCGATTGAATCATTCCTATTTCGTAATTAAGAGCATCAATATCCCATATGCCTCGAAGAATCCATTTTTTCACTGTTGCAAACATATATTTATTTTGAAAAGCGGGGTACAACTTCTGAACCTCATTATCCGAAAACAATGTTCCATAATGTCCTTCCTTCGCTATATTTGCTTTGTATGCAATTACATACGAAATAAAGCTATAAAACCATTTATCTATATCTTCAAATCCGTTTTTAGTCAAAATCCCATACACTCGATAAAAATCTGCTATCGCACATTTAAGACTTCGTATATTATGCGGTCTTTTATCATTCTGAGATTCATTATAAGTATTTCTATCAGGTGCAAATAATTCTAATATTCCCTCTTCACATTCCTTCACAAAGTCCCTATATTTTTCATCTTGATATTTAGTTTTATCAACAATTGTATCTACAATGCTTGCATAATCAGGTATATACTGAACGGTTCGATGTATAATTTTTTCTTTAATTTCATTGTAAGACAATTCGTCAATATCTTTTTGGGATTTGCACTTTATCTTTCCTGCTATTCTTTGGGGAGTATTGGTATTATCTTCATTCTTAACAGTATCTATTTCAACTTCTATTGGCACAACAGTTATTTGCTTTGAACCTCTCATCTTTTCCTGATTCGCTATAATAATTGTATGAAATTTCTGGTTCTCACAATATTCATTAATCGCTCCAAGAATATCAACTGTCTCTAAACAACAACGTTCCAAATCATCAAAAACTAAAATTACCGGTTTCTTGTCTATCACATTTTTTATTTCCACAAAAGAAAACCAGTCTGTATTTGCTATTCCTCTAATCCACTCTGGCAAAAATTCTAATTTGCCTGTTATATTTTTTCCCTTTTGAATCTTCTTTGCAACCGCATCCCAATTTTTTCCTTTATTATATTCACTAATCCATGCCTGTTTAACTGCCATATGTATTCCTTCAATACTTGCTATTCCAAATAAGGAAATACGAATTATATGTGCTTTGTTTTCCAATGCATCTTTCAAATCATTATCGATAAGATATGTTTTTCCACATCCCCATTCTCCAGTCAATAGTATAGCTCCGACTGGTTCAGGCTCTTCACAATAATATAACAACTCATCCAATGTTCTCATTTGAATTTTTCCTCTACATATAGTTTTTCAATTTACATGTTGCAAATTGGATATTTTAAAATTTCTTCCTTATCTTCCTGTTCCATTTCTTCTAAATATCTTTTATGTTTCAATAAAATATTTTTTTCTTAATTTTTCCAAACTATTAAACAGAAGCCTTCAAGTCATTAAACTCAAAGGCTTCTCATTTTCATTAAAAATTTTCTTATGCAAGCGCAGGTTTCTTCCCTGCAATAATCGCTTTCACTTCTTCTATATCCTTATCTGTAGCTGAGGCTATCTGCTCTGCTGTTAAACCATTCTTATACATTTTCATAATGAGTCCTGCTTCACCTTCCGCACGTCCAATCGCAATACCATCTTCTTTTATTCCCTGACTCAAGTTACACATAACGCTCACATCCTTCCTGAAGTTCTCCTCAATAGGAATATCGTATTCATTTCCAATTATGTTTAGTTTTTCATCTATTGTAAGTTCCTTGGATAACAATGCTCCCAGCAGACGGTGCAGTTCATACGTCTCATCATGTTCCGGCAGATTCTTTGCCAGTCCAAGCATGATGATATTCAGCAGGTCAAGATTTCCCTTCCATTCATAGGAACCGATCAAATCTTCCTTGGTGAGATGCACATGGCTCATGCTGCTCTCGTCCATGTTCATACATACCCAGATGGAATATACACGCTTAATGTCATCGTAGCTGGAGTTCTCAAAATCACGTTCTTTTTGTGATGAAATCAGTCTGCTCACATAAAAGATTGCCCGGTTTAAGATTTCATATCCCGTCGGCTCGTCTTTCTGTGCTTCTACATTGATGATAATCTGTGACAATCCATCTTTCATGCGCACATAAAAAACGATATCAAATCTTACCAGACCTTCATTGATCTCTTCATTTTCTGTGTTGAAACCGACCAGTCTTTCACCATTTTTTTCGCTGGCTGCATTTGTGAGTCCAGGCTCTACCGGTACCGTACTGATATGTGGTGTTCCCTCAATGCAGTTGACCACATCCTTGGGATTCATGCCCTTAAACTCATCAACTGTTTTTACCAGTATATGTGCCAGTATGCTCTTCTGCCCTAACAGACGCTTTGCACTCGTATCATACTGTGCATCCTTGTCTGTTGCTTTCACTGCATTTTTTAATTCTGTATTCACTGGCCTTCCTCCTTTTTGTAACAGATATAGTCATCCCCAAAAAGGCATCTGACCACACCTATATTATAACTTACCCATTTCTTTTATACAATCAATTTTTACATTTGAAAAAGGAACATAAGAAAAACTCCAAACCTGTCATAGACTCGGAGTCTTGATTCCATCCATTTTTTACATTGTCTGCACCGTTGCATGTTGTTCCTGCTCCTCATGCTCCAAAGCATCCTGCTCCGGTACATGGTCTATATTTTTCGCTGCTTCCTGCACTTTTGCCATATACCGGATTTTAATGCTGCTGTAATCAACCCCTGCCGGTTCCAGCACTTTTTTCTCTAACATGTTTAACATCGCTTCGGTGTCAAATTTTCCCTCAAAATAAAGTTCCTCATCCACCTTTAGCGGTACATCCATTTCTTCCGGTGAACTGCCAAGGATCGTCCTCCAGCGTCCGGCTACTTTTCCACACATTTCCATAAAACGCTCATGGATATCCGGCTGTTCATTATAGGTCTGCAAAATTCTTTGTGCCACCTTTCTCCATGTAGGTGTCTCTATCCATTCTCCCGGCGCGAACTGGACTGCCAGCGGTCTTTTTCCTTTCAGTTCTGCCGGGGACACTGTAATAAGACTGCTTTCCCGGATTGTATCTTTCATGTCTGTCCTCATTTCTCCACTTCGGTACATCTGGAGCAGTGCATCACATTTCGTGTTTACAAGCTGTAACATTTCCTCCCTCAGTTCTTCTATCAGTTGCTCATAATTCATACGCTTTTCTCCTCCTGTCGCACACTTACTTCATGTGCTTTTTTTATATCCACTTTCTTTTACTCATTTTCCGTTATATGCTTTCTGCTGTCCTTTCCTATTTTATGCCAACAATAAAACGCCCGGATCATCGGGCATTTTATTCTTACCATAAACTGGCAGGAACAACGTTTCCTATTTACTTGCTGCCATTCCTGCCGCAGCCTTACTCATATCGAATCTCCTGTTCCATGACAATGCCTGACTGGAACTGTATCAGCAGCTTCTCGCTGGATTCCACTTTGATGGTGGAGATCAGCCGTCTGACAAGGTCATTGTCGAACTCCGGTATCTGGCAGGTGCTTGTGCTTAAGTAATGGTCGATATCTTGGATTCTCTGTTCATAGCTGTCAGCCATCCGTTTCTCGTTTCTGGCTGTTTTCTGTGCCTCTTTTAAGGCATTGATTTCCTCTGCTATGGTGCGATAGCGTTCATCAAACTCCGGTGTGTAGGAACCGGTCTTTGCATTCTCTGCAATCAGTGCCACCATCTCTTCCTGCTTTTCTTTTATCTTTTCTTCGTATTCCTCAGACTCTTTTGCGGTGCTGTAGTTCCCGATGACATGGATGATGTTCTGCCGGAAGTTTTCCATAAATTCCATATCATCACTCGTGATCCTGTGGATGGCTTCCATCACCGCCCTGTTTAATGTGTTCTCTTCGAGTGTCTCGGATTCCCCGCATTTCTTCACTCCGTTGGTCAGCCGATTGCTGCATCTCCAGACCACTTTCTTTTTCCCGTTTCTCGCCCAGGTGACTCTCCGGTACTCCTGCCCGCATTTTCCGCAGATCAGCATGCCGGTCAGTGCATAGGTGGAGGAATACCTGCTCCTCTGGTTCTTCTTCCGGGTGACAGCCGCCTTGCATAAGGATGCCCTCCGCATCATCTCTTCCTGTACCCTGTAGAACAGCTCCTTCGGGATAATCGCCTCATGGTCATCTTCCACATAATACTGCGGTACGATTCCAGTGTTCTTGACTTTCTTTTTTGTCATGAAATCCACCGTATAGGTTTTCTGCAGGAGTGCATCTCCCATGTATTTTTCATTGCGGAGCATTTTGTCTATTACCGTGGAATGCCATTTGTCCTGCCCTGTGGCGGTCTTGATTCCCTGCTCTTCCAGATGCTTTGCGATCTTCCCGGTACTGTAGCCCTCCAGATAAAGCCGGAAAATCAGCTTTACGATCTCTGCCTCTTCGGGTACGATGACCAGGTCACCATCCTCGTTTTTGGTGTATCCCATGAACTTTGTGCAGTTTACGATGACCTTGCCTTTTTCAAATTTCCTCACGACTCCCCAGCGGATGTTTTCGCTGATATTGCGGCTCTCTTCCTGCGCCAGACTGCTTAAGATGGTGATAAGGATTTCGCCGGTTCCCTCCAGTGTATTGATCCCCTCTTTCTCGAACACCACCGCCACGTTCTTTTCCTTCAGTTTTCGGATGGTCACCAGCGAGTCTACCGTGTTCCTCGCAAACCTGCTGACCGACTTTGTAAGGATCATGTCGATCTTTCCTGCAAGGGCATCCTGTATCATGGCATTAAAGTCTGCCCTCTTTTTGGTGTTTGTTCCACTCTTTCCGTCATCCGCATAGATGCCGGCATTTTTCCAGTTTTCGTTTTCCGATATCTTGCTGGTATAATACTCCACCTGTGCCTCATAGCTGCTGTCCTGCTCTTCCAGTTCCGTACTGACACGGCAGTAGGCAGCGACCTTCATTTTCTTCTCTGACAGTTTCACATTCCGGTCATACTGCACCTTGGCAGGTATCATGCTGATCTTTTTTGCTGTTTCTGCCATCTGCTCTCCCTCCTAATCCTTGTATCCGGCTGTGACACGGCTCCCATTGATAAACTCCACTTCTGCCATGTTTCCACCATGCACCCAGATGCGTGCGATTATTTTTCTATATAAATTTTCATCAAATGTTTCCAGTTCCTTTTTTCCTGCAAGGATGTTTTTGATCTCCTCTGTCCGGAACTCCCCATCCCTGACCTCCAGCGTCCGGTATCGTTCCTCTGCCCTTTCATAGAGCAGTTTCATCAGGTCTGTCTCTGTGCGTTCCTGTTCTTCTTTCATCCGCTGCAGGTTCCGCTCCAGAACCCGGTACTGAGGGCTGACCTTTTCCTCCTGCCTGTGTACCCGGAGCAGGCCTTTGTTTCGTATCACTGCATTGATGGCTTCCACACACACCTGCTTTGCCTGCCCGTCTGTAATAAAACTGTTCCTGCAGTTTTTTGCTCTGCCAGTCACATAGTTCCTGCACTTCCACTTGGCAGTGCCGCCACGCTCTTTTTTGTGGTTCGGCTGGATATGGCTGCATACTGCCCCGCATTCTGCACACCAGATGACACCTCCGAAGAGGATTCTCTCATCCCTGCCGGGCCTGTGGTCTGCCCTTCCAAGCTCTGCCCTCACCTTTTCCCGTCTGCGCTGGACTCTCTCAAACAGTTCCTCTCCTATGAGCTGCGGATAGTATTCTGTGCCAAGGTAGCTTGGATTTTCCAGTATCCTGCCAATGGATGCATGGGTCCAGGACACTTTCCCTTTTGCATTGCATATGTTTCTCCCTTTCAGGTTCTGGGCGATCCTGCCTGCCGTGCTGTATTTCGGCGGCATCTTCATCTCCGTGCATCTCGAGGCCAAGAAGCTCGGCCTCAAGGGCATCCCGCGCTCGGAGCTGCCCCGCTTCAAGTACCTCATCCGCAACGTCTATCTGCTGCTGCCGCTCGTGTTCCTGATCTGGATGGTCACGGCGAACATCCGCTCGCTGCAGTTTTCCGCCGCGATCGCCATCCTGATCTCCATCGCCGTGAGCCTGGTCGGCACCATCTGTAAAGCCTCGGCC
>ERZ779982.902-NODE-902-length-12605-cov-2.072908_pt1 | contig 12605 bp, 4 predicted proteins | sample MGYA00511936_ERZ779982 | MGnify/ENA primary metagenome ERZ779982 (study PRJEB29588, sample SAMEA2146682) | human gut metagenome | biome: human gut; feature: human-associated habitat; material: faeces | place: Denmark | collected 2008/2010 ... | reverse complement strand
CGCAACAGATACAATCAAGTCAGAATCTAGTAATATTCAATCAAAGATAGATACAATTAATCCTTCTGAATCTCTTAATAGTATTCGAACAGCTTTAAATAATATACAAACTAGTGTTGATAATTTTATTAATAAAGACAATGTCGATCCTAAGCAGCAGCAAATAGACGCAATGAAGCAAAACTTATTAGAGTTTGCAAAAATACAAAAAGATACTAATAGCCAAATTATTGACAATAAACATCAGCGTCAAGAAATTAGTGGGTCTATTTTTTCTAATGGCAAAATTAAATTAAATAAAGGCGAAGGCGGAAGTGTGCCTTGGTCAAAATTTTACGAGTTGTTTTTATCTGAAGCAGCATCTACAATAGGTGATGTCCACACTCATCCGTTCCAACAAATTCAATCAACGATTGAAAAGATTATGAACAATTCTTTCAGTTTTGCAACGGGAGATATTGGTGCATATAGACACAATAAAGAATTAAATGTTCCTATATCTGGAATGTTAACTGGTGATATTTATCGTATGTTAGATATTTCTAATGTTAGCATGGAGCAGATGAAAAAATTAGCCTCAGCATTAAAGAAAAATTCTGAGATGTATGCCAAAGAATATCCGAATTATGTTTCATATAATAAAAATAAAGGCACGACATACTTAGGAAATGATTTTAATAAAAGTTTATCAGATAGCCATATTCAATCAGAATTATTTGAGCAGATACTTCTTAAGTCATTAGACTCTGCAGGAATTTCTAGAGATATATTCCAAAAATATGATATCAAGAATGATTCAGATCTTACGAAGCTGGCGACTACTCTTGTAGAATTAGGGAATGCTGCTAATCAAGTGACGACCCCATTCGATAGAATGTTAAAGATTTTTGATACATATGATGAGGATATTGGGAAAAGCGGCAGAATTATACAAGATTTTGTGTCTGGGAAAATTGATACTGCAAAACTCGCAAAGGATATATCGAATGGAGATTCAGAACAGGCGTGGGGCAAATTTTTGAACTCTGATTTTTCAAAATATCAAGTTGGAGATGCTAATTCAATACAGGCATTTAGATCGTTATTGGCAAAGAGTGACCTAAAATCTATGTCATATTTAGATGACAGTGCAATAGACAAAATGATATCTATCATGTCTAGTCAACAGGATCAAGCGCATAAAATACTTGGGATTTTTGATACAATAGATCAAACTGGTGGTTATCTGACCCAGTTATATGATTCTGCGATCTCATATAAAAAAGGCGAAAGATCTATATATGATATTTTTAATAGTTTTTCTGGTAAGTATGGACTTGGCTTTGATCAAATAAATTCAAATGCAAAAGATTCTATTACTACGATTGATTATCAAAATTCGTTAAGCCCGCTAGAACAGGCTATTAATGAAATTTCGAGTTTGCTGAGTTCTATTAGTTCCGCCGTCAATGCAATACAACAAAACACCAATCAAACAACAGTACAATCGCTTGATAAACTTAAAGAATCTATATTAACTTTTAATACTAATAGTGGGGATAAGAGTTATTTTAATAGTTTTGTTGCGAAACTTGGAAACAAATCCCAGTATGATCCAAATAATATTACAGAATATTATACAAAACAAGTTGTTCAAAATGCAGATGAAGCAATTCGTACAGTAATAAGTAATTTTAATAGAGTTGATATGCTTGGAATAGAAAATATCGACAATGGTTCACTGACGGATATGGTTCGTAATTTCCAAAACGCTATTTCTGTTATGTACGATGCAATGAATCAAGTGAATAGTTATCAAGAGGCATATTGTAAAACAATATCTGGAGATGCGGCGGTAAATGCATATACCGGAGAAGTTGTAGATTATAGTGATGTTATTAGCTATCTTGGACAAATGTTCAAAGATTTTACTTCTACTAATGTAAATAATTCCGCTGCTAATAATATACTTCCAATCATAGATGAATTAAAATCAAGATTGGATACAACTAGAACAACTGAAGAAAATCATGTTATTGATAACACAGCGCAAGATCAACTAGTTGGTGAGATATTACCACTTTTGCAGAATATCAATGAGGCGTTAAATAATTTAACTAATATTTTCTCATCTGGTGAATTAAGAGTACAGCAAGTTGATCAAAATAACAATAGTGTTGATAAGCCAGTCGTTAATAATGATCAACAGAATACATTTGATAATACAGGTGCAAATCTTACTAACGATGGAGATATTTCTACTCTACAAAATGAGCAGCAAATACTACTGTCACTAGAGCAAATAATTTTAAGAATAAAAGATGCTGTTGATTCAAAAACACAAGCATTTGAAAATGAAAAATCACAAGTTGAGGCGAACATTAATTCTGAAATTGAAACCCTTAAAGGCTTTGAAGATGTTGTAATTAGGGTAAAAGATACTATCATGTCAATTAGTACAGAACTAGGCACTGTACAATCCGTTAATTTAATCCAAAACATTGAACAAGAAATTACTAATTGCGATAGCTTAAAGGCAAAAATAGGTGAAATTCGTGATGCAATTGACGAAAAAACACAAGCATTTGTTATTGAAAAAGAAACTGTTGCGTCTGTTGTCGCAGAAGAAATTGATTCTTTAACTAAGCTAAAAGAGTATATTGAATCAATATCACAGTCTATATCCGAATTAATTAATGGTAAGCTTGTTAATATGTCTGACAAGATTACCAGCGAAATTGATAAAACAAAAGATACTGATAAAAAGAAAACAAAGAAGACGAAAGATGTTAGTGATATACAATCAGAAGATACTTCTTCTAAAGTGAATTTGCCTGAAAGTGATAAATTACTTTCCGATATCTCAGATAGCGTTCATAGTATAGTTGATATTATGAAAGGCGACGGACTGTTTACCGGTATAAAGGAACCATTAAATAACATTTCCCAGAAACTTGATAAACTTGTAAATGGTTCTTCTAATAATAAGAATACCGGGAAGCTTTCGTCTGGTTCTGCGAATACTAGATTAGCAGATTCTAAACAATATGACCAAATTAAGGAAATTGCACTTGGTGCTGTTTCCGACAGAGGTACTGAAAGCAAGATTACAGGTATGAAGGCCCTTGCTGATGGATTAGTTCAGGTTAATGGTTATATTAAAACAGCAGAAGGAAATTATGAAAACTTTGTTGTAAAAGTTAATGAAGCAAATGAGACTATCGGTCTTGCGTTTAGTGATAATAAAAAATTAACACAACAGATGCAAGCAGAAGCCGCAGCACAAGAAGCGTTTAGTAATAATTTTAATCTTGTTGCAGATGAGTTTATCAAATACACAGATTCTATTGACCAATCAGATAAGATTACGGCTAAATTTTCTAACCAAATTCAACAAATGGAAAGTCGTCTTGCAACTGTATCTAATGGTGAGGAGCTTGATGCATGGAAGGCCGATTGGGATGCCCTTACCGCTTCAATTGCAGCGGCAAAACAAGAACAAGAAAAACTAATACTGGAAGGACAAAAACGTAAGGATACTGGTACATTAAATTCAGTTGGAAAATCTGCAACGGAAATTTATAAATCTCTTAAAATTGATCCAACAAAAATGACCCCAGAACTTGAGGAAATTAGAAAAAAGTATCTTGCAATTGTCAGTGTTATAGAGGAATATAAAAAGAAACGAGAAGCTTTAACACAAGAAGAAATTAATGGCCTAAAACAAGCAGAAGCAGAATTGCAAAAAGAAGCTCAGGCTTATGCACAAAAAATGCAAGCAGAACAAAAACAAAAAGAAGATGCTCAGAAAGCATATGGCGCAGGTCAGGTTAAAAATCTTGAAAAAAAATATATTCAATTATCAGGTGTTGCAAGTGGTGCTGAATTTACAGATTCTGCAACTATACAATCTGCGCTATCCGCATTAGAAACATCCTATCAAAGATTGGTTGACAAACAAAAAGAGTTTGTTGGCATAGATCCAACCGCCGAACAAAAACAAGAATTTGCACAATTGACAGACCAATATAACCGAGCATATGTAGCACTAGATAATATAATTAAATCTTCCAGAAAACTTCAAGAACAAGGCGTTGGAGATCCATATGAAATTGTATCTGGAACTAATATGGCCGATGAAGGGGTCAGAAGGCAAGAACTGCAGAATGCGGTCAATTTATTTTCTAATGGTACAGCAGAAGTTGGAAAATTTAATACCGAAGTTACTACGCTGTCATATACGGTAAAAAATGCGGACGGAACATTTACTGAATTTACTGCTGTTTTGGATTCAACTGGTACAAAAATTGTTAATGTAGCAGGAAAGGCAAAAGAATCTACTAGTTTATTTAAGAGTGCATTTGATTCTATCAAGAAAAAGTCCAAAGAAATTTTAACATATATGGTGTCTATGGGCGGTCTGTCTAGAGTTATGGGGCAAGTCAAGCAGGGTATACAGTATGTTAAAGAAATTGATACTGCTCTTACAGAACTTAAAAAAGTTACTGATGAAACTGATGCAACATATAAAAGATTCTTACAAACGGCATCTCAGGCAAGTTCTGAAATAGGATCAACAATTGTTGACTTTACAAATGCAACTGCTGATTTTGCAAGACTTGGATATAGTATAACAGAAGCGACTGATCTTGCAAAGGCTGCAAGTATATATAAGAACGTTGGAGATGGTATTAATAGTGTCTCCGATGCATCTGAGAGTATTATCTCGACGATGAAGGCTTTTGGAATCGAAGCAAATGATGCAATTGGAATCGTTGATAGATTTAACGAAGTGGGTAAAATATTGCCCCTAGATAACTATATAGGTTAAAGGCCAGAGATGGTTAAGACCTAGGAAAGACTTAATATTCATATAACAATACAAAATTAATGAAAGGAGGTATATTATGAATTTTAAAGATTTAACAGGTGAAAAGTTTGGGAAATTGACTGTTCTAAAAAGGGCCCTAAATAAAGTATTGACTAGTAAGCCAAGAACAATGTGGACATGTCTGTGCGATTGTGGAAATACCGTAGATGTTTTATCGGATTATTTAAAGTCTAGTAAATGCCCATCATGTGGATGCGAAGCTAGAAAAAATAAAATAGAAAAAAATAGAATTAATAACACAGGAGAAAAATATGGTCGTTTAACAATTGTAGATATAATATGGGAAGAAAATGGTTCGAAAGCTGTATGTAAGTGTGATTGTGGGAATGATTATATTGGGTTAAAGGCAGATATTGTTTTTGGTCATACGCAGTCTTGTGGATGTTTACAGTCTAGTAGAACATCTGAATCAAACACGAAAGATTGGACAGGAGTTATTTCTGATTATGGTATTGAATTTATAAAACAAGATCATATGAACGATAAGGGACAATGGATGTGGAATTGTAAATGTGGGGTATGTGGTAATAATTTTATAGCTCTTCCAGCAAAGATTAATAATGGTCATATTACTTCATGCGGTTGTCGGATACAGTCGTCTGGGGAAGAGTATATTGCTAATATATTAAAAGAATTTAATATAAATTTTGATCCACAATATGTATTTAATGATTGTAAATATACATATGTTTTAAGATTCGATTTTGCGATTTTATATAATAATAAAGTAATTGGAATTATTGAGTACGATGGGAAACAACATTTTGAACCAATTGATTTTTTCGGAGGCATCGAGGGCTTTGAAAAAACTAAAATTAGAGATAATATAAAAAATAATTATTGTAAATCCAACAATATTCCAATATTACGAATCCCATATACTATGTCAATTAATGAGATTAAAAATGTTATATATGAATATTATTTATCCTTAACGACTGCGGGATGCGCATAGTAATATGCGTATTGAAGTTATCCATCCTACTTATTATGGAGGATGTAATATACAGTCTGAACTCACACTATAATCTAATAATGAAACGTGAGAGGTAGGCCGAAAGACCTACCCGCCACAAAATGTGGTCATAAAAGTAACAGATTGAACAATTTTGCGATCTCTAGTACGGGAATCGGTGAAGCATTACAGCGTTCCGCCAGTGCATTGTATGAGTCTGGCAATACGATTGATGAGTCCATTGCATTGATTACTGCAGCCAATAGTGTTGTGCAAAATCCCGAAACTGTCGGTACAGCAATGAAAACTTTGTCGCTACGTCTACGTGGTGCCAAGGCAGATCTTGAAGATGCCGGAGAAGAAGTAGACGGAATGTGCGATAGTGTTTCCGAACTACAGGCGAAGCTATTAGCTTTAACTGGTGGCAAGGTTGACATAATGCTTGACAAGGACACATTTAAAAATACTACCGAAATTTTAAGAGAAATGTCAAAAGCATGGGATGATATGACAGATGTCAACCGTGCTGCAGCTCTAGAACTAATGGGTGGAAAAAGGCAGGCAAAACAAACGAATTGCCTGAATGCACAGAAATGTGCATAAGTGAATATATTTAATTGCAGGTAATCCCTTAGAGCTTTTCACCACAATAATCAGGAAACTAGATTATGAAGGTTTTACAACGAAAAGATTGGGTGTTCATGCAGCCAAGCTCCTAAGTGTTTTACATATGGAGAAGGTTCATCGACTAGAGCTATGTCAGCTCGTACATTGCAAGCTTATGGCAATGGAAAAGGTATGCCCTTAACGGATAATGCCGAAGGTGAAGAAATAGTCAATTCTTACATGAAAATGTAAGTTGTTAATGTAATTGGTGTAAACAAATGAGAAATAAATATACAGATGAAGATATTGAATTTTTAAGAAAATATTATCCTATTGGTGATTGGGATAGTATTTTTGCTAGATTTCCGAATTTAACTAAAGACCAAATATATAATATATGTTATAAAAGAGGAATTTCAGCAAATTATTGCAATAGAGACAAGCTTGTTAAATCAGAATATTATAAAAATATGATTAAAAATCGAAGTAAATGGACTGATGAAGAAATAGAGATTTTAAAGAACAATTATTCAATAATGTCGGTTCCTGATATTATGAAATTACTTCCCAAAAGAACATATGATGCTATTACTTTAAAAGCAAAGAAATTGTCATTAATTTCTTATACTAGACAGCAACAATTATATTCTGATAATGACATAGTTTTTATTAAATTAAATTGGCAATATATGTCTGATGAAGAAATTGCAATAGCGTTGAAGAGAACGAGACGTGCTATTAAGGCTATGCGTTGCGAAATTGGTTTATTTAGACAAGATAAGGAAAAGAATCATTATGAAAATTTAAATAAATTTTTAAGAGGTCAAATATATCAGTGGAAGAAACAATCAATTGAGAATTGTAATTTTCAATGTGTTTTAACTGGTAGTAAAAATTTTGATATACATCACATTGTAAGTTTCAATATTATTTTTAAAAATTTTATAACAGAACATAGCATAAAATTAAAAGATAATTTTGAGGATTATACAAGCGATGAACTAAAAGACCTTGCCGATTTATTTATACAATATCATGATAAATATCCTCTTGGAATTTGCGTCGAGAAAAATTTACATATGAAATTTCATCAAATGTATGGTGATATTAATAACGAAGAACAATGGAATATATTTGTAGAAAAATTTAACAAAGGAGAAATATTACATTAACACATAAGAACTTGCGACTCTTATGAAATATTAAAGAAATGTTTTATCCGCCATTATTAAGAATTTCGATACAGTAGAAGATGTTATTCAAACATCTTTAGATTCTGAAGGCAGCGCATACAAAGAAAACGAAAAATATCTAGACTCTATTCAAGGTCGTATTGACATATTTAACAACTCTGTGCAAACTATGTGGTCGAATTTTATCGATACAGATGTTGTGAAATTCATTGTCAATCTTGGAACTGCATTCGTTAAATTTGCTGATACTGTTGGTATAATACCAACTTTAGCCGGTGCATTTACTGCATATAAGCTTGCAGTAAAAGGGTTGAAAGATGTTTTTGATGATACTAATGTTAGTGCAAAAGATTTCAGAAAAACAGTAGTTGAATACATCAATGATAGCAAAAATGCAGCAGCGACAAAAACAGAAGAAGCTGCCGCAACAGAAATAGCAACCCAAGCAGACGCAGAAGAATCCGCTGGAAATATTGCTAATGCAACTACTAATCAGGTACAAGCAGAAGCATCCAATGAAGTAGCCAAAGCTAAGGATAATGAAGCAATTTCAGTGGCAAATGCTGCTAACGCTGACAAATTAGAATCAGATACAAGTAGAGATAATGCTGCTGCTAATAGAGAACAAGCAATAAGTGGAGCTGGGGCCGATAACGGAGGGGTCAGTACAGGTATTGGACTTTTTGCCAAATTAGCAGGTGGAGCCGCCAAAGCAGGTTCTGCAATTAAAGTCCTTGGTGTTGCCTTTGGCAAAGCCGCACTTGTAATGGTAGCAGTAAAAGCTGTAACATGGCTTCTTAGTAAAGGGTTTGATGCTTTAGATAAAAATGTTATTCATCGTGCCGAAAATATTAAAAAAGAAGTTGAGTCACTTAAGAGTACGTATGAAGATGCTAAGAAAACTTTTGACAGTAATTTAAAAACACTTACCACCTCAAGTGATACTAGTCTATATGCTACTCTTGCAGATGAATTTAAGGTGTTGACACAAGGTGTAGACCAATATGGTAACAATATATCTTTAACATCTGATCAGTATGAACGCTATAAATCTATTTGTGAGCAGATTGTTGGTATTCAGCCATCTCTTGCTAGAGGTTATGATAGCGCAACAAAGGCCATTGGTAATCAGGCTAATGTGTTATCTCAATTAATCGAACTGCAAAAGTATAAAGCACGAAAAGATGCAGATGAACTATTATCTGATGATGCATTTGATAAAATTGTTGAAAATAATAGGAATAATAATGTCGATGCTGTTGTAAATGACAATAAGGTCACACGAGATACAACGAAACAGCTATATTCTGTTTTACACAAGAAATTTTTCAAAGATGCGAAGGCTGATGCGGAAACAAGTGGACGTGATCTTGATTTGAACCCAGTAACAAATCAAGAATTTATGGAATACATTTTGAATAAAGTTGGAATAGAACATACAACTGCTGATCTACAGAAATATTGGGTTCAAGGTACAAACGAGTATGATGTTATGAGATTTATTTCTGATTACGCCGATCAAATTGAGCAAAATACAGACAAATTTGGCGATGAGTATAAAGTCATATTAGATGATACTTTTAGTGAAATCATGCAGGCTATTGAATCATCTGCTGAAGATGTAAAAGAAGCTCAAGATGGGTTGGTTGATAGTTTCCTTCTTGTTCCACAAGGTTCAAAAGCTGGGCAGTATTATGATCAATTAAATGATGCAAGTAAAAAATTTGTTACAGATTGGATTAAAAACGGTGAACAATTTAAAACTGATTCTAACAAAACTAAAGCAGAAGCAACCGCTAATCGTGATAATATTATTAAGATGATTAAAGACTTGTCCAACGGAGACGTTAAGATTGATTTTAACGATAAACAATTTACTGGGCAGGATTTCTTAGACCAATTTTATAATTTAGATACGAATATTAATTGGAGCCAATATAAGGAACAGAAACAAAAAATGCTTGATGCCTTTTGGGATGCTATTGGTGGAGAAAAAAATGAGTATGGAGTTACAAAAGAATCCTTACAAGTCTCTTTTGGTATTGAATTTGTAAACGATGAATTAGAAACAAATACTAAGGCAAAAGAAACTAAATCGCAAGTCGCAGAAATGGTTGGCAAAAATGAGACAGAACTACAAGATTGGCTTAATACATTACCTGCGACCAAAGTACAAAAATTTTATGAAATTGATTGGAATAAAGTTGACAATAGTGGTATTAAATCATTCGATGATGTAGAGGCAGAAATTGATAAGCAAATAATACTACCAGGTACTTTATCGATTAAACCTTATTTTGATCTTAAAGATGCAATAGATAAATTTAATGAAGTTTTAAGTCAAACCGATGAAATCGTGGCTGATAATACAACTGTAACACAGGATTATAAAGACTCCATAACTAGTCTTGGATTTAGCCAAGAAGAGTTAAATGATGTTTTTGATGAATCAAATCCATTACTTGTAAAGAATGCAGCCCTACTTAGAAAATTAGTAGCTCAAAAGAAAGAAGAAAAGAAGGCCACGGTTCAAGCGGCTAAAGCTCAAACACAGTTACGATATCGTAATACTGTTAAGCAATTGCAACAAGTTGTTGCGGTGATGGGGAAAGAATATAAAGCAATTGGGCATGTTACAAATGCTACAAAAAAATCAGTTGATGTATTGCGTTCTCAATTAACAGCTTTAAGGCAAACTCAACGAGAATATGCACTTCTCGAAATTCAATTATCAGGAGCAACTAATGCATATGAAAACTTTGAAAAAGCAAAAAATCTTGATTCTAAGTTAACATATGGCGATTCCATGATTGAAATGCTTAATACTCTCAATGACGGATTTAAGACTGGACAAGTTGGTACTGAAGCGTTTCAAGCAGCAGTTGAGGCAATGGTGCCGCCTTCTGTATATGAGGACTTAGATAACTTCAATGATCGAATGGTTGCAATTCACGATTATATTGATAAAAATCCATTGTTCGCTGACTGGTTCACAATAAAAGATGGAGAATTTAGTATTACACAAGAGAACATTCAATCTTTTGTTGATGATGCTAAGGAAGCAGGTGCTTTTACTGCAAGTGACGAGAATGGTAACTTTGACTTAGGTGAAGGCGTTGAAACAATAGATGATTTCGTAGATAAAATTAATCAATTGGCAAAAGCTCGTGGCGAAGTTGGAGTTACTAAAGAAGCCGTTGTAGCGATGCTTACCGAATTTGCAAAATATGATGCAACATGGAGCGACGTTCTTTCTGATTTAACTACAAATAAATTCGATAAAGAGGTTAATAAAGCAACAGTTGAACTAGAGAAAGCGGTTAAAGCGCAAGATGAATATATTAGAAGTGGGAAGAGTTTGGACGGCGAAGAGTGGAAGACCATACAGAAAAATGTTGAAAACGCTGAGGCAGCACTAAATAAAGCAAACGCTGCTGCACAAAATAATGCTAGTCAATATAATGCATTAGAGACGATATATAATTCTGCGACTGGAAAATTGAAATTAACACAGGAACAAGCAGATGCGCTTGTTAAGTCTCTTAATTTAGTCGATAAAAATGGAGAGTTAATTAAGATTAATGTTGAAGATGGGCAAGTAAAATTAACGACAGACCAGGCAGAATTGTTAAATACAAAACTAAAAGGGCTCAAAGAACCAACAATCGTTTCTGTCCAGTTTGATTTTGACACTCTTTCAAAACAGCTTGAGGTTGCAAAAAAATATATTAATGGTGACGAACTTTCCGAAGAAGATAAAACGGTTCTATTTAATGCAGGCATTAATGTCGATAAGATAACACCAGAACAATTACAGGCAAAAATTAGTGCTCTGCCAGATGATCAGAAGCAAGTACTGTTAGATGCAGGAATTAATTTTGATGGGTTATCTAAAGAAGAGATACAACAAAAAATTGATGAAATGCCAGATGAGCAAAAGCAAATATTATTGAATGCTGGAATTAAAGTTGATGCATTAACCGCAGACGAACTAACCACAGCATGTAATAATCTTATTACAACTGTTGAACCAACTCTTAAATCAATAAGCCTCACATACGGTATCACCAAAACCTCAGAGGAGCAACAAGATGGTACTCTTGAGAAACTTCAAGATTGGGAAGTTAACGGAATGCATTTTACCGCTTACGCAGTAATGGATGCGGAAAGCAAAAATGAGGTTCAAGAAGAAAAAGACAAATTGACCGAACCAGAAACGGTTGCGCTTATGCCTGAAGTCGATCCAATTTATAAAACTGTAGTAGAGACAGAACTTGATAATTTAACAGCAGATAGAGATGTTAATATACATACACACACTATTCCAGATACAAACAATACCAGCGGATGGGGGCCATATAGTATCGTTCATGATAATGGTGGGCTAAATGGCACTGCCCATGCTTCTGGAGATTGGGGATTAAAACAATCCGAACATAATTCTCTTGTAGGGGAATTAGGAACCGAAACGGTAAAATCAATTGCCGTACTAATTTATTTAATTGCTGAAATATCCTAAAGCTTATCTAACTACAACATAGTTGGCAACAACAAGTGTGAATGTAGATGAAAATCAGAAAAAATAGATAAGATGGTATATGGTGAAATATGTGGAATATGCAGTAATGCAGTCCTAAGTACTTTATAATGGACAATCAGCAGCTAAGGCTCTTGACAAAAATAAAATTTGTGATATAATACATAATACAAAATTAATGTTAAGAGCAAAGTTCAACGACTATCTCGTAAGAGAGTAGAGTGTAAGCGATTGACACTCGAAAAGGTAAACATGTAAAATTAATTATTTTCTAATGAAAGGGAGTGAAAATATGTTAGTAGATGACCGTATAGAAATTAAGTGGAATAAACATAATCGTAAAAATTTAGAAGAAAAAGGATATGAAGTGATCAATTTTGGAACAGATACCCATGAAAGCTGCAATTATCCGGAATATGGTGAAGCAGTCGGACGTGCAGTTGC
>ERZ779982.893-NODE-893-length-12696-cov-1.186773_pt1 | contig 12696 bp, 16 predicted proteins | sample MGYA00511936_ERZ779982 | MGnify/ENA primary metagenome ERZ779982 (study PRJEB29588, sample SAMEA2146682) | human gut metagenome | biome: human gut; feature: human-associated habitat; material: faeces | place: Denmark | collected 2008/2010 ... | reverse complement strand
CTTCTCGGGATAAGCGACCCGGATGAGACAGTGAAAGTCCACTTGGAGTTTGCGCTTGAAAATGCAGAGGATACGGTAAGAAACTACTGCCATATCGACGAGATTCCGGCAGGGCTGGAAACCACGGTACTGCGCATGGCGATGGATATTTACCGGAATGAGCATATGGGGAGTGCCGATATACCACAGACGGTTTCTTCGGTGCAGATCGGCGATACAACAACTTCTTTTAAGACTTCCGCAGCGGAGTTCTCGGAAAGCCTTATGAAGAATTACAAGCCGGTGCTGAACCGTTACCGGAAGGTGGTGTTTTGATGGATATGGTCAGAATGGCAATTGAAGCCATGTATGAAGATACCTGCACGGTTGTGGAACACCGTAAGACCAAGGAAAAGGGCGTTGTGACATACACGGACACCGTGGTCTTGGAAAATCAGCCGTGCAAGCTGTCGTTTGAGACGATCACACAGGCAGAAAAGACCGATGCGGCATCTCCGGTAGCGCAGGCGGTAAAGCTGTTTGTTGCGCCGGAGGTGGGAATCAAGAGCGGCTCCAAGATCATCGTGACACACTGTGGCAATTCCACGGAGTACACCAGGAGCGGCGTTCCGGGGATGCACCCGACGCATCAGGAAATTATGCTGGATTTATTTAAGGAGTGGGCTTGATGGGAAATACAAAGGTTGATCTGAAACAATTGGAGGAGTTCCGGGATAGAGTTCAGAAAGCTGCCGATGAGGAACAGCAGAGAGCGTTCATGGAAGCCTGCGCCAAGGAGCTGGCAGCACGATTGCTGGCAAAGGTTATTAAGCGGACTCCAGTAGGGGATTATTCTGGAGAAGCATATGAGTGTAAAGGAAAGGATATGAACTTTACTCATATGGGAAATAAAGTTTCTGGAAAGACAGGCGGAACGCTTAGGCGAGGGTGGACTACGCAGGCAGAAGGAAGTGGTGCGGAAGGATTGGATTCAAAAAGTGCAGTGCAGTTCGTGGACACTTTAAAAGTAAATCATTTCGGTGATACTTATGTGATTGAGGTACGAAACAGCGTAGAGTATGCCAGCTATATTGAGTTTGGGCATAGGAAAGCAAATCATAAGGGCTGGGTGCCTGGACACTACATGCTTACCATGTCCGAGAAAGAAATCCGCGATGCGGCACCAGGGGTTCTTCGGAAAAAGCTCAATAAGTGGTTGAACGAGGTGTTTGCATGATCAACGAAGTTTTAAAGGGCATCACAGATGCCTTATATGCCTCATTTGGCGATAACTATGAAATCCATACAGAAGCATCAATGCAGGACATGGAAGAGCCTGCATTTTTTGTGCGCTGCATCAATCCGGATGTGCCGCGAGGGCTTACCGGCCGCAGAAAAGCAACATTGCTTTTTATCGTGCAGTATTTTCCGGAAAGCGACGAGCCAAAGAAAGAGATCAATACCGTTTACGAACGGTTGAGCGAGTGCCTGGACCTTATAGAGGTAGAAGGTAAAATGGTGCGCGGTACGATCGAATGTAAGGACATATCGGACGATGTGATGTCGGCAACGGCAGAATATACGTTATTCCTGGGGCAGAGCCAGAAAGATGCGTATATGGAAGAATGCGAAGTGAAAGGAGAGGTAAACAGTGGCAGAAGCAGTTAATAAGGTTACTTATACCAAAGAGCAGATCATTGGTTCCAAGAAATATGCGGGCAGGGCGGATCTCCTGTCGGCATTACTGGAACCGGGAAAATCTTATACGCTTGAGGAAGTGGATAAGAAAATGGAAAAATACATGAAAGGAGCGGTGCGATAATGTACGGAGGTGGACAGTGGACAACCCAGAATAAGGTTTTGGGTGGTGCTTATATCAATTTTATTTCGGCGGCGCGCGTGACCACGAATCTGTCAGAGCGTGGCGTGGCATCCATGCCTCTTGAACTTGACTGGGGTGCGGATAACGTGATGATGGAGGTGGCGCAGGAAGATTTCATTAAGAATTCGCTTACGCTGTTCGGTTATGCTTATACAGATGATAAGATGCAGCCGTTGCGCGAACTGTTTGCGCATGCGACAAAGGCTTATATCTATAAGCTGACATCGGGCGGTGCAAAGGCGGAAAATACCTATGCGACAGCGAAGTGCTGCGGAATCCGTGGCAATGATCTGAAGGTTGCTATTGCGGCGAATGTGGACGGAGATGGCTTTGACGTGAAGCTGTATCTGGATGCGCAGCTTGTGGATTCCCAGACGGTAGCATCCGCGGCTGATCTGAAAGAAAATGCCTGGGTTACATGGAAAGAAACCGCACTTGACGCAACGGCAGGCGTTCCGCTGGCAGGCGGTACGAATGGAACGGTCAATGGTGATGGACACCAGAAATACCTGGATCTCTTGGAATCATATACCGTGAATACGATCGGCGCGAGTGTGAGTGATGCTACCACGGCGAAACTGTACGCCGCATTTGCAAAGCGTATGAGGGACAAGGTCGGGGCGAAATTCCAGGCAGTCCTGTATAACTGCGCGGCGGATTATGAGGGCGTCATCAATGTGAAGAACAGCCCGGATGTGATTCCGTGGGTTGTGGGTCTGGAGGCGGCGTGCGGGGTTAATGCAACCTGTACCAACGCGATCTATGACGGGGAGCTTGAGATTGACACCGCCTATACGCAGACACAGCTTGAGAATGCTGTGAAAGCCGGTGAATTCGTCCTGCACAGCGTGGGAACGGAAGTGCGCGTCTTAGAGGATATCAATTCTCTTGTGACACTTACGGAGGATAAAAACGAACTCTTCCAGAGCAACCAGACGATCCGTGTGCTGGATCAGATCGCGATGGATATCGCATCGCTGTTCAACACGAAGTATCACGGCAAGGTTCAGAACAATGAATCTGGTCGTGTCAGCTTATGGAACGATATTGCATCGCATCATAAGCAGTTAGAGCAGCTTGGAGCAATCGAGAATTTTTCGGAGGATGATGTTGTGGTCTCCGCCGGAAGCGAGAAGCGCGGCGTATATGTGGAAGATAAGGTGACGATCGTCAATGCAATGTCACAGTTGTATATGACGGTCGTGATTGAGTAGGAGGTAAAGAGATGTTTAACGCTTATATGAATGAACAGGATGTGCCGTCTGCAAAAGAGGCGGAAGCTTTTGTCACGGTTGGCGAACAGCGGTATAATCTGCTGAACGCAAAGAATTTTGAGGGCAAGGCAAACATCAGCACCAAGGAGATTCCGGTGCTGGGAAAGATCATTTCCGGCAGGAAGCCGACCGGAATGGTCGTGCAGGCAAAAATGACGGTCTACAAATGCTCGGAGATGTTTGACCGGATCGTAACAGAGTACAAAAATACCGGTCATCTGCCGGTGTTTGAATTGCAGACAACAAACAATGATGCGGCTACCTGCATGGGGCGCAGTACAAAGGTTTATCACAACTGCGTGATCGACGGAGATGTGCTGCTGTCAATGTTTGATGCCGAGGGTGGATTTGTCGAGCAGGAGATCAATTTCTATGCTGCGGATTATTCCAGCCCGGAATCCTACAAGGAGCCGTCCTACCTGTAACAAGTCAACGGCGGCGGGAGACTGCCGCCAATTAAGAGATTGAGGAGAAAAAACATATGGGAAATTTAAAAGCATTTTTGAAACAGAATAAGAAAGCCAAAAAGACAACGCAGTTTGCTGCCACAAAGTCACTGTGTGATGAGAACGGTGATCCGTTACTCTGGACGATCAGACCTCTGTCCACAAAAGAATCTGCGGCAATCCGGGATGAATGTACGATTGAAGTGCCGGTTACCGGCAAGCCTGGACTGTACCGACAGAAGGTTAATACGGATGAGCTTCTGAGAAAAATGATTTGCGCCGCGGTTGTGGAGCCGGATCTGCACAATGCAGAACTGCAGGATTCCTATGGCGTTATGAGCGCAGAGGCATTGATTGTGGAAATGGTCGACAACCCGGAAGAGTTCGGTGAACTTGCCACATTCGTGCAGGAATACAGCGGCATCGATGAGACGTTGCAGGAGAAGGTTGACGAGGCAAAAAACTAATCAATGGCGGCGACGGGGAGGCGGCATAGGCGCTTTTTTGTTTGCAGAAGTTTCACGGGCTGCCGTCATTCTTTTCTGAATTGGATCGGAATGAGAAAGCTTTTGTGATTGCGTCCATAGATCTTCGGGTCGAGGAAGAGAAGCGCAAGGCAAAAGAAATCCAGAAGTAGGAGGTGAGAGGATGTCAAGTATTCAGACTGCGATAGAGTTGTCGGACCGTATGTCTGCGCCGCTCTACAATATCTGTGCGGCGGTGAATATGGTGATAAGCAACTTTGAAGCGCTGGAATATGCGTCCAGCACCGCGATTGATACATCGTCGATGGAAGAGGCGCGACAGCTGCTTGCAGATAGTATGGTGGGTTTACAGGATGTAGTGAGTGGAACAAATAAAGCTGAACAAGCGCAGGAAGAATATAACCAGGCAGTATATGCTGGAACAACTCAGGTAAATAATTGGCTTGGAAAAATAACTCAGGTAGTTGGTGCATATGTGTCTTTTCAAGCTGTATCTGGAACTATGAAGCAGGCTATAGATTATGCGTCTGATTTGGCAGAAGTGCAGAATGTTGTAGATGTTACGTTTGGAAATGCCACACAGCAAATTAACGAATGGTCGCAAGCTGCATTGAAAGTTTATGGAATAAATGAAGTAACAGCGAAACAATATACTGGAACAATGGGGGCTATGTTAAAATCGTCTGGTCTTGCTGGGAACGCAGTGGTAGATATGTCAATGAATTTAACTGCACTCGCAGCGGATATGGCATCGTTTTATAATCTGGACACAGATGTGGCGTTTGAAAAAATACGTTCTGGAATCAGTGGAGAGACGGAGCCATTGAAACAGTTAGGTATCAATATGTCTGTTGTAAATTTGGAAGCGTATGCAATGACACAGGGGATAACAGAATCTTATTCAGAAATGTCACAAGCAGAGCAGACGGCATTGCGATATAGTTATCTATTGCAGGCAACAGCGGATGCCCAAGGTGATTTTGCGAGAACTTCTAGTTCATACGCGAATCAGATTAGGCTGTTAGGAGAATATTGGACGGAGTTTACTGGAATGGTGGCTTCTCAAGTAATTCCGGTATTGACGTTGTTGGTGGAAGAATTGAATTCCGGAATTTCATGGTTATCTGCGAATTGGAGTGTTTTACAGCCTGTTTTATTGGGAATTATAGCATTGGTAACGACATATACGAGTGTGCTCGCCGCGCATGCCGTGATGCAAGCTATATCTAATGCTATTGAGTTGGTGGCGGAAATACAAGCGTATAAGACGGCGACCGCATTGTTGGCGAATGTAAACGCACAATTGTTGGCAACTTCTACAGAATATGCTTTGGCTGTAGCGACAGCACAGGCAACTGTAGCACAGGCGGGATTTAACACAGCATTATTGGCGTGTCCTGTGACATGGATCATAGTGGTTATTATCGCATTGATCGCTCTTTTATATGCCGTTGTAGCACATATAAATAAGACAAGGGATGAGGCGGTATCGGCTACTGGTTATATCTGTGGAGCTGTTGCCGTTGCAGGAGCATTTATTGTGAATACAGGAGTAGGGCTATTAAATGGGCTGATACAGCTCATATGGAGTATTTTTGTCGAACCGTTTTTAGGTATTGTTGAATGGGTGCTCAATGTTACAAATGGAGGATTTGACAGCCTTGGCGGAGCGGTTGCAAATCTGATCGGAAATATTATTTCATGGTTTTTATCGCTTGGCGAGGTTGTCACCAAGATTATTGATGCGATTTTCGGAACAGATTGGACAGCGGGGCTTAATGCGTTACAGAACAATGTGCTTGCGTGGGGGAAAAATGAAAATGCAATCACGCTTGACAGGGAAGCGCCCACAATCGCTTATCGTGCAAGTTACAGTGATGCCTATAACAAGGGATATGATTTCGGGCAGGGCGTAGAGAACAAGATTTCCGACTTCTTTGGTGGTATTAAGGATCTTGGAAACAGCGGAGACACCGGAGCGTTAGGTAGCTATGGAGCCGCATCTGATATGGCTGCGAATGTCGCCAACATAGCAGGTGATACATCGAGCATCTCGGATTCGCTGGATGTTTCAGAAGAGGACCTTAAGTATCTGCGTGATATTGCGGAGCAGGAGGCAATCAATCGCTTTACGACGGCGGAGATCAAGGTGGATATGTCCGGGATGAGCAATACTGTGCATAATACCAATGATCTGGACGGCATTGTGGACGGATTGACCACGCGAGTATTGGAGGCGATGGAAGCGGTAAAGGAAGGAGTTTAGAGAAATATAATGACAAATATCGGGCAGTATAGTATAATCGAACTCATAAACAGGAGGGAGGATAAAGTTATGAGTTTGATTAGTTGCCCGGAATGCGGGAAAGAGGTTAGCGATAAGGCACAAAGTTGCCCTAATTGTGGATGCCCTTTGCATGGAACGCAGGAGATGAATGCGGAAATGCACAGAGCTGGGACAGCGGGAATGCCTTTGAACCAACAACAGAGTGCGTCCCAGGTAAAGCCAAAGAAAAAAGGACATGGATGTTTGATTACTGTGGTGGTATTTATTGTTTTTATTGTTATTTGCGGAATTATAGGAGCCTCGGCTTCTAAAAAGACTTCCGACACAACTACAGAAAATCAACAGAAATCTCAGGAGACAGCAGGAACAGAAGAATCTCAACAATCTGGGAAGGCGATTGCATTTGGAGAAGAGGGTGAGATCGCCGAAAATATTGTCCTTAAGGTTAATGAAATAACTGAGGCAGATAGTGTGTCGGCGGCGAATGGAATGCTGGAATATAAACCAGATAGCGGAAAGTATGCGATAATAAATGTAACAATTTCCAATAATTCCAAGAGCAGCCAGAGTTTATTGCTTAATTATTTTAAATTGGTAGGACCCGATGGTGCGGAATATGTTGCTACGATTGTGACGGCCACTGATGATAAATTTATTACGGTAGATACGATAAACCCGAATTTAGACATCACGGGAAATTTGTTGTTTGAAATACCGGATGATTTAACGGCACAGGATTGTACATTGAAGTATAGCGATTATGATTTGTTTAATCAGATATCATATTTTGAACTAAGATAGAAAAGAGAAGAGAATCCCCGCTTACATAACGTAGGCGGGGATTTTTATACCCAATTTTAGGAAAGGAGGAATGACCGTGGCATACAGATTGTATATGGATGGCATTTTATTTCCCGTTACGCCGTCCAAGATCACCATGAAAATCAACGGCAAAAATGAAACGGTCACACTGATCAATGAGGGGGAAGCCAATATTTTAAAAAGCCCCGGGCTGACGGACGTGGATTTTGAGCTGCTGCTTCCGGCGGTGCAGTACCCGTTTGCGGTATACCCGAGCGGATTCCGTCCGGCAAAATACTATCTGGACAAGCTGGAAGCGTTGATGAGCGCCAAGAGTGCATTTCAGTATGTGGTCACGCGAACGGATGGAACGAATCAGCGTTTGTTTGATACCAGCATGAAGGTATCGATTGAAAGCTACGACATCGTGGAGGACGCGGGGGAAGGGCTGGATGTAACGGTAAAAGTAAAGCTCCGGCAGTACCGGGAATTCACAACCAAGGCGTGTACGATTGACATTTCGCTTCCGAAGCCGAGAGCTGCAATGCAGGCAGCAAGAGCGGCATCATCCAACGCGCCGTCCGGCGGGTCTTACACGGTGAAAAAGGGGGATTGCCTGTGGAAGATTGCAAAGCAGTATTATGGGAACGGAAGCAAGTGGGGAACGATTTACAATGCCAATAAGTCGGTGATCGGCGGGAATCCGAATCTGATCTATCCGGGGCAGGTACTTGCCATTCCGGCGGCGTAGGAGGGACATATGTACGAGTTATTGATACAGCATGATAGCACGGCGTATATGCCGCCTGTGAAAGAAGAAGTGAAGGTTACGACGGAGCGGCAGATCAGCCCCGGAGTGCTCGAATTCAGCTTTGTGGACACTGGAATCAATATTGGAAATGGTGATCCGGTTCGGTTCAAGGATGCAGATGGAAAAGAAGTGTTCTATGGATTCATTTTTCGCATGAAACGCGATCGCAGTAACATTGTGACGATTACGGCATATGACCAGATCCGGTATCTGAAGAATAAGGATACGCTCGTATATGAGAATAAGACGGCGGATGGTGTGGTGGCGCTGATCGGTGAGAAGTATGGATTTAACATCGGTACACTTGCCAATACGGTGTGGGTGATCGCGTCGCGGGTGGAAGATAATGTGTCGCTGCTTGATATGATCAGTAATGCCCTGGATCAGACGTTGCAGAATACGGGGGACTTGTACATCCTGCATGACGATTTTGGAAAGCTGAATTTGTCTTTCCTCGGTGATATGTATGTGCCGATCATGATCGATGCGGAAACTGGCCAGAATTATGACTATGAGTCTTCCATCGATGAAAATACCTATAACCGGATCAAACTGGTTTATGACAATGAGGATGCCGGGAAGCGGGAGGTTTATATCGCACAGGATTCATCCAATATCAACAGGTGGGGGATTTTACAGTATTTTGATGCGCTACAAAAGGGAGAAAACGGGCAGGCAAAGGCGGACGCGTTATTACAGCTTTACAATAAGGAGACGCGGACGCTGACAGTCAAGGATGCCGCCGGAGACTCACGGGTGCGCGGTGGATCGCTCGTCGTGGTGCAGCTTGATCTCGGTGACGTGAAGCTTCAGAATCTCATGTTGGTGGAAAAATGCGTTCACAAGTACGGCGAGAGCAAACACACAATGGATTTGACAGTATCGGGAGGTGATTTTAGTGCATGACGCAAATGATTTTGTCCGGGCGGTGCAGCAGGTATCGACGAATGCGAATGATGCCGGGTATCCGGCTACGGTGATGTCCGGGACGGTAACATCTGCCAGCCCTTTAAAAATCAAAATCGAACAGAGATTTGAGATCAGCGGAAGCATGCTGATTCTGCCGGAACATTTGAAAGAGCGTGAAATCAAGGTGACAGTAAAGCCGACGCATACCGAGGACGGCGGTACGCCGGAGCATAACCATGAATATGGCGGCGAATTAACGGTGACGGTACATAGCGGTCTGAGCGTTGGTGACAGCGTGCAGGTGGTCCGGCAGCAGGGCGGGCAGAAATATCTTGTAATCGGGAAGGTGGTGTAAGCATGATACCGGTATCAAACCAGTTGAAAAACGTCGAAGTGGTAGAACAGCCGTCTCTCTGTCCGAGAATGATCGTGGAAAGTGAACGGATCATAGGGCAGTGCGATGATGTCGAAGCGATTAAGCAGGCGATCTATAACATTCTGAATACCGAGCGGTATCAGTATTTTATTTTTTCGTGGGACTATGGTGTGGAACTTAAGGATCTGTTCGGAAAACCAATCGATTATGTTATGCCGGAGGTAGAGCGGCGCATCACGGAGGCTCTGGTGCAGGATGACAGGATTGATTCATGCGACAGTTTTGAGTTTGAGAAAAAAGGAAGAAAATTGCTGGTTACGTTCGTTGCACATACGAAATTTGGAAGCGTTCCGGCACAGAAGGAGGTGGATGTATAAGTGTACGAGGAGCAGACGTTTGATGCAATTATGCAGAGGATGCTTGAGCGCATTCCGGATACGCTGGATAAGAGAGAAAGCAGTCCTGTATATATGGCGCTTGCACCGGCGGCGGTCGAATTGGCATCATTGTATGTTGGATTTGATTGCATGCTGGCGGAGACATTCGGCGATACAGCATCGCGGGAGTACCTGATCCGGTTATGTGCGGATAGGGGTATCACACCCAAGACAGCTACTTATGCGGTACTGGAATTAGAGACGGATGTGGAGGTACCGGTCGGAACACGGTTTACCGGCGGGGATCACTTTTATAAGGTAACTGCAAGCGGACAGGTAACCTGTGAGCAGCCGGGGGCTGCCGGGAACGAATACCTGGGGGATGTTATCCCGGTGGAGTATGTGATGGGTCTTACAACGGCAAAACTTACGCGAGTGTTAATCTACGGAGAGGACGACGAGGATACCGAAACTCTTAGATTGCGGTATCAGGAATCTTTCAATGAACGGGCTTTTGCCGGGAATGCAAAGGACTATCATGACAAAACACTGGGAATAGCAGGAGTTGGCGCTGTTAAAGTGATCCGGGCATGGAATGGTCCGGGAACGGTCAAGCTTGTGATTTTAGACAGTGTTTTCGGAAAGGCAACGGATGTATTGATTCAGACGGTGCAGAAAGAATTTGACCCGAATAAAGACGGGCATGGCGATGGCCTTGCACCGATCGGGCACGCGGTGACAGTTGACACCGCATCCGAAGTCACTGTTAATATTGCGGCGACGATAACCTATGATAACGGGTATGACCTTAATACCTGCAAGACCCAGATCGAGACAGCCATAGAGGAGTATTTTGCCGGACTTAGAAAGAACTGGGAAAATCAGTCGAAACTGGTTGTGCGGATTGCGTCTATTGATGCAGCGATCATGGGCGTGAAGGGTGTGGTGGATGTGACCGGTACAACGCTTAACGGCGGGGGAAACGTCGTATTAACAGAATATGAGATCCCGGTGCTGGGGGTGGTTACTTATGGCTGATCGTTATATCAATCTTAAGGAACTGCTCCCTTTGTATTTGCAGGCGTATAAGGAACTTGCCGCACCTATGGATGCGGAAACACCGGAGTTCCAGATAATTGAGGCGGAACATAACAGGATCATTGCCAACCGTTATATCGTGACCTGCGATGAGGAGGGCATTGTTCGATATGAGCAACTCATGGGAATCCAGCCCAAGGCAGATGATACGTTGGAAGACCGGATTTTCAGATGCATAACAAAGTGGAATGTGTGTCTGCCGTACAATTATGCTTTCCTTGAAAGAAAGTTAAGGGAATTGTGCGGCACAGAATACACAATAGATTTTGATATTCCCGGGCAGACAATGATCGTTAAAATTGGAATAGCACAGAAAAACCAATATGATTCCGTGGTAGATATTCTGGAAGAGATTGTACCGTGCCAGATAGTGTTAGATATTTCACTGTTATATAATCAGCATCTGACACTTGCAAAGTTCACTCATGCACAATTAGCAAAATTTACCCACACACAATTGAGAAATGAGGTACTTAAATGACAGAAAAAACAAAAAATATAGGATTAACCAAACCGGATGAAACAGAGTTTTATGACGTAAACGTAACAAATGAAAACTGGGATATCACAGACGAAGAGATTGGAAATATTAAAAATCCGAAAATTAAGGAAGCAAGCGCAAGAGAGAATATTGAAAATGGAGATAATTATTTTACAATACTTGGAAAGATAAAAAGATTTTTTTCGGATTTAAAAAACGTTGCATTTACAGGGAAGTACCAGGATCTTGAAGGCAAACCGGAAATACCGGCAGCTATTGCGGTAAAAGGAAACGCAGAGACTAATTACAGAACGGGAAATGTGAATTTGACACCGGAAAATATCGGTGCGCTTCCTATCAGTGGAGGAAAGTTAACAGGTCAATTACAAGTTGGTGAGAAAGTTAAACTTTATACCAGCAGCGAGGGTGGAAACATTCAGATTATATCCCCAGATGATATCGGTTTAAGATGGGAACTGGATGCCTTTAAAGGTGATTTGAGATTTATTTGTTTTAATAATGAGGGTACCGTCAAAAAAATCTGCCAGTTAACAAAAGATGGAACGCTTATCGCAAACAATGCAACACAATCAGCAGCAGGCTTAATGAGTCCGAAAGATAAGGAAAAATTGGATAATCTTTCTGATAATGTGGTAGCCGTTGGTGCAGATACAGCAGAGAATACCACAGCATTTACAGCAGCACCCGCAAGAGAAAATCTCAAAAGCGGCGAAAAACATAATATTTTGTTCGGGAAAATCGCAAAGTGGTTTGCAGATCTGAAAGCAGTTGCTTTTAGCGGCAGTTATAATGATTTGAGCAATAAACCAACTATACCAACTGTAATCAATAATAACACAACAACTGTAGCAGGGTATGCACTTGATGCAAGGCAGGCAAATCCGAATGTATCAGGGAGCATGGCGGCTCAGATGAAGAGTAATTATGAACCCAAATTACAAATAGTCAGTGCCGCAAGCACTGCCGCTGGGTTAGGAGCAGGAGCAACCAGAACAGATACAATTATTATTACAATTCCAACAGGCTATTCATTTACGGGATTTGTAACTTGCGATTATAATAACAATTCCGGAAAAACTTTAACCACTATTCAAACTGTAACAGTATCAGGTTCAAATGTAACTGTATTAGTACTGTTATATAATACGTCGTCCGGGAAAAGTAATACACTTGCCAGAGTAAAAGCACTTATGGTCAAGAATATTTAGTAAGTGGAATGAGAACCGTGTGCATAATGCGGTAGGTAAGTGGATCACGCCGGAGGAATATGAACAGATCACAGGAAAAGTATACGCAGAAGAGGAGGGCGCTTGATGTAGCAGACAGAAAATCATGGATTTAATATCCCGGAAGAAAACGAGTTCTATGATGAAGAACTGAAAAATGAAAATTGGAAAAAGTTAGATGTTGTATTAAAAGAAATCAGTGATAAGTTGAACTCAGTAAAGATAACTGAATAAAACCAAGAG
>ERZ779982.881-NODE-881-length-12777-cov-1.623015_pt1 | contig 12777 bp, 14 predicted proteins | sample MGYA00511936_ERZ779982 | MGnify/ENA primary metagenome ERZ779982 (study PRJEB29588, sample SAMEA2146682) | human gut metagenome | biome: human gut; feature: human-associated habitat; material: faeces | place: Denmark | collected 2008/2010 ... | reverse complement strand
ATTTAAAAGAATTTAAGAATTATTTAGAAAGTGACAAAAGTAATATCAAAGATTATACGACAGCGATTGATTATAGTTATAATTTAAACTTACAGTTGTTTAAAGGAGATACTTCTGATGGAGTTGTCCAAGTAAATCCCAATACGGTATTACAGAGTATGGGCTTTGATAACTCTGGAGCAAGTTCTACTAGTTTTGTATTAGGGGATGTTTTTTCTAAACTATTTGAAAATAATAAAATCAATAATAATATGTATCAAGTCATCAGTGGAAGAATGCCATCTAATTACAATGAAGTGGTTCTATTAGTGGATAAAAACAATCAGATCAGTGATTATGTGTTATATGCACTTGGTTTAAAAGATCAAAGTGAATTAGAACAATTCTATCAAAAAATAAGTAATGGAGAAGAAATTAAAACAGAAGAAGTTACTTATGACTATGATGATTTAATTGGCCTTACTTATAAAGTGTTATTAAATACAGATTATTATGAAAAAGTAAACGGTATTTGGATCGATAAAAGAGATGATGAAAACTATTTAAAAGAAAAATTAGAAAATAGTGATGAAATTAAAATTGTTGGAATCGTGAAACCAAATGAGGAATGGTCAGGAGCGGTATCGACAACAGGTGGTGTTTTATATACAGATGCATTAGAAAAACATGTGATAGAAAAAATCAACGAAAGTGAGATTGTCAAAGAGCAAAAAGAAAATCCAGAGACAAATGTTCTAACAGGTCTTGATTTCTCTAACGAAGAATTTAGTATGGAAAACTTAACACCTGCTCAACAACAGTATTTATATTCTCTATCAGCGGATGAGCTTGCTGATGTGGTATCACGTTATCGTGAACAGGCAAATGCGACTTATGACAGTGTTATGCATGATTTGGGGGCAGTTGATTTAGAAAGTCCAAGTGCGATTAATATCTATGCTAAAGACTTTGAATCCAAAGATGAAATCAAACAAATCATAGAAAATTATAACAAGCAACAAGAAACAGATGGAAAAGAAGAAAATGTCATCCGCTATAATGATCTTGTTGGAATGTTAATGTCATCCGTGACTGATATTGTCGATATGATTAGTTATGTATTAATTGGTTTTGTATCCATTTCCCTTGTTGTATCAAGTATTATGATTGGTATTATTACTTATATTTCTGTTCTAGAAAGGACCAAAGAAATTGGTATTTTAAGAGCGATTGGAGCAAGTAAGAAAGATATCAGTCGTGTCTTTAATGCTGAAACATTAATTGTCGGTTTTACAGCTGGTGTGATTGGGATTGGTGTTACCGTTCTTCTCAATATTCCAATTAATATGATTATCGCTCATTTAGCAGGAGTAGAAAGTTTAAGTAGTTTACCAATTGTTGGCGGTATTATATTAATTATGATTAGTATGTTACTGACAATTATCGCTGGATTAATCCCTGCTAGATTAGCAAGTAAAAAAGACCCAGTTGAGTCTCTTAGAAGTGAATAAGAGTTTTAAAAACTCTTTTTCTTTTAGAAGTAAATGCATGTGTGATAATAGGTGTATATTATTTTATAATGAAAGAAGGCAACATATGGAACAAGAATCAAGATATGTGTATCATGGCAGTACACAGCAAGGCTTAAAAATAATTAAAAAAAATATGAGTTCTCATGGCAAATCATGGGTATATGGTGCTTTATCGAAAGCAATTGCGACAATTTTTATTAGTGATAAAGGATGTGATCTCTATTATTCTTTAAGTGGAGCTGGTACAAAAGAAAGTCCTGTGATATTAGTGGAAAGAAAAGAAGGTATGTTTGAAGAAATCTTTCATATGTCTGGTTCTTTATATACATTGTCTGGTAAAAACTTTATATCAGAAAAAACAGGATGGTCAGCGGAAGTGGTGAGCGAATATGATGAAGAGGTCATCCGTGAAGAACACATTGATCATGTGTTTGAAAAGTTGAAAGAGTTCAATGATCAAGGAGAAATCAAACTGTATTTATTTCCTGATAGACCAGATTTTATTCCTAAAGATAACAGTGACTTAATACCTAAAGTTATAAAATGGAAAAATAATGGTATCAATATAGATCAGTTTTTCCAGTTGTATCCAGAATTAAAAGAAACATATTTAAGAAGACTTGAGGAAGTAAACTCAAAAGAAAGTGTATTCAAATAGTTTTTTTGAGAAGGAATCATAAATAAGAATATCAGATAGACTTGATATTCTTATTTTTATATTCATCTTTTAATATTTGATCGATTATCTCAGGGCTTTCTTTGCAATCATTCTCTAACCATTTCTTGATAATCGCATTTAATCCTGACATAAAAAATTCAAAGTGATAGTCAATGTATTGATTGTTGTATATGAGCTTTGAAAGATTTGTATCATATTCTTTAATGATAAAACGGCTTTCTCCATTTAATTTAAAATAAGTTTTATAAAGATTTTGATTCTCCTTAATATGTTGAAATAGTTTTAAATAGTTATTGGTATTGTTTCTTGTTTCTCGTTCTTCTTGGTATAACATAGATACATCTTCTTCAATTTGTTCTGTAATTTTATTAGCTAAATCATAAATATCTAAATAATTCGCATAAAAAGTAGAACGATTGAGATTGGCTCGTTCACAAATTTCAGTGACAGAAATTTGATGAATTTCTTTAGACTGTATCAGTTGAATAAACACTTTTTGTATTTTTTTCTGTGATTCTTTTTTTCTTTTATTATTTGGCGTATTCATTGTTCTCTCTCCTTTATTCCAACAAATGTCGTAAAATTGATGATTGTTTTTCTCGCTTGTTTTTATTATACTGAAATTGTAAAAAGCAAACAAGTGTTGTGTTAAAAGAAAGGAGAATATATGGCAAAATCAAAATTAGTAGAAGCAAATAAAAAAATTGAAAAAGCAGTTGTTGGAGGTTACAAGAAGTTAGAAGATACGGTTGTTGGTAGTTATCAAAAAATAGAAGATAAGTTTGTTGATCAATTTCTAACCAAAGATGGAGAAACTGTAGAAGAAGCAAAAGCAAGATTAAAAGAAGAATCAAAAAATAAATAGTAGTGGAGGGAATTATGAAGAAAGAAACGTTATTAGAAATTATTTTAGGAACAACAGGTGGGCTTGTATTTGCAATCGGAATGTGTATGTCCTTGATTCCAGAATGGAATTTGTTTCAAGTAGGTGTGGTTGTATCTGTTATTGGATTTTTCATTTTATTATGCATTATTCCAGTGTATCGTTCTAATCATCCTAAAAAAGAACATACTCCAATTCAATGGGATATTGTACTTACTTGGGTGATTGGTGTAGTTGGAGCACTCATTATGGGATTTGGTATGAGTAAAGTAATGGTTGAGACACCAAGTCAAACAGATTTATTACTTGGAATTGTGATTGGAATCGTGGGTTTACTCATCTGTGTTTTCGACTACCCAATCTATTCTTATTTAAAAGATAACAAAAAATAGGAGATGGTATCTCCTTTTTCGTGTATTGCTTGTTTAGGTAGGTGTAATTATGAAAAAAATGGTTTATCGTATTTTATTTCCAAACAAAGTGTTATCTGCTTTCTTTTTTTGTCTTGGTTTTGGTCTTTTAATTTATGTGTTTTGGTTTCATCTTAAAGAAACACCCTTATCTTATATTAGTTATACTTTATCGACTTATTCTCTCATTTTATTTTGTATTTGGTTTTATAAAGCTTGTAAATATAGTATTCATTACGTAAAAAAGAAGAATAAATTATATCATTTATACCAAAACCATTCTAAACAGATTACAACCGTGATGTTATATGTTTCGGGAATTATGAATTTGATCTATGGCTTATTTAAATTAATTACTGGCATTTTTTATCACTCTTTTTGGTTTATTACATTTGCGATATATTACTTAATGCTTTGTTTTATGAAGATATCATTGGTACGTAGTGTTAAGAATGATTCTTTTAGAAAACAGTTAAAAGAAGAATATCAAAAATTAAAAACAACTGGTGTAGTTATTTTACTATTGAATATTGTACTAGATGGTATGATTATATTAATGATTCATGAAAATGAAACGGTACAATATCCAGGCTATTTAATTTATATTATGGCTTTATATGATTTTTACTTAATGATCCATGCAATTGTGCATATGATCAAATATCGCAAAAATCATAGTCCTGTTATGATAGCGAATAAATGTATTAATTTTACTGTTGCAATGATATCGATGATTTCTTTAGAAGTTGCAATGATATATGAGTTTGGAAGGAATGATAGTGAATTTAAATTATTGATGATATCATGGAGTGGATTTGCCGTAATTTTTATTAATGTTGTAATGTCGATTTGGATGATTGTAAAAGCAAATAGATGGCTAAAAAATATTCAAAAAAGTTAGAGAATACTCTAATCTTTTATTTGAGACAAAAGTGAGATATAATAAAGGTGTATCAAAGTAATTATTAAAGGAGGAATCATATGAATTTAACAATTAATATTTATTATACAGGGGTTAATGGAAGTGCTAAGAAATTTGCTTCCGAAATGGTATCAAGTGGTTTAGTTGAAAGAATTAGAAATGAAGAAGGAAATTTAAAATATGAATATTTCTTTCCTATGGATGACCCAGAAACAGTATTGTTAATTGATCGATGGGAAAATCAAGAAGCTTTGGATCAACATCATAAAACAGAAATGATGGAAGAAATTGCAGAGTTGAGAAAAAAATATAACTTACATATGCGTGTAGAACAATTTGTAGGAAGAGAAAAAAACTAGAGCCTCTAGTTTTTTTGTATTTAATTATTGTATAATAAAAGAAAAGGAGCATTGGAATATGAAGATTGTATTATTAGAAAGTTTAGGTGTTTCTGATTCTTTTTTAGAACAGCAAAGAAAGAAATTAGAAACATTGGGTCACCAGTTTTTATCTTATGAGAAGACGAATGATTTAGACGTATTAAAAGAAAGATGTCATGATGCTGATGTTTTTATGCTTGCAAATATGCCACTTTCTAAAGAAGTAATTGATCAAGCAGATCAATTAAAGATGGTAGATGTCGCATTTACAGGCGTAGATCATCTTCCTCTTACTACACTTCATGAAAGAGGTATTGTGGTGTGTAATACTTCGGGATATGCGACAAAGGCAGTTGCAGAATTGACATTAAGTTTTATGATTCAATTACTGAGAAATACCAAAGAAGTAGAAGTTTGTCTTAGAAATGGAGAAACAAAAGATGGTTTGATTGGCCATTTATTATATGGAAAGACGGTCGGTATTGTCGGAGCTGGAACGATTGGAAAACAAGTTGCTTTCCTTTGTAAATGTTTTGGTTGTCATGTAATTTGTACGAATCCTAGCGTTGTACAATGTGAATCTATTGATGAACAAGTAGATTTTAATACATTATTAGAGCGTTCTGATATTGTGACATTACATTGTCCTTTGACGGAAAAGACGAGACATATGATGAACCGAGATGCTTTTATGAAAATGAAAAAGAGCGCAGTATTTATCAATACAGCCCGTGGTGGAATTGTCGATGAAATAGCCTTAAAAGAAGCATTAGATCATCGTTTTATTGCTGGTGCAGCAAGTGATGTGTTTTCGCAAGAACCACCACTATCTAAAGATAATCCACTGTTTGCATGTCCACATTTTATTGTGACACCTCATATTGGGTATGCGACAGATGAATCCTTGGAAGAAAGAGCCCAAATGACTTTTGAAAATTTATATGCATGGTTAGATGGAAAACCAATTCGTATGATTCAAAAATAGAAAGGAGAGATTGCGTTATGGAACAGACATCTTTATTTGAACAACCTATGAATGAACCACTCGCATCTCGTATGCGTCCTAGAGATTTAAGTGAATTTGTAGGTCAAACACATCTTCTAGGAGAGAATAAAATTCTCCGTAAAATGATAGAAAGCGATCATGTTCCATCGATGATCTTCTGGGGCCCTCCGGGAGTTGGAAAAACGACATTAGCCCGTATTATTGCTCATGTTACTCAATCACAATTTATTAATTTTTCGGCTGTGACTTCTGGAATTAAAGAAATTAAAAAAGTCATGGAAGATGCAGAAAAAAATAAAAAATTAGGAGTGACGACGATTGTCTTTGTCGATGAAATCCACCGTTTTAATAAAGCTCAACAAGATGCCTTTTTACCATTTGTCGAGAAAGGTTCTATTATATTAATTGGGGCAACGACCGAAAATCCATCTTTTGAAGTCAATAACGCTTTACTTTCTAGATGTCGTGTTTTTGTCTTAAAAGAATTATCAAGTGATGATATTTTAGAACTATTAAAAAGAGCATTACATGATGAAAGAGGATTTGGCAATCTTAAAATTGATATTTCAGAAGATGATTTAAAAATGATTGCGAATTTTGCCAATGGAGATGCGAGAAGTGCTTTGACAAGCTTAGATATGTTAGTTATTAATGGGGATGTGGATCAAAATGGAATCATTCATATTTCTGAAGATACAATAGAAGAGTGTTTTACAAAAAAGACATTAATGTATGATAAAAATGGTGAAGAGCATTATAACATTATCTCTGCACTCCATAAGTCGATGCGTAATAGTGATCCCGATGCAGCTGTTTATTGGTTAGCCCGTATGTTAGAAGGGGGAGAAGATCCAATTTATATTGCCAGAAGAATTACTAGATTTGCTTCTGAAGATATTGGTCTTGCAGATACGAATGCTTTAAATGTCGCAATCAATGTCTATCATGCTTGTCATTTTATTGGAATGCCAGAGTGTAATGTCCATCTTGCAGAGGCAGTGATCTACATGTCTTTAGCACCTAAGTCTAATGCTTGTGATGTCGCTTACATGCTTGCTAGTAAAGATGCGAGAGAGACAATTGCTGAACCTGTTCCCCTTGTTATTAGAAATGCTCCAACCAAACTGATGAGAGAATTGGACTATGGAAAAGGATATCAGTTTGCTCATGACTATGACAATAAATTAACGACAATGGAGTGCCTTCCACCATCTTTAGTTGGTAGAACATATTATCAACCAGGTAAATATGGTAGTGAAATCAAATTAAAAGAGCGTTTAGAAAAATTAAAAAAATGGAAACAAGTACATAGAGAAATGGAAAAGAAAAACTAGTATGAAAATAAAATACATTATTATATTTATATTATTAGCGCTTGTCTTCATAATGAGTTTTATAATTCTTTCTAATAAGCATCATAAAAGTACAACAAAAGATATAAATAAAATCAAGCAGAAACAAGAAGAAGGTGATAATATCAGATTAAATATGACGGTAAATCATACAGCTTATACAGTTGTGTTAGAAGATAATGAGACAGCAAGAGAACTTGTTCGTATGCTTCCTCTGACATTAGAGATGAATGAATTAAATGGTAATGAGAAATACTATTATTTTGATACTTCATTTTCTACGAATGAAGAAAACATTGGGATGATTCAAAATGGAGATTTGATGATTTATGGAAATAATTGTCTCGTATTATTTTATGATTCCTTTTCTACTACTTATCGATATACGAGAGTAGGATATGTAGAAAATGCTGAAAATCTTGCTAGTATATTAGGAAATAGCGCTATAACGATTACATTGGAACAAAAGAAATAGAGAAATCTATTTCTTTTTTATTGACAACTGTCATATACTGTTATATACTGTGTATAACAGTTGAGGTGATATCATGAAATTAGTGATTAGTAATAGTAGTTCTGTTCCTATTTATGAGCAAATTAAAAATGCAATCATAGAACAGATTATGAGTGGTGAATTAGAAGAAAATGAAGCGCTTCCTTCTATTCGCAGTCTAGCTCAAGATATCAAAATTAGTGTCATGACCATAAAAAAATCGTACGATGAACTTGAAAAAGAAGGTTATATTATTTCTAGACAAGGAAAGGGTACTTTTGTCGCACCAAAAAATATGGAATTATTAAAGGAACAAAAGCAAAAAGAAATAGAAACCTATCTTTCTAAGATCATTGATATTAGTCACTGTTATCAAATTTCAAAAGATGAAATTATCGATCTTTTCGAATTCATGTATGGGAGTGAAGAAAAATGAACAATGTGATTCAAATTAATCAACTTGTAAAGAAGTATCAAAATTTTCAATTAGAACCATTAACGGTTTCTATTCCAAAGGGAATGATTATTGGTTTAATTGGAGAAAATGGTGCAGGTAAAACAACATTGATGAAGTCAATGCTAGGAATTATTCATCCTGATTCGGGAGATATTCAAATGAAAGAAGAACATGTTGGTGTTGTCCTAGATCAATCTTTTTTTCCTGAATTATTGACTGCCAATGATATTCATTTGATTATGAAAGATATTTATTCGACTTGGGATCAAACATTATTTTTTGATTATTTAAAGCGATTTCAATTGCCAAAAAATAAAATGATAAAAGAAATGTCCAAAGGAATGAGAAAGAAACTAGAAATTGTTACCGCACTTTCTCATCATCCATCTTTATTGATATTAGATGAACCAACCAGTGGTTTAGATCCTGTTGTAAGAAATGAAGTATTAGATTTATTTTTAGAGTTTATTCAAGATGAACAACATACGATCTTATTCTCAACACATATTACTAGTGATCTAGAACATATTTCTGACTATATTATTTTTTTAGATCAAGGACAAATCGTATTACAAGAAGAAAGAAATATTCTACAAAATGATTATGGTATTTTAAAATGTGGTTTAAAAGAGTTTGAACAAGTAGATCCTAAAGATTATTTATATTATAAAAAGGGAAAGTATCAATGTGAAATGCTTATTAAAGAGAAAGATAAAATACTGAAAAAATATAAGAATATGGTGATTGATCCAATTACATTAGAAGAATTAATGATACTTACAATTAAGGGGGTAAAATCATGCTAGGTCTAATCAAAAAAGATTTATTGATTATGAAAAATAATTTAAAATATTTTTTATTGATGATTCTTGTGTTTGCATTTTTTGCGAAAGAAAGTAATATCATTTATTTTATTCCAATCTTTATTAGCATCATGATTTTTATCACAACATTTAGTTATGATGATTATAATAAATGGAATACTTATGCGATTACTTTACCACTGTCTAGAAAAAAGATTGTACTGGCAAAATATGTGACTAGTCTATTACTTATGATAGGAACTGTATTGATTACATTTTTACTTTCATTTCTTGTTGGTACAGTCAATCATTCATTTCATTTTGATGAAGTATTTCCAATGATATTTGGAGGATTATTTGCTCTTGTTTTACTCCAATCATTTATGTATCCACTCATCTATAAATTCGGAACAGAAAAGGGTAGAATCGGTTTATTTGTAGGTGTATTTGCAGTCAGTGGACTTGTAGGGTACCTAATAAACCGTGTAAAAATTAATCCAACTGCACTCACTGGTTTTATTCAGTTCTTTAATCAATATGGAATCTTATTACTCTCTATTGTAATGGTGATTCTATTTGTAGGTTCTTATTTTGTTTCCAAGGGAATCTATTTGAAGAAAGAGTTTTAAATTCTTTCTTTTTTTGTTAGAAAATCAAGAATTTTAAAGTATAAAAAAAGAGGAGGAGAAAATATATAAACTCTCAGTGTTGAATCTGAGTTATTTTTTTAGAATATTCTCTTTCACCCATAATATATCTTCTATGGATTTATTAATATTAAATCTCCCATTACCAATTGGATAAAATATGGAATAACATTTATATTCTTTTCCATTGATTTTTTTTATAAATTCTTTTTTTCGACATTGTGAAACTGATATTTTTTCGTTAAGAAAAACTGTACTAACTTGGTTTCCAAATAAAATGATTACTTTAGGATTGATTATTTCTATCTCTTTTTCTAACCAACTTAGATATTGTTTATATACTGTATTTGGAATAGGCCTAGCATTAAGTTGTGTACATTTACCTAAATTCGTGATAAAGATTTTATTTTTTTTCACTTCGTTATATACTTTTTCAGCAAATTCTTCATCCCACTCACTTGATTTTTTGTTTTTAATTTCATTATATATATCAATATCAAATAGATTCGTTGCAACAAATAAGTCCCAAATGTTTTTTGTTCCAATCCATGGAGCTCTAATACCATTCCAAGACGGATCAGAAGCAATATTTTTTGATGTTGGGTTCATAAAAACGAAGCATATATCTGGATTTTTATCACATCCACCAAAGTTAATTGATTTCAATGATTGATCTCCATAAACTTGTTGCATCTTTTCATATTCTTTTTTTAATTCTTCTAAGCCCATATACGCCTCCAAAAAACTTATTTCATACACCATTATAGCATATATCAGACTTTGTTTGGAAGCTAATATAAAAAAGTGAATGGAGTGATAAATCGCATAATACTGTTAGGGGTCTTTCTTGTAATTTGATATACTGAATATTAAAATTTCTTCCTTTTTCAGAGAATCTATTTGAAGAAAGAGTTTTAAATTCTTTCTTTTTTTTGATATACTAATAGTAGGTGAGATCATGAAACAAGTTATTTTGAAAATTGGGGGAATGAGTTGTAGTGCTTGTTCTAACGGTTTGGAAAAATATTTAAATAAACAAGAAAAAATAGAGAGTGCAACTGTGAATTTAGTTCTTGCACAAGCAAAGATTGTATATGAAGATACACTATCTATTTCTGATATCGAACAGATGGTAGAAGATTCTGGATTTGAAAGTCTAGGTGTCTATGATCCAAAAAAAGAAGAGAAAGAACAAGGAATTCCTAAGTCATTTTATATCTTCTTAATTCTAGCACTCATTCTTTTATATATTTCTATGGCGCATATGGTTGGTCTTCCAACCTTAACATATTTGAATATGGATTTATATCCTAAAGTATATGGAATTACTTTATTATTATTGACCATTCCATTTCTCTTTTATGGAAGAGATCTATTCCAAAGTGGTATCAAAAATATCATCCATAAAACACCAAACATGGATACTCTGGTTACCATTGGTGTCTTTAGTAGTTTTTTATATAGCTGTTACAGCTTATTACAGGTATTTTTAGTGGATATAAGTGCCGTTCATCATCTTTATTTTGAATCTGCTGCGATTGTTATTTTCTTTGTCAAAATGGGACGTTTATTAGATGATAGAAGTAAAGCAAAAACGAAAGAAGCAATTCAAGAATTAGTTCAAATAACACCTGAGAGCGCACTACTCTTAACGGAGCATGGAGAACGAGAAGTAACCATTGATGAAGTGAAAGTAGGCGATATCTTAATTGTCAAACCAGGAATGAAATTAGCTGTTGATGGGGTTGTTACAAGTGGTAAGTCCCATGTTGATGAGTCCTTTGTGACAGGAGAATCAAAACCAGTCACAAAAGAAAAAGGAAGTTCTGTTGTGGCAGGAAGTATGAACTATGATGGATACTTAGAATATGAGGCGAAACGCATCGGAAAAGATTCCACAATATCAGAAATTGTCAATTTAGTCATCGAAGCAACCAATACCAAAGCCCCAATTGCTCGTATAGCCGATACCATCAGTGGCTATTTTGTCCCAGCCATTATTATTATTGCAATTTTAACCCTCTTTGGTTATTTATTACTTGGATATCCGTTATCAGAAGCAGTGATTTCTTTTGTAACCGTTTTAGTTGTTGCTTGTCCATGTGCTTTAGGACTTGCAACCCCACTAGCTATTGTCGTTAGTATGGGAACGAGTGCTAAACAAGGTATTTTAATTAAGACCAGTGAAACATTAGAAAATGCCCATAAAGTAGATAAAATTATCTTTGATAAAACAGGAACATTAACCTATGGAAATTTACGTATTTCACATATGGTTACGAATATGAATGTACAGGAATTACTTTCCATGGTTGGTAGTCTAGAAGAAAAATCAACACATCCGATTCGCAATGCTTTTCTTATAGAACTAGAACAAAGAAAGTTACATAAAAAAGAAGTAGAACAATTTCAAAACATTGCAGGAATTGGATTATCTGGTGTGATCGATGGTAAAGAAATTTATGTTGGAAATCAAAAACTATTTTCTAAATTAAAAATAGAAGAAAAATACAAGCAAGAAAAAGAAACATGGACGAAGGAAGGAAATAGTTTAGTATATGTCTTTATTGAAAAGAAAGCAGTTGCTTTATTTGGGGTATCAGATATTGTACGCGAAGATGCCAAAGAGACAATTCATACACTACAAGAAGAGGGTAAAGAAATTGTCATGTTAACCGGAGATGATGAAGTAACAGCTTCTGTCATTGCCAAAAAATTAGGAATTACGCATGTGATTGCTGGTGTCATGCCAAAAGAGAAAACAAAAATGATTCGCACATGGAAAGAACAAAACGAAAAAGTGATGATGGTAGGGGATGGGATTAACGATGCACCATCTTTAAGTGAAGCAACGATTGGTGTTAGTATTCATAGTGGAACAGATATTGCCATGAATTCTGCTGATGTTATTTTAATGAGAGATGATCTGAAAGGCCTCATAACACTATTAAAAATCAGTAAAAAGACTTATCGCAATATCAAACAGAACTTATTTTGGGCATTTTTCTATAATGCATTGATGATTCCAATTGCCATTGGATTTTTAAAACCACTTGGTATTACTATGAATCCAATGTTTGCAGGACTGGCCATGACGTTTAGTAGTTTGACTGTTATTTTAAATGCACTGCGTTTAAAACATATTTCATAGAAAGAGGGAATAAAATGATAAAATTAGTATTAGTAAGACATGGACAAAGTATTTGGAATTTAGAAAATCGCTTTACTGGATGG
>ERZ779982.880-NODE-880-length-12777-cov-2.369675_pt1 | contig 12777 bp, 13 predicted proteins | sample MGYA00511936_ERZ779982 | MGnify/ENA primary metagenome ERZ779982 (study PRJEB29588, sample SAMEA2146682) | human gut metagenome | biome: human gut; feature: human-associated habitat; material: faeces | place: Denmark | collected 2008/2010 ... | reverse complement strand
GCTTTACCAGCTTATGACCATACATATTCAGATCATGCAGTTTGATGTATTCATCATACAACTGCGCAAAATAAAGCAGCCCGCGGATCGGCATATTCGGGTTTACAGTTGACTGATGCTCGTACAAGTTCATGGTCGATGAAATCATAAACGATTTATCATTTTTCATGGACATAAATATCACATCTTCCAACGTCGTAATCTCAAGTTCCTCCGGATTCTGATGATCTGTTCCGTTGATCGCGTTATACAGTTCGAGCAGATCCTCCTTATCCTGAAACACTCTCTGAAATAAGCGGTCCTTATACTTCCTGTTATGAAACCGGAACCTGCGTACAAACTTTAACCAGCTTTTTGTTCTTTTGTAATTCAATCACTGTCCTCCTTACATTATACGAAAAGAAAAGCGGTTATGCAATGTATTCAGTTTAATTCGTTATGGAAAATTTTAGCGATATGCTATGGATTTGCCATTCAACATTTTTACTATACAATACCTGTTGTATTTTCGCAACCGAAATTGTATTTCATACTTAGAATTGTTAATAAGGTTCTGCTTCGAACAAACATAAGGACATATAGGGGAAAACGTCATTTGTCATGTCCCAGCTATATAAAAAAGAAGGACATAATCAAGAACTTTTTCTGTATATGTCCTTCAACTGCTGTGTCATAATGTCCGTTTAAAAAATGCAATGATCTGCTGCCATACTTCATCCTGGAAAAACATCAGGTCCGCATGCTCTGCACCATCAAGCGCAAGCAATGTCACATCACAGCCGGCTGCTTCTAACGCATCATACAATTCCTCACTCTGCGAAAAAGGCACGGTACTGTCTTTGGTTCCATGAATCAGCAGGAATGGCGGCGCATCCGGTGTCACTTTGGAAACCGGGGAATTCTCATAAGCTTCCTGCAGATGTGTCATAACATTAAATCCCATCAGCAGCGACTCTGAAGACATGGCTGCCTTTTCCACATCATCATATGGAAAATGGGACGCATCGGTCGGCGGATACCACGGACAGGCCGCCTGAACCTGACTGGAATACTCCAGATACTCACCTGTATCCAGTTTTTTATCCTGATCCAGTGCTGCCATACATGTCAGATATCCTCCTGCAGATTCTCCCATCACACCAAATTTTTCACTGTTAATCCGATATCTTTTTGCATATGCACGAAGATATCGGATTGCTGCCTTGATATCACACAGCTGCATCGGATGCGTTCCCTCGTTGGATGTCCGGTACTCTACGCTGGCAACAACAAACCCTTCCTGTGCCAGTGTGCCCAGATATGCCAGATGCGCTGCTTTGTCCATGCGCTGCCATGCGCCACCGCAAATCCATACAATACATGGATATGTCTTTCCTTCCCCGTCCTCCGGATAGATGAGATCCAGTTTGAGATCTCTCCGGCAATGACCGAACCAGGAATCAACCTGCGCATAAGTAATGTCTGTTGTCACAACATATTGCGGTTTTGTGGTTTCCGGTTTTAATGTTTTCTTCATTATAATTTTCCTCGTTTCCGATGTAAAATTTCCTTTTCCTATATTTAAAAGAGTTAAAGAGTTTCATGTTAGTCTATGCTAACCACGTCTTAACTTATCTTCGGACAATTATCAATCCAAATGAAACTGCGCGACAAAATCCCGGATCACATTGACGGACTGTGTGCACTCCTGCAGCTTGTCATAACCCTCGGTTACAAGGTTCTGCGTACTGCCGGATTTCTCGGCAATACCGCTGATTCCGTCTGTGGACTGTTCCACCATGGAGTTGATCTCTGATACGGTAGAAGAGATCTCTCCAATGTGCTGCTCTAATGCATCCACTGCTTCTTTTGTCTGCTGCATGATCTGCTGGAATGTGTCCGCATCGGCATGATACTGCTCCCCCACCTGTGCGAAATGCTCATAATCCCCAAGAACGGTCTGTTCCAGAAATTCCATAATCGTTGTGAGGCATTCGGTCATATTGGAAACCGAACTGTTGACCTCTCCTACAATCTCGTCAATTGTGGAAACGGTATCCAGTGTCTGCGTTGCCAGATCTCCGATTTCGGAAGCAACAACCGCAAATCCCCTGCCCGCTTCGCCAGCCCTGGCTGCCTCAATATTGGCATTTAATGCCAGAAGGTTTGTCTGGGAAGAAATCTGTTTGATGTTGTCTGTCAGCGCATTGATCTTCTGTACGGATTTCGCCTGCTCCACAGCGGCATCCGTCTTCTGTTTCATGACCGCATACATCTGGTCTGTCTTGTGGCGGGACTCCGTACTGATCCGCTCCATCTCTCCGGCACGCTCCTGGATCTGTCCGGAATTTTTCTCTCCATCCTCTGCAAGCCGCTGGATATTGTCGGAACTTTCTCTCATAATTCCAACGTTTTCCACAATGTGCGCCGCATTTGCACTGGTCTCTTCCATCCCGGCTGCCAGTTCCTGCGTTGCAGCGGAGTTATCTTCTGCATACGCACTGTTCTGCTCCATCAGATGATTCAAATCCTCTGCGTTGCCCTCGAGTACCTGCTGTGTCTGCTGCAGGTCTCCCATCATCTCCCGGAGCTTCTTTCTCATAATGTGGATCTTTGTTGCCATGTTTCCGATCTCATCCTTCTGTTTCCGCAATTTGCCTCCCTCTTTGGTCGGGCGGAAATCCAGTTCCGCTGTCTGTTCGATCACAGCGGTCAACTGGCGGATCGGTCTGGTCATACCGGTACCGATGATCACGCCAATCACAGCAGACAGGACAAATGCAACGATCATGGCGATAATGATCAATTTTGCCAGCCCATATGCCTCTGCATAAATTTCAGATACCGGAGCGGTAAGGACAAGCTTCATACCATTGTCCAAATTGTAAAATGCAAATTTCTTGTTTACATTTTTATAGGAATAATCCATCGTCTTTCCCTGATTACCGTCATCTCCGATAAAATCTGCACTCTTAGAAAGCGAGGAATCCAGATCGGAAAGCTTTGTGCCCTCATCCGCATTTTTGTGGTACATGACTGCTGCCGATGCATCCGTCAAAAATGCATATCCACTCTGGTATACTTTTGTCTCGTCAACCAGATCGGTAATCTGTGAAAAATCGATATCCATACCAACAATACCGATCGATGTTCCATCTTCTGCAAACAATGGCACAACGTATGAGATCATGTAAATATTGATATTTTCATTCATGTACGGTGACATCCAGATAGCTTTCTTTGCCTGTACCGGAAGATAATACCAGCCGACATGCTCCACATCGCTTTCATCATACATGGAAAAATCCGTCGGTGTCAGGCACTGCAGTTCACTGTCAACTGACTGGCGCTGTGCAAAGACACCGGATGTCGGATTGGAGTAATTCGGGTTATACCGCAGATATACCGTCACTGCCCCATTTGTATGGTTTGCAAAATCAAGCACCGCCTGCTGTACCGTCTCGGTGTATGTATCCGCATAATCCTTGCTCTGCCGGAACGAATCATAGTCAAAATTACTCATTGCGACTTCACTGAGCGTATCCACCGACTGCTCAATCTTCTGAATCGTGGAATTGATCTCTTCAGTCTTCTTCTGCCCGGTAAGCTGCATCATGGTCATTGCATCTTTTCCGGCTGTCCGCACAGAATTTGAAATTGCAATCACCCCGATCAGAACCGATGTAAAAAGAGAACAGATCAAAATAGATGCTATAAGCTTTGTCCGTACTGATTTCATAATCCTTTGCCTCCTAAAATCATTTTTTCTGTTGTTTTTATAAGTGTTCCCCTTATGTATTCCGAAAATCATCCAATACCGGTATCTGCAGAACGGTATCCCGGTAATTTTCACTTTCCATTATAACATACCATGCTGAATTTTTTAGATGTAATCGGAAATATATGGAATTTTATGAAACAGTACATCATCCAGACGGTCTACCGCTTCCTGCTTCCCTTCAATGCGTTCAAGGGCATACAGACGCTCAGCCGTCTTGTATCCCAGTAAAAGGGTAGTCAGCGTACCTATCTCCATTTTTAACTTATACTCTGCCGGTTCATCGGTCAGCATACATTTTCCATCGGAAAAACAGAGCCGAAAACTGCGATTGTTCCACAAAAGCAGGTGATCCTCAATTTCAAGTTCGATATACAGTGTTCCGCCATCCGGATCACATGGATAATCCTGTAAAAAGCTCTCGATATCAATAATCCGTCCCATGGCATACGGCCGGATCGTTTCCTTGATATCCCCATCATCCATCTCAAACGCAATCGGTTCACTGAAATAGGTATAGCCATGCACCGCATCGATCATGGAATCATGCGCGTGGATATACTCCCACAGCCCCTTTTTTGCCTCGCGGTTTAAGTAGATCATTTCCTTGATATGCATGATATCGTTTTTGATCAGATAGACCATAAATCCGCATGGCTTGTCCTTGGTGTTATAGTAAACTGCCACGTTCGTATCGTCCTCATCCCAGCGCCAGTATTCCTCCCACGCCAGTGCATTCCGGAACAGGCAGCCGTGTGTGATTGATGCAAAATGCGAATGCAGCTCATGAAAATCGGTATTGTCCCAGTCCACACGCCGTACATACCCGGGTGCTTTTACTTTCGTCGGAATCTGCCGGTCCTTGATATTGAAAGAAATTTTATTGGATATGATCTCCCAGCCCAGATGATGATACAGCGGTATGGAATATGGATACAGGAGGGCAAACGGTCTTCCCTGCTGTTTCATATGTTCCAGACTCTGATACATCAGTTTTTTCATAATGCCCTGCCCGGTATATTCCGGATATGTACAAACACTCGTAACAAATCCAACGGGAAATACCTCCCCGTATATATTCATTTTCAATGGATATACGGCAAACTGGGAAATCAGGGTATCCCCGTCAAAACATCCCAGCACATCCGCACGCTCCAGTACCGGAAACTTCGACTGTTTGATCTCTTCATCTTTCCATCCGGTTGCCGTCAGCTCATCCTCCGTTACCTGAAAGGTATAGCGCAGCAGCGCGTTGTACTGATCCAGATCCTTCACATCCTTTGGTTCTAAGTAGCGTATGGCATAATTTTCTACCGAATTCATTTTTCCTCCTTCGGAATTTTTTCTTTAATAATGAGTATTTCTTCTTGATTTATAAATTCTCTTAAAATTCCCTTAACACTATACTGTTCCCCTATATCAGTGACATCAATTTCATTTATACAAAGATATAACCATGGCAGCTTTTGGGAAAGCTTTTCCATAAGATCTACAATACCATATGTTGTAAGGCTATTCTTCGAAGTATAGACAGAATATTGTCTATGTTCAAATCCATTCATTTTCATAAACTGGCTTATGTCCCAATATGCCTTTTTATAAAACTTGGGATTGATGGTTATTTTAGGTCTCGGATAATTTATTGCCAAGTCCTTCTGGCTCAAATCAAAAGTAATTTGTTTTCGGCTTGAACCGTTTTTTGTTTTATTTTCCATATTATGCACTTATCATCTGTTTTCTCTTTATTTGCGCTAAAACATCTTCACTTTTATTATTTTCGTTCCATGTGCAGGATGTTGCATAATTCAAAAACCACTTAGAACGTGTCAAGCGCATAATAATCGTCCACATATCAGAAAAATCGTTTTTCTTTTCTCCAGCACCGAAAGAAAGGACTTCTCCTTCTGCCACACATGAAATATTTTTTTTACCAAATTCCATTTTTATAGTTTCATAAATATTTGACATTGTATATCCATTTTTCTCTATTATTTTTTTGTCAAATGTAAAATCTACTCTCAGCATAATCATTCCTCCCCGTATAATATTATTCTCCGATTCTCCATCATTTCTTTCAATTATATCATTGTATATATGCATCATCAATATCTTTCGCTGATTGTCCCTTTGGTTATGATCCGCAGACTGTCTGTCATGCAGACCATAATTCGGTTCTGCTTCCTGTAGTATTATTTTTCTTTGACAGTTACTGTCATGCGTACCTTCGTGCCATCTTCTTTCGCATAAATATATGCACGTCCCCTGCCGATGGCTGTGATCACACCGGTCTCATTTACCGTGGCAACATTTGTGTTTGAACTGTAGTACTCCGGTTTGTTGCCGGAGGATACCGTTACCTTCGGCTGACATGTTTCGCCGGCCGTTAACGAAATCTGTTCCTGTCCGACGGTAATCTTTGGCTTCTTTACCGTGACCTCACAGGTTTTGCTGACACCGTCGACTGTGACCGTGATGATGGCTGTTCCGTTTTTTACAGCGGTAACTCTGCCCTCATTGTCCACCGTGGCTACGCTTTTTTTATTTGTTTTCCACCTGGGAATACTTTTGGATGTGGAAGAAACGGATAACCGGAGCGTCCCCTTCCGGTAAAGGGATGCGGATGTCCGGTTCAGCCGGACCGTTGGCTGCTTTACCGTCACTTTACAGGTCTGGGCGGTTTTATCTTCCGTGACCGTGATGGTAGTTTCACCCGGTTTTTTTGCTGTGATCACGCCGTTTTCGTCCACCGAGGCGATGCTCGAGCGGGCGGATTTGTACGTGACCGGATGCCCGGTTGATGTCTCGGCTTTCAGCCGGGCCGTATATCCGTTCTCCAAGGATATGAATTTCTGACTTAATGTAATGACCGTTTTTTCAACTGTAACCCTGCAGCTTGCCTCCCCATTGGCAATTTTTGCAGTGATCGTAGCATTACCGGCCTTTTTCGCCGTGATCTTTCCATAAGTGTTCACGGACGCGACTGTGGAATCACTTGAAGAAAACTTTGGTTTCTTTCCAGTAGAAGTGATCGCAGTCAGATAATACTCGTCTCCAATTTTCATGGTCTTAGTGTATTTTGTCAGCAGAACGTATTCGTATCCGCTGGCAGCATATACTGTTGTAATTCCGCTGTAACTGGAGAATAAAAGCATGGAAACCATGCAGAAGACAGCCAGTGCTGACTTTAAGAAGTTCTTTTTTGTGTGTAACATATGCCCCCATTTCCGGTTGCAGAAACAAACGGGACAATCAGCTTGTATAAAAATCTAGCATATCTTCCGCGGTTTGTAAAGAGATTTTTGTTATTCTCCAACCACAACCTTACAATCCTTCTTAAAACACGCAATTCCGTACTTGATAAAGTTTCTCATTCCATCCTGTCTCAGCCTATCCACATAGTCTTTTTCCTCTATCTGCTCCAGTGCTTTGGCACATGCAGCATCCATATCTCCATTTTCTGCATATTTGAGTTCGATTACAATTCCGGTCCGGTTGTCCGGCACCTCAACCAAAATATCACTGTAGCCGGTTCCGGACTCGGCATTTGACTTTGTAAGCCAGGTTGCTTTATAGCCCAGCAGACCAAGCAGAATGCCATGATAGAAATTTTCTTTCTTTTCTTTTGCAGCTGCCGTGTCTCTTATGCTGATCGTGTTCCACAGATAATCCCCGAAGATCTGCTCAATTTTTTCCGGATCTTTTTCCAAAAATGCATTGCTGAATTCTTCCAGTTTTTTACCGTCATTCCTGGACACATCGCTGAACCATTCCCTGATTTTCTTTATAAAAAGGTTTTTAATTTCCCTGTTTGGTATGGTCAGGCGGTATTTTCCGCTTTCTGTACGTCCCTGATGCGTCAGATATCCGGTAGTAAAAAGTACGCTCCACAGATTTTCAATGCTTTTATCAAGCTCATCATATGTGAGTTCCAACGAGATTTCTTTTTCAATGCATTCTCCTGCAATCAGACGCTCGATTTCGTTTTTGGTCTGGACATCCGCTTTGTCTATAAATCTGCGCACAGGCTTTTACAATACTTTCTTTGGGAATACGCAGGCATCCTGTTAAAACGGCAAACTGCAGACTATCATTGGTCTTTAAAGCCATTCCGAAAAGTCCCCTGATGAGTGAAACCATCTCCCGATAATAGCCATTCTGAAACGCTTTATCCAGTGGAACATCATATTCATCTATGAGGATTACGGTTTTTTGTCCATAATGCCTATGCAATAAATATGACAGTATATATATGCTTGATGTCAGTATATTCTCATCCATAGAATATTTGCCATTATGCAATGCGACAATGGCCTGATACTGCTCCTTTTCATTATCAGATAGTTTGTCACTCTCTGACAAAAATGAAAAACGTTGTGCCTCTCTTCCTGCCAGCTCTGTGATACGATACCTTGCATACTCATATTTAATGTCTTTCCAAAGCGGCGGGGACGGGTAAAAAGAGTCACTTTGCTCCAATCTTTTCATTGTAATTCTCGACTTACATTGATTTAAGAGGCTTGTTCGGACAGAGAAATTTTAATGTTCGTATATCTCCGGATTTGCACAGAAAAGTCTTTGTATAAGCAATCTCACACTAGATGTCCATGAATCGACATATCTGGGGAACCCTTAAAAAATCGCCTGCTGCCCAGGAACCATGCTAAGAAATTTATACCTAAGTTTATAAGTTGTTTCGAATTTTCATAAACTCTTTAGCATGTTGTCACAACCTGTTCATAATGCACTGGTAATATAAAACCATCAAAACAAAAGGGGCTGTTGTATTTTAACAAACGGTGTTGGGGTGCTGTCAGTTCCGACTAAAAACAATTCGCGAAAGCGATTTTTCTTATAGATCCGCCACAGAATATCTTTTCCTCCCTCTGTGGCGGGATTTTTTATGCACATTGCCTTCTGGATATTGACATATGTGTGAAAATCTGCTGACTGAATTTTTTTCTTCTCTCTTTCGGGACATATGTATAAAAACTTATTGGCTATGTCCCTTTTCTTTTGCTCGCTGGGACATATACATGAAAACTTACTCACTATGTCCCTTTTCTTTTGTTTACCGGGACATATATGCCAGAAAAAACGCTATATGTCCCATTGCCGCAGACATAAGGGATATAATGCAAAGGAATGATTCTATATGTCCCACTGTGCCAAAAAAGCGAGACATAACAGAGCAAAAATTTTCTATATGTCCCCAGGATCGCCTTGCTTATTGCCGTTTTTTGTATGTCACGGTCTCCTCCCCGCTGACATGCGACTGGTTGCGCTTTTCGCGCATGAGAATTTCGGCAATCTCACGCTGTGCTGCTTTTGAAATTCCTTTTTCTTTGTAGTAAGGCGATGGCTTTTTATCCCTACCCGCGGTGCTTCTTGCAATGTTTACCTCGCGCGGTGCATCCACCAGCAGATGTATGTTGTTGGCAGAGCCTCCGGAGAAAATAATTTTAATGTTATCTCCCAATGTGATGTATTCGCCCGGTTTCAAACTCAGTTTCAGCATAAGAACCTCCGTGTTTTTCTTTCTTCATCCAAGAAGATGCAACTCTCCTTATAAGAATATTGCATCTTGACGCTGGCATAATCACGGGTTACGATGCATTTCTGTACTGCCACTCAAGAATCCGACTTCCATGAAAGGAGTTACAAAATGGGAACCACACAACCGATTCGAAATCGCAAGGAATTGCAAAAATTCAGCACATACTACCAGACGGTCAAACCACACCCCCGCAACTATGCCCTGATTATCCTCGGTCTTAATACGGCATTGCGCATCAGTGACCTTTTACAGCTGCAATGGTCCGATGTCTATGATTTTTACACGCAGCGTTTCCGTGAACATCTGCTTATACTGGAACAGAAAACCGGAAAACAAAATTACATTGCACTCAACAAAAATGCCAAGAATGCCCTACGATGGTATATGGATGCCTGTTTTCCACAGGAAAGTGATTATCTGTTTTGCAAAAACACCGACCGGCAGCATCCCATCAACCGTTCGCAGGCATACCGCATTGTAAAAGAAGCCGCAGCCCAAACTACAAACAGCCGCATAGTCAGCTGTCACTCCATGCGGAAAACGTTTGGCTACCACGCATGGAAACAGGGGGCACAGCCTGCACTGCTTATGGGTTTGTTCAATCACTCTTCCTATGATGTCACCAAACGCTATCTTGGAATTGAGCAGGATGAAAAGGATTCTGTCTATTTGAAAATAGATCTGTAAGCAGAAATTTGAAATTTTTTATTTTTGGGGTTAAGTTCCATAAATGCCATCCGATATAAAAGGTGTAAATAAAAATGCAACATTCTTATAATGATTGTTGCATTTTTACGTTACAATTTTATTATGTTTATTATCTGTAAAACTATGTGTCCTTTTTTCTTTTCCAACCAGATCTTTGGACTCCATTTTTCTTAAAAGAACTGCTACCCGCGCCGTGCTGATTCGAAGCGTATCGCTGATTTTTCCTGCTATAGCCTGAATCTATGGAGAAATGCATCATTTATGTATTATACAGTTTTATTTTTTCCTGCTATAATCAGAGTAATTACAATAATTTTGAACGAAAGACGGTATTAAAATGAAAATTTCTGACGCATGTAATCATAAAAAAAGCTTATCTTTTGAGATATTTCCTCCGAAAAAGGACAGTGAACTGAAAAATATTGATGCGACACTTGATGTGCTGTGCGAACTGCAGCCGGATTTTATCAGCGTGACGTTTGGTGCGGGCGGCAGCTTAAACTGTAACCGCACGATTGAACTTGCCAAAAAGATCAAGCAGAACTACCATGTGGAGCCGGTTGTGCACCTGACCTGTCTGCATTACAACCGGGCAGAAATTGATGAATTTGCCAGAATCCTTACCGCAGAAGGCATCCAGAATGTGCTGGCACTGCGCGGAGACCGAAATCCGGATCTTACCGAAAAAGATGATTTTAAGCATGCATCCGACCTCATTTCCTATCTGAAACCGAAGGGGGATTTCTGCTTTTTAGGTGCCTGCTACCCGGAATGTCATCCGGAATCTGCTAATAAGATTGAAGAGATCCGCCACCTGAAGGAAAAGGTAAATGCCGGAGCAGAAGTGCTGCTTTCCCAGTTGTTTTTTGACAACACACAGTTTTACCGTTTTGTGGAGGACTGCAGGATTGCGGATATCAATGTGCCAATTGTTCCTGGCATCATGCCGGTCATCAATGCCGCGCAGATCAAGCGAATGATTACGATGTGCGGAGCTTCTTTCCCGGAACGTTTCCAGAAGATTATTCATAGATTTGAAGATAACAAGGCAGCTTTATTTGATGCGGGTATGTCGTATGCGTTAAGCCAGATCATTGATCTGCTGGCAAACGATACCGATGGAATTCACCTGTATACCATGAACAATCCGGTGGTTGCCCGCAGGATCTGTGAGGGAATTCAGCATATTATATGATGTTTATTGTGTCAGGCACTTTGTTCTTTTAGGCATTATCTGCAAAAAAGTGATTCCTTCAACTCAATATACCCAATGAGCATCGGTCCGACCCAAAATAAAAGAACACCTTCCATCACCCTCACAAGAGAAATTTTTTGCGTAAAGCTCATGCTTCCGATCACGATCAGCATGGCAAATGCGCCAAATTTCCACACAAACTTCCAAAGATACTGCATCCTCACACGGAAGTAGTTTTTTCCCGAAACCGGAACAAACCGAAGTATTTTTGAAACCGCATCCGATTTTTGCATCCTCCGGCTGAAGGCTTCATTGCTCCATTGATACGGTGCCAATACATAGTTATCCATAAAAACGACCATCCACACATAGCTCAGTATCAGCCACGCATCCCGATAAAATATTCCATCAAAAATCAGCGTCATCCCTAACACTAGCACAACAGCTGCAAACATCCAGTATAAAAACCATGCCAGCTGATCCGTGCTCTCCTTTAAATTCCGGTCAAAATTCTTCAAATTTTCCTGTTGCTTCTTATCCTCTATCGTCATCCTCGACACTCCTGTCTTTTACACATAATACCCATGTGTTTCGATTCAAGCACATTTTTCTGCACTTCACTCAACCATTGCCGTCTCACCGCATAACCTTCACTGCCACAACGCCTTATGCATTCTCATAAAACGAAGTAAATTCCCCATGCTCAAACTGTCCGATATAATCAAATTCTTTCCGGATGTCATCCTCTAAGTGCGACGACATGATCACGGAACAGTCCAGCACTTCCAACTGCTGCCGGAGCAACCTGTAAAATTCTTTGCGGAAGATCGGATCCATCCCCGCAGTCGGCTCATCTAAAAGAAGAAGCCTCGGTTTGTGTGCTAGTGCAAATGCAAGCTGAAACTTCATATTCTCACCGCGCGACATCTTCTCCACGGTCCGTGCCGTGGTAAGATCCATCTGTTCCATCAGCGCAGCAAACTGATCCATATCAAAGGTATCATAGAAGCTGCCCAGCATCCTTGCATTCTCTCTTGCACTCTTCTGCCGCAAAAACAACCGCTCCTCAGAGACAAATCCGATCCGGTTCATCGACCACGCATGATCTTCCGCGATATCGGTTCCGTCCAGATAAAAGCTGCCGCGATAATGCTTCTTTTCCTCCATAATATAGCGGAAGAATGTCGTCTTTCCGGCACCGTTTTCCCCGATGATTCCCATAATATATCCACTTGGAAGTTCAAAATCCACATTTTGCAAAGCGAACCTGCCTTTGCCGAATAACGCTTTCTTCCCCTGTACCTGCTTCGCAGAAAAAATAATATCTTCCATCTTACAGCAATCCCTCCAGCATCTCACGAATATCCTCAGTTCCAAGTCCCGCCTGTTTTGCAAGCGTAATCCACTCCTGCAGGCGTTTTTCCAATTCCATCAGCTGCTTTTCGTGCAGATAATCCGTGTTGTATTTGCACACATAAAATCCTTTATTGGAAACGGAACGGATCAGTCCCTCCCGCTCCAGTTCCTCATACGCGTGCTTCGTCGTGATCACGCTGACGCCGA
>ERZ779982.879-NODE-879-length-12783-cov-2.088859_pt1 | contig 12783 bp, 9 predicted proteins | sample MGYA00511936_ERZ779982 | MGnify/ENA primary metagenome ERZ779982 (study PRJEB29588, sample SAMEA2146682) | human gut metagenome | biome: human gut; feature: human-associated habitat; material: faeces | place: Denmark | collected 2008/2010 ... | reverse complement strand
TGGCAAGATGCCAGACCCTCGTGTGTTAAAAGTCAAATTCTTCCGGATAAGGAAGATTGTTTTGATCTAGGATTCTTTGCAGAGCCTCGATGTAAAGAGTCTTCCTCTGAATTTCAATCCAGTTACCATGGCATAATTCATCTGCTTCTTCAAGTTCGTGTCGAGTTACGATATAGTCTGTCCACATAGGACATTTGTGATTTTTGCTAAATGCACAGGAATAATTCATTATGGATTTCCTCCTAAAAATCATCGTCTTCAAAATAGGTTACAGGGTTATAGTCTGTGACTCCATTTAATACAGGATTACTTCTTGTTGCATAGAGGAATCGATTGCGGAAATGTTCAAAATTTCGAAATCCTCTTCCACGTCTTTTTAGGTCTTTTACTTTTCTGTTAATAGATTCAATTGGACCGTTTGATAGACGGCTATCATACATCTTTCCATTTCCTATCTTTTCAACCATTATGAAAGAGTTAATGATTGGATCTTCAAATTTTTCTAGCAAGGAGGCAAAATTTCGAAAGATTTCATGCTCTGATTTCTGGTAACTGGATATAAGAATGTGAAGTTCACCACGAGCAGCCAACGGCTGACCGGCATTTCGGCTATTGAACTGTAAGTACAGTTCTTTTAAATCGCGAAACTCTCTGAGTTTTGGATCAATACGAAAAAGTGCGTCCTCATAATCGTAGGTATTCATTAAAACATGAAAATGTTGATCCATGCGACAATCCGAATGGTATCGAATGTTAGATTGGCTTGCCAAAATCAACCAGCGATATTTTTGAAGAAGATAAACTTCGTGCGAAATAGGGAGCGAGATAGGGCGCTGCTGTTCGTAAGAGAGTTTGTCTTGATATTCGCGATCACGTTGGCGAAAGCGCTTTAAAAGTTGCCGGATATAATTATCGATGGAACGAATAAGCCATTGAATAACGTGAAAAGAACCTACAACGGGAACTGCATTGGGAAAGTACTTTTCTACATATGAGATGTAAGGATTATATATATCAGAAATGAGGTACTTTACCTGATATCGTTCATCAGCAGGAATAGCGACAAAATAAGGTTCTGTAACATTTGTACGCCTACTTTGAAGCAGATCAATAGGATCTCCGGTGTGGAAGTCTTGAATGACCAAGGCATATCTGCACTCGGAATCCATATCCAGATGCACTTCATCAACGGAAATCGCATCAGTAAGTGGTAATCGATCCAGTTTGACATAGCGATCGAAGATCTCGTGGGCATGCGTGTCGGAGATGTTAAAGCGCTTTGCTATGGAGGCAGAGGTTTCTAAAAGATTCCGATATGCATCCACAATTAACATGTCAGTAGCATTTGTAGTGCGTCGCTGCTTATTGACGAACTTGAACGATTCGCTAACATCATAAAGACAATCGGGATTAGTACATTTCCATCTGCGTTGCTTGAGAATCAAGATAAGGGAGTAATTGTCCTGCAGAATGGGATGCTTGATGGTTCGACTCTTTATACCGCGAGAAGGCATCTTGTACCCGCACGAGGGGCAGAAGTGTGGAGTTGGTGGTGTTTCTAAGGTTAAAGTTTTGGTTTGACCTTGAATTTTAATATCAGTAATGATGATTTCTGAATCTTCAAGGTCGAGTAATTTTGTGATACTATTCATGTATCCTCCTTTCCTGATTTTTCCGCAAATTTATCATAACGAAATGAGGATTTATGGACAATTGGTTCCATAAGAAAAAACAGGCTGATCAGTTACTATAACTGAAATAGCCTGTTTTTTCTTATTTCTATAACTTGACCCTCAAACCAGCCCCTCAAACTCGCCCCTCACGAAGAACCCTCAAAAACTTTGCAAATTTTATGATCTGCCCCTCAAACCAAACCCTCAAATAGATTGGCAAACCCTCAAAAACTTTGATTATCCTTGCCTCACGGCTGCAGGTTTCTGCTCCTGTATCAAAAAGAGCCGCCTCTAAAGCGACTCCAAAGCATTTTCCATGGTACAAATGATATTCTCCACATCCTTTTCGCAGACCCAGAACTCTTCTATACCATCAATATTCACCTGACAGCGACCATCTACAGGCGGACCAAACATTACCTTTACAACCTTTCCATCTTTTCTTACATAATGCACATCCAGAAATCCCGTCTCCTTTGTCGCAGAAGGCATAGCAAGGCTCTCTGTTTCTCCTTGCAGTAATATACCTAATATGATTTGATACAAATCCTTAGCTTTTTCCTGAGTGATTTCTTTTCCGTTCAACATCCAAGACTCTTTCTGCCTGTTCAAATTCACTTTCCTGTTATCAAAATAAAGTTCCACTCCGCTTAAATCATCCAGATTTTCAAGCACTGGTAATTTTAAAATCATATCAAATGCTGTTAACGATCCTATAGCCAGTGCACCCTCCGGCAGATTCTCAAAACTAAATTTAACAGAAAGGATTTCTTGTTCTATTTTATCCTCATACACAACAATGATTTCCGGTTCTCCCTCTTCATTCTGTACGGGTTCTTCTCCCTGGCAGCTTTTTGACAACACTTCTACTGCCTCAAACAGCGTACGCACACTGCTGATATCAGCCATTCTTGTTGTCTGATAACCCTCTGCTATTTCCCACGCACTGTAAAATACTTCTGTATCTTTTTCCGGATTATAAGATACACGCCATTTTCTCTCCGGTCGTATCACAGAAACGCTTAAAATGGATGAGACATCAATAGCGTGAAACTGCTTCGGATGTGCATAGGCATCATAGTCATATGTCTCTTTGTCATCTTTTACCGCTTTTCCACCACAACCTGAAATGAGAAATAATATAACGAACAAAACAACCGTACACAAAAAATTCTTCATACTTCGTTTTCCTTTTTTACCTTCTCACGATATTCTCCTGGAGTCATATTGCGAATTCTTTTAAAAGCACGTATAAAACTGGATGCATTGCTGTAACAAAGCATTTCGCTAATTTGTTCCAAACTTTCTTCGGTATCCGAAAGCAGCGCCATTGCCTTATCTACCTTGATACAATCCACATACTGTTTAAATGTGATTCCACTTTTCTTTTTAAAATACTGGCTGAAATTAGAAACTTTAATTCCAAAACTTTCAGCAACACTATGAATCGAAAAATCGTATGTCAAACAGCTTCTATCAATATATCCCAGTATTTCTTGAAATAAATCATTTTTCTTTTCTTCACTCTGACCAATTTTCTGACAAAGGCTATTGCAGCAAAGCTGAATATTATCAACTAATGATTCCGGGCTATATCCAATATCCAAAAGGTAATGATTCCACTCTACCCATTTCTTTTCTTCTGTACCATCCGCACAGTTGAGCAGTCCTTTTATCAGGCAACTTATAATATTCCGATACAATATCCTAATGTAATATACCGGAAGGCTAAAATCCTCAAAAAACTTGGTCAATTCCAACGTCAGCTTTTTTATTTGACCTTCCTCTTGTCTGGCAACTGCTACTTCCAGCTGACTAGTCAAATCTACCGGATAATCCTTTAGTGCATAGCTGCCTAACTTCAGATCACTCATCCGAATGATCCCTGTCTCTTTCTGCAGCTGCAAAAACTCTATGGCAGACAATGCCTGAACATATAAAAAGCTATAATCTCTGATATCACAAGCACTATTGCTGACACCAATCCACATTTGCATGCCAAATCTGTCCATTAATACTTCTCTGGTTTGGGTCAGATGTCCGATCAAATCCTCTTCTCTGTCTTGATTAATGAGTAACACTGCCAAATTTTTACGCATATCTGAAACAGCATATATTTTCAACCGGATTTTCTCAACTGGCTGATTTAAAAATTCATTCACCGTCCTAAAATCGACCGGAAAAGCACCTGATTCAAAAGTAGCTACTGCCACACAATAAGTGCTGTATGGAAAATGGACTCCAACTTCTTCCCCCATATGATTGACGCCTTCCACGTCATACGAAGTAAGTTGTCCATTAATCAGTCTTTTTAAAAGATCGTTGCGTATTGCCGAATATGCCTCTTTAATTTTATCATTCAATTCATCATTATGCTGATAAAGACTTCCAAAAAGATATTCCATCTTTTGAAACTCATTTCCGGCAGTGACAGAAATCAATTCCTCTCGCGATACAACCTTCTGCAATACCATAAGCAGTCTTTTGACAGGTCGGTAATTCATCTGTGAAAAAAAAACAATAAGCAAAAATTCTAAAAATAAAATTATTGCCACAATCAGAATAATCTGATTGCGTAATTCATCCAGTTCTTCTGTCAATTCCATTCTATTGATATAGCTAATATAAGACCATCCGTTTGTCTTTGATTTTACCTTTGACAAAATAAAATTACCATCAGCTGTCTCTATCGTCCTGGAATCATTCTCCCCGCTCCAGAGCAACAATTCCTTTATTTCTTCTTCGGAAAAATCTGCACTTTGATCGGAGCAGGTAACCAGATTGTTGTCATAATCAAAAACCAGTACATTATCTTCATACTTGCCGGAATAAATGTCAATAAGTTGAGTAAGGTTACTTTCCTCTACCAGAACAAGCGCCACAGTCCGACTGCTCCCATCCGTCTTTCCCGACATCGGAAAAACAAATGTGATCATATCCCGTATTCCGGCATTTGACACCGCAACCGGTTCTGCTGCTAAAACTGCAAAGTCTGTGAGTGAGACCATTTCTTTTAAAAATTGCTCCATTTCGCGATTTTGATATTTATAAACAGTATATCTGTTGTCATAGGTACCTACCCTGATTAATGTATTTTTCGTATATAGCGTATTATTTTCCTCCATATAGTACAGAACATCATAAACAACCGCACTGGATGCCACTATTTTTTTTAGTTCCTGCACTGCCTCGATTTCTGCATATTGGTCCTTGGTTAAGGCATATGGAGTCAGTTTGCTGTCTGTTTTTATCTCTCGCGCAATACTGTAGATACTGGAAATCTGCGCATTCATCGTATTAGTGATATTTCTTGTTACATTGACATTGCTTTCCTTTGCCTTATTTATCACCACAAGCCTTGCCATCGGATAAAAGTAAAATAAAATTGCCAGAATAGGGATGGCAGAAATGATAAAATAGAACAGGATATACTGCCATATCACTCGAATCCTTTTCATATCTGCCCCCTCTTTCTTCTCTCTTTTATCGAATCCAAAAATATATAAAATACCATTTCCCCTCTGGATAAGACCAATAAGGTACAAATTCCCTGGTTTCAAAATCGTATATGCCTTCCATAGCACCCGGTTTTGTCCGAAACTTAAGTGTTTCTCCCGGTACCTGCTCAATCCACTCCTCTACCTGATCTGGATTCTTACTAAAAGCAGCCAGATCATCTGAAGCTAAAACCAATGGTCCATATAGCAAGGATACAATATCTCTGTTTTTATTGTCAATTTTTTCGAAGTACAATGGCCTTTCAATTTTAACCAGTACAGTATCTTTATTTTTCCAGGTCCTTGTCACTGGCAACCACTCTCCCGGTCTGCTCTCTGCTTCCTGTCTCTCCCCATTCACATAAATTACAAGTTCCTCTTTCATCCATGTTGGAACCCGGAAATAAATCGTCCTGTTCATTGGCATTCTGCAAGAAATACTATAACAAACCGTTTTCTCCTCGGGATATCGTGTTTTGCAGGTCAACATCATTTGATTCCCATCCACCTCATCTCTTAATATTGAAGGCATATACTGACTCACATAAAGATCTTTGTCTTTTGTAAAATAGATCATATTTGCATATTCTGCGATCACCTGCGGATAGGTTCCGGTACAGCATTGCCAACTGTAATGATAAGTTACCTCCAGATCATCATATGCTTCCGGCGCTCCATGATATCTCCTGTCTAAATTAGACTTAATTCCTCCATCCAAAAAATAATTGGCATAATACATGATTTTTCCATCTTCTGTCACAGCCGGAAGAGAAAGTACACCATTGTATAAAAGCTTTTCAGCCCATGCACCATACTTTGCATCTCCGGTCAGACACATCAAATAGCGGCATAGCTTCAAAGCTGCCCAAGAACAGCAGGATACTTCACAGCTTCCCTGTGCATCGTGACGTACGCGTACCAGTGCATCTGTAAGTGTATTATCCCATGCAGATTTCAGTGAATCCCCCATATATCCTTCTTTTCCGAACATATCTTCCTGGGGTCCATAACCACCGGTGGAATAAATATGTCTGCATGTAATTTCCTGATACGCATTTTTCAGGATAGTAAGATATTTTTCTTCCCCTTTTACCATAAATGCCTGAGCCGCACTGCAAAGGGAATTAACATGGCTATACGCATGCTTCGTCTTATCCAATGTAAACTTTTTTTCCAAAAATTTCTTCCAAAAGCCCGTATACTCAAACCTTTCTGCCACTTTTTTAAATTTTACATTCTTACTGAGCTGCCATGCCCGATACAAGTTTTCCGGAATAGTATACCATTCTACCAGATAGAGCTTATCCCTATCCTGATCAGGCGCATGGCGCACAAACCAGTCCGTAATCTGTTCCAAAAAGAAAAAAGATTTGGGGTATCCTGCATATTCCCAGGCATCCACCAGTCCTCCAACCAGCTTTTCATACTCATAAGCTATGATATATTCCCGATATCGCTCCTTTTTGGGGGAAAAGCCGTAGCCATCCCCCTCAATACAAGCTCCCCACTCTTCCAGCAAATAAAAGAGCTTTTCCTTCACCTCTCCTTTGCCGGTCTGTCTGTAAATTTTAGCCAATGCCCCGCAGAACTGTCCAAAGTTGAATGACTGTCTTCCATACCATCCATTTAAAGGTCTGCCCGGAGTTGGCTTTCCTGCCCTCTGACGAAAATTATATAACAGGCTGTCATTATCCAGATTCTCATATAGTTCTTCCATACTCCTGAATTGCTTCAGAAAAGGACTTTCCGTCAGAGTCACATGTTCATAAGAGAATGTCTCCAAATTTTTTTTACTCATATCAATTCACCCCATAATAATTATTGTAGCCCTTCTGATAAATCTCCAGCATCCGAGGCAATCCCATATTATCCAGCTCAGTTAAATAGTTTTCCCACTCTTCTTCAACGCCACCCACCGTAATCCACTGTGCAAATTTCTGATCCACATAAGATGTAATATCTGTTTTCAAAAGTGTCAGTTCATCCTGGTCTGCTGCATCGAACTTGGCAAGCGGATAAATATCTTTATCATCCAAAAGGTACGGATCATAAATATCACTCATCTCAATCCTTTCGGCATAATAACCTGTAGGATCGTTAATCTTTTTCTCTGTTTCCGGCAACGTAGCTACAGGTGCAAAATCTGCCGGTGCATTATACCACTTCCAAAGGTCCTGATCGTATTCATCACTTGTCGGAGGCAGAATTGTATAAGTTCCATCCGCTTCCTTCTGAATTCCGATTCCTTCTGAACCATAATACAAGTATAAGGACATCTCTTCTGAATAACACTCATCAATCCAGCGCATCGTCTCCGGAATATGTTCATTTGCGGTAGTAATTTCAAATTTATTTGTATCATAAATAACCAATGATCGATTGGTTCCCCAAAGAGGTTCTGTATCTGCACTGGCCCTGAGCGGAGGGATTGCAATATACTGATCGGCCCATTGTCCTGTCACAGTTCCCGGTGTCCATGCAATTACACTGCCAAGAATCGGCACATCTTCTGATTTTCCAAGCGCTACAAATTTAGAAAGATCATCTGTAAACACTTCCTGATTGATCAATCCGTTCTGATACATTTTATTTAAAAAAAGGACTAATTCTTTATAGGAATCCAACGTTGGCATATAGGAAACTACATCATCCTTTACCGTCAGATAGTTAAATGTCATATCATACATATCTCCCCAGGCTCCAAGCAAAGTTCTTGCCGTAAACCATCTGGAATCATCCAGATTCGCAAAATTGAACGGAATTTCATCCGCAATACCGTTCCCATTTGGATCCTGTGTTTTGAATGCCATGCACACGTCATAAAACTCATCCAATGTTTCCGGAACATCCAAACCAAGCTTGTCCAGCCAGGTTTTATTGATACCCAGCGTGTCATTTGATGTAGGACGCAACGGCATCCGCTGAGGAAGCCCATATATATGTCCATCTAAAAATGTGCTCATTTTCTCCGTAATGGGATCCTTTTCAAACAGATTTTTTATATTGGGTGCATACTCGTCAATCAAATCTTCTAATGGCACGAAATAGTCAATATTTGTCGTAATATCAGAATCTTCAATACCCGAACCGAAAAAAGCATCCGGCAAATCTCCACTTGCCAACATAGTTGCCTTTTTTTCTTCCCAGCCACTACGACAGATATCCCAATTTATGTGTATATTTGTCTTTTCTTCCAATTCCTGAAATACAGGCAGCTTATCCAGATCCTGCGTCATTGTCTGAGAGTTAAACACAAAATTCAGTTCTATTTTGTCATTCACAATCGGAAATCCTGTTTCATTGAAATTGCTGTCTGCTGTTTTTCCTTCCTCCTGCTTCCCTTCAGCCGACGTTTTAGAAGATGCTGTTTTCTCACCTTGTTCCTGTTCTGCCGATGATGCGCAGGCCATACAAGCTGAAGTCATCGCTGCACACAAAATTAGTGCTAATCCTTTTTTCATCATTTTACGTTTCATTCACATACCCCTTCCCTTTCTGCCGCATTCATACGGCAAATCTTCTTTATCTTTCTTTCACCGCTTATCCTTTCACTGCTCCAATCATCACTCCCTTCATAAAATATTTTTGAACAAACGGAAAGAATAACATAACTGGTACCGTAGATACCAAAATGACCGCATACTTTACCTGTTCTGCAATCTGAACTGCCGAACTCGCTGCAGATGCAGATGCTGACGCTTTCTGATTCATAACAAGAATATCTCGTATTACCAACTGCAGAGGATACAGTGCGGTGTCCTTTAAATAGATCAAGGCATTAAAGTATTCATTCCAATGCTGTACTGCATAATAAAGTGTAATCACCGCCAAAATCGCCTTTGAAAGAGGAAGCACGATATGAAGAAAAAATTTTGTGTTGCTGCATCCGTCCATTACCGCTGCTTCCAACAGTTCATCAGGAATACTGGATTCAAAAAAAGACCTGGCAATAATCAAATTTGTCACATTGACTGCAAAAGGAATAATCATAACCCATATAGTATTTAGCAGCCTTAAATCTTTCATCAATAAATAGGTTGGCACCAATCCGCCGCTAAAATACATAGTAAATACAAATAAAAACATCAGTATCCTTCTGGGCAGGAAATCCTTTCTGGATAACGCATATGCTGCCGGAATAGTAAGAATCATATTAAAAACAGTCCCTAAAGACGTATATAAAATCGTATTCCGATAACCCGAAAGAAGCAGATCATTTTCAAAAACCCTTTTAAATCCACCAAACTGTATTTCCTTCGGAAACAGAAAAACTTGACCATTGGCAACCAAATTCTGGTCACTTATCGAAGCAATGAGGATAAAATAAAGCGGATATAAAATCAAAAGAATACCGATTCCGATACACCCATACATGAAAATGTCAAATAGTTTTTCACCAATGCTTTTTTTCATATCCTTTTCTCCTTTACCAAAGTCCCGCCCCTGTCAATTTTTTTGAAATTCTGTTCATCACTACTACTAACGTAAAGCTAATCAATGTATTAAACAGCCCAATAGCCGCTGAATAGCTGTATTGCTGTGATTTCAATCCAATTTTATATACATAAGTTGCAATCACTTCAGATGACGATAAGTTCAGATCATTTTGCATCAAAAAAACTTTTTCGAATACAGGACTCATAGCAGATCCCCCCGCACTTGTTACATACCCCACTTTTAAAATAAAAATGATGATCATCGTTGGCACCAACATTGGTAAATCAATATACAACATTCTCTTCAATCTTCCCGCACCGTCCATTTTCGCCGCTTCATAATATGTTGGATCTACACTCGAAAGCGCCGCTACAAAAACAATACTCTCCCACCCCGTATGCTGCCAAACTTCACTCAAAATATAAAGCGGACGAAACCACGAGGCAATTCCCATAAAATTTACTTTTTCTCCGCCTAACCATCCTATGATCGTATTGACAATACCTGATCTTGGAGACAAGAAAACAAGAAGCATACCCGCTATCACAACCGTGGAGATAAAATGAGGCATATAGGAAATCGTCTGAATTACATTTTTTTTCCATCCGTTCTTAAGCTGATTGATAAACAGGGCAAAAATAACAGGAATTGGAAAAGTATATAGAATAACTTGTAGTGCAAGAATAAATGTATTTTTCATCAGATTCCCAAATTGATATCCTGTAGTAAAACGCTGGAAATGCTTCAGCCCAGCCCACTGGCTTCCAAGAATCCCTTTTGACGGGACAAATTCCTTAAACGCGATCTGTAATCCATACATTGGAACATAATTAAAGAGGATCAGAACAATCAATGCCGGTAAAACAAATAAATATAACTCATAGTTTTTACAAATATTTTTTTTCAGCATGGCAAACGACCATTTCCTTTTCTTTTTCAGATTCCTTTTCTTCAATTTTTCAACCTCCAAACTTTCAATCGCTCCACTGCAGACTGTGCCAACAGGTTCATAAGATCGTCCGCCTTCGCATTTGTGCATATATACCCATTCATTATTTCTCGCACCGTTTTCAAAGTGCACTTTGGATAAAAAAATCCTATCATCAATGCATTTGATTGTATATAATCACTTTTTATATACCAAATTTTAATTTATATCACAGCATTTTTATTACAATATCCCTTACTAAAAATAAGTAGATTTTCTTTTTCTACTGTCCATGATACGATCGAATCAGCAATCGACCAAGATGGAGGTAGAATCATATGACAAATAAAAAACCGTGCTGTCGAATTACGGGAGGATTCTTCAAAAATTATCAGGAACTGGTTCGTACAGTTTCCATTCCTTATCAATGGAAGATCTTAAATGACTGGATCCCAGGCGCTGAAAAAAGTGGCGCTGTACATAATTTGAAACTTGCCGCCAAGCTAGCACAAGGAGAATATTACGGAACTTGTTTTCAAGACAGTGACGTTGGAAAATGGCTGGAAGCTGTTGCCTATACCCTGGAAATAAAACCAGATCCAAAACTGGAAGCCCTTGCAGACTCCGCTATTCTTCTTCTGGAAAAAGCGCAGCAAGAGGATGGATATTTGAACAGCTATTTTACCGTTAAAGAACCAGACAATCGATTTAAGAATCTGCGCGAATGCTGTGAACACTACTGCTTCGGTCACCTGGCAGAAGCCGGAGTAGCCTATTATGAAGCAACAGGAAAAGACAGCCTTTTAAAAATTGCCTGCCGCTACGCCGATCTTCTCTGCCATCTCTTTGGTCCACACCCCGGTCAGTCCCGAGGATATGACGGACATCCAGAAGCAGAGCTTGCCCTTGTGCGTCTATATGAGGTGACCGGGAAAAAGTCCTATTTAAATTTGGCAGAATTTTTCCTGAATGTACGTGGAGAAGAGCCCTATTATATGGAGATAGAATGGGAAAAAAGAAATCGTTCATGGCACTATGAACGCAACAAAGATATAAACCCAAGGGATGATAAAGTCTATGACTGCGCTCATATTCAGCCTCGTTTCCAAAAAAAGGCAGACGGACATGCCGTAAAAGTAGGTTACCTGCTTACCGGTATGGCAGCAGTTGCCGCTCATACAAAGGATGAGCAGCTGCTCATAGCATGCGTCAGTATATATAATAATATCATTAATCAGCGAATGTATCTGACCGGAGGCATTGGTTCTTCCCGCCACCAAGAGCGTTTTACCTTTGATTACGATCTTCCAAACGACAGAGCCTACGCGGAAACCTGCGCTGCTGTTTCCCTTTCCTTTTTTTCCAGAAGGATGCTTGATCTGATACCTGACAGCACTTATGCTGATACTCTGGAACGGGTTCTCTATAACGGATCGATTTCCGGCATGTCATTGGATGGCACACACTTTTTTTATCTGAATCCGCTGGAGATTCTTCCCGACGCATGTCTCTACGATCAGGATTTTAAATATGTAAAACCGCTACGACCACAATGGCTTTCATGCGCATGCTGTCCTCCTAATCTCATCCGCCTGCTCGCCTCTGTCCATCGTTATCTCTATACGGTAAGAAATGATGCTATTTATGTAAACCTTTATGCCTCTTCCGAGACAACCCTGACTCAAAACGGAAAATTTTTCTATATTCGCCAGGAAACGTCCTATCCTTGGAAAGGTGAAATCCTTTTTCACACCGAAGGTTTCCATCCTGACATGCTTCTGGCTCTGCGCATTCCCGGATGGTGTACTTCATGGAAACTGTTGAACCGCCTCGGGCAGGAGCGCCACGATTTTTATATTAACCATGGTTATCTTTATCTGTCTCCCGCTCCCAACGACTGCTTCCTTCTGCAGTTGGATATGACCCCTTACTGCGTAAAGGCCAATTGTCTGACAAAATCGAATGTCGGCAAAGCAGCCTTGATGCGGGGTCCTATCGTATACTGTATGGAAGAGCTTGATAACGGACCACAGTTGTATAATATACTGGTTTCTCCAGAAGGTAGTTTTAATGAATGCCTGTCTTCAGAATTTTCGAAAGGTGAACTTCCAACACTACCTCCTGATAGTATTACTCTTTATGAAAATGCAGTCTTTTTAGAAACTCAAAAAGCAATAAGAGAAATTGCCCTGCCTGAGCAAAGTCTATATGAACGCTATCATGCAGAAAATACCAATAAAATCTGTGC
>ERZ779982.873-NODE-873-length-12818-cov-2.464546_pt1 | contig 12818 bp, 9 predicted proteins | sample MGYA00511936_ERZ779982 | MGnify/ENA primary metagenome ERZ779982 (study PRJEB29588, sample SAMEA2146682) | human gut metagenome | biome: human gut; feature: human-associated habitat; material: faeces | place: Denmark | collected 2008/2010 ... | reverse complement strand
TACAACGGTCATGTGTACCGACATTGTGACTGTAATCCTCAATGCGTACTAAAAGTCCCATCTCATCCAGTTCTTTTACGATGGCATCTCTTGCTGCATAGCGGTCCATGCCCTCAAATTTGCCGCCGTTTTTATTAATGGTCGCATCATCATTTAAAATGTTGATTTCCGGAAGGCTATGACGCTTTCCGACCTCAAAGTCGTTCGGGTCATGTGCCGGAGTAATCTTAACAACACCGGTACCAAATTCCATATCTACATAGGAATCGGCAATAACCGGAAGCTCACGGTTTACAATTGGAAGAAGGAGCTTTTTGCCAATGAGATCCTTATAACGGTCATCATCCGGATTTACGGCAACTGCGGTATCACCCAGCATGGTTTCCGGACGTGTGGTTGCGAACTCGATAAACTTCGTTGTGCTTACGCTTCCGTCATCCTCAATCAAAGGATACTTAATGTGCCAGAAATGGCCTGCCTGCTCCTCATACTCTACCTCGGCATCGGAAATGGAGGTATTACATACCGGACACCAGTTGACAATACGGCTGCCCTTGTAAATCCATCCCTTTTCATGCATCTTGCAGAACACTTCGGTAACGGCCTTGTTACAGCCCTCGTCCATGGTGAAACGTTCTCTGTCCCAGTCACAGGAAGAGCCTAATTTCTTTAACTGCTCGATGATTCTTCCACCGTATTCCTTCTTCCATTCCCAGGCTCTCTCAAGGAAGCCTTCTCTTCCCAGATCATGCTTGTCAATGCCCTGCTTCTTCAGGGTTTCAATGATCTTGACCTCGGTTGCAATACTTGCATGGTCGGTTCCGGGCTGCCACAGTGCGTTGTAGCCCTGCATTCTCTTATAACGGATCAGAATATCCTGCATGGTGTTATCCAGTGCATGTCCCATATGGAGCTGTCCGGTAATATTTGGGGGCGGAATTACAATCGTAAACGGGGTCTTGCTGTGATCTACTTCCGCATGAAAGTACTTCTTTGCAAGCCACTTGTCATAAATACGATCTTCCATTTCTTTAGGGTCGTAGGTCTTTGCCAGTTCTTTGCTCATCATGTTCTCCTTTTTTCGTTATACTGATATATTTTCTCAAAATATTACATTTACCTGCTGCACGAAATTCGAACTTCGCCTTTAGCTCGTTCTCATTAAATGCACAGGTACCGTTCGCACTAAGTTCAGGCTTCACTAAGTGCTCTACATGTACCTGATGCACTAAACTCGGGCTGCGCCTTCGCCTTGCTCTCGTTAAGTGCACTGGTACCGTTCGCACTAAATTCGAACTTCGCCTCCGGCTCGTTCTCACTAAGTGCCCTACATGAAAAAAAGCCCTCTACAGAACGAATTCTGTAAAGGGCGTCATTTTACGCGGTACCACCTTTGCTTTTCACTCAAAACACTTCCATCAACTTCCATCTATCTGATCGAAAGCGTTATCCTTTAACGGGGATCAGCCGTGAGAACTTACCGGCTGTTGTTGCCATGCCCTTCGGTTCTCCGGTTCCAAAGCTACCTTCCCTGCTGCCTGACCGGATATTCTTTCAGCCGATGGAACATCCTCTCTGATGCCGGAATAAACAGGTACTCCTCTTTGTCACTACCTTTTTCAAAACTTATTACATCTATCTTAGTCGGGTGTCAGAAGATTGTCAAGTGGATTCTCGCAGTTCACTTTATCTTCACATCAAAATTTCTCCAATTATTTCTATTGTCAAAATCTTTATTTCTGCATATAATACCTGGGAACATTTAATTATTGGTGTTCCTCAAGAGTTTGTTATTCTATTGACTGAGAATACTTTTGTGTTATAATCAAATTAGAGGATAGCGGCGTTGACCAGCTATCGTGGTGTTGAAGCAATTGACTGTGTCGGTATGCAGCCGGTTGTGGAGCCTGGCCTTGGGTTATGCGGTAACCTCAAACCGAATAGGTTCCCCGGAACTGAATGAAAACACTTTTAAGGGCCTTGCATGTGCAAGGCTCTTTATTTTTACAAAGGAAAATTCTACCAGGAATCTTAAAAATGGAGATAAGGGGCCAAGAGGTGATCGGAGTGAAGCTCACGGTGGAGAAGATTGAAAAGGAAAAAGAAGAGGAAGCTTTTGAAAGCTGGGTCACAGGAGGATATTTTGAAGGAGATTATATTCCATATTCATTTATCGAGGATAGAAAAATAGTTTTCAATGTATCCGCAAATCAAGTGACGCTTTCAGATGTGTTACAGCGCATGGGAGTGGAATTCCATAAATGCCGGCCTGGATTTACCCCTGCTCAGAATGACAGGTATATGTGCATTGCAGAATATTATAATGGAAGTGATGACTACCGGTTGTTTTATCTTGGACAGGAACTAAAAAGCATAGAACAGGATAAGCTTTCTTTTTCAGAACTTTCTCATGCATAAGCTTCAAGAATAATGTATTCTGACGTATGAAGCGGAGCCTTTTGGCAAAAATGCACAAATTATCCAGTATAGAGGTCATTTGCGGTAATCCGCGGGATAACAATCAGAGCAAAATAGCAACATAATTAATGAATATATAGCTGTTTGAGATCAATATAGTTTTATGAAGCGACGAAAAAAAGCGAAAATAATGATATAAAATCAGAAAAAGTGCTTGAAAACAAAGGAAATTTTTTCGGGCACTTTTTTATTTGTGACACCATTGCCATAATGTTGTTTAAATGTTACAAATATGCGAAATACAGTACAAAAATTCATAAAATCATTGACTCTTTGAGGGAAAACCGCTATAATGTATATGGCATTTTATAATTGCTAATTCTCTGGTTGGAGGGTGTATTATGGAGGAAAGAAGGGGTATTAATCGTGTGGATTATCGCGTAAAGAGTGTGATAGTTACATGCGATACATTTGAGAAGTTTTATGTTGATGCAATTAATGTAAGTCCGCTTGGAATGGGATTGCTGGCACCGGCAGGTACACCAAATCTTGTTGGCAGACAGATTATTATCGTAGCGGATACGTTAATTATGAATGCGGATGTTCTGAGACAGGAAAAAATGGAAGATGGACAATTCCAGTTGGGAATTAAGGCACGGAAGTTTACACCGGCAGTCCTCAAATATCTGTTCGAGCATATCGCAGAATAATATAATAAAGTACTCACAGGGAATGACCTTAATATAATATGTAACAGGTAACGTAAAAAGGGAATTATTAATGGAAGGGAGATTTTATGAAAAACAACACTTTAAAAGCGCTGGGAATAGCGATTGGAGCGGCAATGAGCGTAATGCTCGCTTCTGATATGGAAGTACACGCTGCTGAAGTGTATGATGCGGAAAGCGGAAAAATTGTTGAAAGCGTTGGATGCGGATCGGATGATCAGGAAGAAGCAGAAGAAGATAACAAGACACAGATGTCGGATTCCAATAATGACAATGGAAATGATAATGCTGTTGATCTGAATAGTTCCAATGGAAATGTTGCAGATAGCAACAGTGACTCTGATAGTGACACAGATAGCGATAGCGATTCTGACAGTGATGGTGATACAGACAGCGACAGTGATACCGACACGGATACGGATACAGACACAGATACATCTTCTGAAGATACATCCGCTGAGGACACTTCTGCCGAAGATACATCTTCTGAAGAATAAAAATATTAATATAAAAGATATGCTCATGTACTGTTTCATGTAATAAGCAGTACATGAGCATTTTTAATTATTCAGAAAATATACAGCTATGATGCAAAAATGATTTCCTCCTGTGTTTTAATTGGAAAGTCGTAAGATAATTTGGAGAAAAAATACAAAAATTGGAGAAGATATGGATACTTCAGATAGTGCAGAGGAGTGACCGGGATCGGGAAAGAAATAAAATATATTTACGATATGAGGAGGAAGGAAGATGAGAAAACAGATCAGGAGAAGAGGAACCGCCTGGCTGATGTTTGGAACAATGATGATGGCGGCGGTATTTACCGGATGCGGGAAAAAAGATATCGACTATGATATCGATGGATCCGGCGGAAAAAAGGACAGCGGAAGTATTCAGGATAAGTACGATATTCCAAAGTCATATGATGACAGTATAGCAGTAGGGGATTCGGGTTTGAGTGAGATCACATTGAAGGTGGATGAGATCTCGGTTCCTGATACATCAATCATGTATACTGAGAAGTTAACAAAGAATGATACCGCAGGAGAGGCACTTAAAAAAATAGCGGAAGCGATATTTGATAAGAGCAAAGGAATCTATGCTTATGATGAGAACAATCAGACAAAGGCAGATATAGAAGAACAGATCGCATCCTATGAACAACTGAAAAAAGAGCTGGGAACCGATGCGGAACGTATTAAGGAGATAAATGATACTCTTACAGAGCTTCAGGATGAGCTGGAAAAAGCACCGGAAGATTATCCGGCTGCCGGAGATTATTCTGCAACAAAGTACCTTGGAACATGTGGTCAATATGAATTTGTTCTGAGGACACCGGATGATACGATTTCAAGCTATGATTTATCATTGAAGGAAGATGCCATGGTATACAGACCTGCAGATGGAACAGAGGATGGAGCGGAGAAGATCGATCATGGCGGCTATGTGTCATTAAATGACAGTATAAAATATGGTTCCGAAGGTGCAGAGGAGGCACTGAACGATAAAAACCAGTGTAAATATTCAGAAGAGGAAGCATTGGAGATTGCAGAAGAATTTCTGAAGAAGATCGACTGTAATGATATGACACTTGGAGAATCTTCTGCATTGGCATGGACCTATGATGATGCTTTATCAACGCTTATAGAGCGTGATATTGATGGGTATTATTTTACATTTAACCGGATGATAAAGGATCAGTCTCTGGGAGAGGGCTTACATGCATGGAATGTTGACAATATGGAGCAGCAGGAAGCAGGTGTGGATATCCCTACAGATTACTGTAAGATTGCAGTGGATGATAATGGGGTGATCGGAGCTGTCTGGACGAATAATCTGTCTGTCGAAGGAGAGGCAGAGGAAGCGGAACTGCTTTCTTTTAAAGAACTGATGAAGCGGGCGGATTCATCTGTTCCTGAATATTATGCAAAGTATAATACACAGTACAAGTCGATCGAATTTAATCGTATGCAGCTTACCTATTGTCTGAAACCGGGAGCACAGGACGGTGAATTTGAATATGTACCGGCATGGATCATATCGCAGGCTGAAGTATATGAATTTGATGAAGTTACATATGAAGATCCTCAGCAGATGGTCGTGCTGGATGCAACCGATGGATCCTATATTGATATCCTTGAGGTATCGAAGGCACTGGGAACATGCAGCGTAATACAGGATTAAACGGAGGCGGTATAAGGATAATAAAAGAAGTCATTTTTATCTGATATATGAGGGAAAAACGGGAAAATCTTTAAGTAAGAAGGGATACAAATGATGAAAATGGACATTACAAAAAGAAGAAAAATGATGGCACTGTTTCTTGCAGGAACACTTACTGTATCTGCCGCTGTTACAGGATGTGGAAGGAAAAATGTAGACTACAATGTAGATAATACCCAGCCGAAACATACAGGGGCAGATCTGGGACAGACGGAGACATCTGCATCCGGAGAAGATCTGGATAGTGGAAGTCTGTGGAGTAAGTATAAGATTCCATTTACCTGTGATGCGGAGATTGCGGTTGGAGATACCGGCTTATCGAAGATCCATATAACGGATGATGATATCAGTGTTCCGGATACCTCCGACCTTCAGATCGCACAGTATAAGAAGAAAGATCCGGAGAGTAATGAAGTGAAGAAGCAGGTGGCAGAGAATCTGTTTGATAAGGATGCGGGAATCTATGTATATGATTCTCTGCATCGGATAAAAAAGGACATTCAGGCAGAGATCACACAGTATCAGACAGCAAAGGAGAATTATCCGGATCCTGTATTTGCGGATTCCTATGATTCATGGATCAGCGATCTGGAAACGGAACTGACAGATGCCCCGGACAGTTATCCGGCTGCCGGAGATTATTCCGCGGATGATTATGTTGGTACTGTGGATGGGAAGGAATATGAATTGTATTACAAAACCGACAGCGTTTATCGTTCCTTTAATATGCGGGAAGATTTTATGATGTACCGTCCGAAAGAAAAGGCAACGTATGTCACGCCATATTCAAAGGCTGACTATGAAAGGGAGACAGGAACAGAAGCGGATCAGGAGAATACAGTTCAGAATGCTTGCAGCTATTCCAAAGAGGAAGCACAGATGAAGGCAGAAGAATTTCTGTCGAAGATCGGTGCGAAGGATGTAGCCTTACAGGACAGTTCTGATCTTTACTGGGTATATACAGATGCGAAAAATTCGGTTGTTGCTACGGATGTGGATGGGTATTCGTTCACCTACGTAAGAGCTGTTGATAAGCAGCCGGTGTCAACGATGGCATTTAATCGGGTTGAAAATCTGCAGAAGCAGGTGGAATATTATGATATGCCGGTTGAACGCTATGAGATCACAATGGATTCCAATGGAATCATCAATGCAAACTGGTGTGATTATCTGGAAGCGACCGGAGAAAGCACAAAGACTGAGATCCTTTCATTTCCGGAGCTGCTTGAAAAGGCAAATGAAACCATACCGGAATATTACAAAACCTATCCATGTAAATAAAATGCGATCAATTTTAATGATGTGACCCTGACCTATTACCTGACAGCAGGCGCAGCAGATGGACAATTTGAATATAAACCTGTCTGGATCTTTTCTTCCTGTGATGATAAATCGGATCCGGATTATCCAAGCGAGATGGTGGTATTAGATGCAGCCGATGGATCTGTGATCGATATGTTGGATGTAGCAATGAAGGTATCAGCAGATTAAAATTAGACTTGATATTCAATCCCGGTTATGTGAAAATGGTAGCAGGTAAAAATGGTTACATATGTATATTAAGGGATACATTATATGAGTACACAAAACAGTCTTGTTATCATAAAAGAGAAAATTGCAGGTGTCATGCTGGATGATAAACGCATGAAAGCGGATGATATTGCTAAAAAAGTCCTGAAGGGAAGGAAACGGGAATGCAGCACGCCTCCAAAGTGGATGCAGGATGCATTTCATATTACAAAGGCAGAGTCAGAGAATGGATTATGCTATTATGTGAAGCCAAAGAAGAAAGAGGTAAAGAATTTCTTCTTTTATATCCATGGCGGCGGCCATTGTATGGAGATCAACAAAAACCAGTGGGAATTTGTTGCGACTGTGGTCGAGAAAAATGGATATGGTGCGGCTGTTCCAATCTATCCGCTGGCGCCGGAGCATAATGCACAGGATACCTTTGATATGCTGATCGGGACATACAGACATCTGACCAGGCAGGAGACGATCGACCGTCTTGTTGTTGTTTGAGATTCCACAGGCGGCGGACTGGCGTTATCACTGGCAGTTCTGGCATGGAAGGAAGGTGTTCGCAGACCGGATAAGCTGGTGTTGTTATCACCTTCATTAGATACAGAATTTATGGATGGAAATCTCGCCAATCATATGCTTGATCGCAAGAAAGAGGTGCGGAAGTATTATTACCGGCCGGGCATTAAGGAATTTCTTAGCAGGTACTGGATCCAGGATCTGTATCATCAGAATGAATATACCTGTCCGATCTATGCGGATCTGACTGATATCTGTGATGAGATCGCCATATTCACAGTAGAGAATGATCTGCTGAACAGCTATGCAAGACTGCTGTATGACAAGCTGAAGAAGGAACAGGTCCGAATTCATTATTTTGAATATTTTGGAATGCCGCATGATTATATCGAGCACCAGCATGTGCCGGAGTGTCGTATGATCATTAATCGTATCATCGACAGTATCAAGGATGAAGCAAAGCTTGTAAATCCGGAGATCAAACGAGCTGTATGGGCACGATCTATGGTGGCAGAACGATATCCAAAGATGTTCCAAGATGATGAATCCATTAAACTTGCGGCAAAATTAAATGTATCTCATAAAGATTTTAATGCGATGTATCAGGAATATGATCGTCTTGTTAAGATTGGACGGATCGTAGAGATTGACAAACGGGTAAAACAGTTTATTATGAGGTATGCAGATGGCGTTATTGTAAATGTCGGAGCTGAGTTAGATACCATGTTTTCCCGCATGGATAATGGCAGGATCCGATGGTACAATGTAGATATGCCTGAAACTATGGAACTGCGGCGCAAGATGGTGGAGAGCAGGGACCGGGAGCAGAATATCGGCAAATCAATCCTTGATTTTTCATGGCTTGACAGTGTGAAGAAGAAACCAGGTGAAGCAATCTTATTTGTATGCTGTGATGTAACGAAGTATTTTACGGATAAGAAGCTGCAGGCGTTTCTGAATGCGATATGGGAGCGGTTTCCGGGTGCTGAGGTACTGTTTGATGTCAAGAATTCCGTTGGCAGAAAACGGGCAAATCTGAAAGTATTAACAGGAAAGAAGAAAGGTTCGTTTATAAAAGTAAGTATCGATAACTGTACCAGCCTGATGTATGACTGGAATATTAAGTACAGAGTACTGTATGACAGGGCAATCCTGAATCAGGAGGATATCACAGAGATGTTTTCTTCTGATATAGCAAGAAAATATCGTCATGCGATCAGACGAAAATATGATAAGATCATACAGCTTCGGTTAGGTACGGAACGAATTGAAATATAAACGGCTTGTGACTGACATGAGAGAAGCAGACAGAAGAAAACAATTAGCAAAAAGAATGAAATATGCAGTGTGCATCTGTGCAGGAATTGTAATTGGAATCATTGCAGGAATCTGTATTGGTATTGATTATAATAAGACAACCAGGTCGACACCTGCCTTGTACACGGAAATGGAACATGGCCTTGAACTGACACCGGGAGAACTGGCAAATCTGATCTATGATAATTACTGGAATTATATCAAGAAGAGTTACATCATCGTAGGAGATGATAAAGAAACTGCACAGCTTTATAAGATCAGTAGTAAGGTAGCCAGACATAATTATGATCTGGAACGGTTTCAACTGGATGATAATGGTTATATGAGTTATTCGGATGATAAAATCAAGCATGCAAAGCTTGGAATCGATGTATCCAGTCATCAGGGATCAATCGACTGGGATCAGGTAAAAGAGGCAGGCATTCAATTTGCAATGATCCGTTTGGGATATCGAGGATATACACAGGGGGGTCTGGCATTGGATGACAGCTATGTGACGAATATAGAAACAGCTCTGGAAGCGGAAATGCCGGTTGGGGTATATTTCTATACACAAGCAGTAAGCTATGATGAAGGAGTAGAAGAAGCACAGTATGTACTTCAGAATATCGCAGATTATAAGATCAGTTATCCGGTTGTAATTGATACGGAGAAGATGGAAGCAGAAGGTGCCCGCGCAAACGATATTTCAAATGAAGAGCGTACCGATGCCATCGTTGGTTTTTGTGAGACGATAAAAGATGCCGGATATACACCGATGATCTATGCAAATAGAAACTGGTATGCGCAGAATCTGGATATGGATCGATTGGGTGATTACCAGCTCTGGCTGGCACAATATTCCAATGTACCCGATTTCCCATATCTGTTTACCGGCTGGCAGTACACCAGCGAGGGAAGCATACCGGGAATCTCAGGATCCGTTGATATTGACGTCTGGATGAAATAAAGAACTTTAAGAAATAAGAATATTGATATAGTACAGAATCCATCTGCTTTATAACAATACAGAGCAGATGGATTCTTGTCTATGATAAAAGATAAAATTAAAACATCCATATTTTATAATACAGATAAATGCTGTAAATAAAGATATGGATGTTTTTTATGTGATAAATCGTCTTATTTAATGGTAAAGGTTACGTTCTGAACCTTGCCGTTCTTTGACCAGATGGTCAGGGTATGTGTACCCTTTTTCTTAACGACAGTGTTCTTTTTAACTGTCTTGCCGTCCAGTTTCATCTTTACAAGGCTCTTGCTGTTGGATACTGTGATCTTCTTGCCGGCTTTGTAAGACTTGTTGTTTTTGACAGAAGTTGTCTTTGCTGTTTTTGTAACCTTACTGGTAGATGCGTAGAAGTTTTTCTTCTTGCTGGCATCCCTGATCGTCCATGAAACGGTCTTTGATTTGTTTGAAAGCTTACCGTTTGTGGTCTTAACCTTATTCTTAAATGAAATCTTTACATTCATGTAGAATGACAGGCTGTCAGTAAGATCGTTTTTCTGAAGCTGTGCAGCGTCGGCAAGTTTTGCAATTGTAAGATTACTGCCTGCTGTAGAAGGATCCAGTGTAGCATAGAAGAAATTCTTTGTCAGACATACATTTGTGTAACCTGCAGATGAAAGTAAATCTTCGATATCACTGAGTTTCTTGTTTTTTACAGTCATGGAGAACATATGGTAGGTAACACCATCGATCTTCTTTTTTGAATATTTGGCACCGGATCCCTTAAGTTCATTAATGAGCTCCTTTTTTGTCATTTCAGACATGCTGGCAAGTCCATCCAACATTTCATCATCATAACCCTGTTCAATCGTACAGGTTGCTTTGGTGGCAGAGGTGAGTTTTACGGTTGTGTTAATAGCAGAACCACAGCCGGTCATCATCAGACCAAAGATGCAGACACACAATGCCAAAAGTACGTGTTTCATTTTTTTGTTCATAGATACCCTCCTATAAAAAATTTTGTCTACAGATTCAGTCTATCATCCGCGTTTCTTAAAGTAAAGGCAAATTCCGGATTTTGTAGCTTAATAAATCTTATCTGTGGTATAATCCTTGAAATGAATAAATAATTTCATATATCAGAAACATGAAAAAGAGATTATTATGAATAAGCCTGCAAAGATACAGAAAATCATATAGTAGGAGGTCGTGAATTCCTTGAAGTTCTTACTGGCAGCATTAAATACAAAATATATTCATTCGAATCCGGGGATTTATTCCCTGTACTCATATTCGGTAAAGAGACAGCCGTCTCTTGCAGAATATATTGAGATTGCAGAATATACGATCAACAATCAAAAGGGAGAGATTCTTGCGGATATCTATAAGAGAAGACCGGATGCGGTTGGATTTTCCTGTTATATATGGAATATCGAGATGATCCGTGAGCTCATTACAGAATTAAAGAAGCTCCTTCCGGATACAGATATCTGGGTTGGCGGACCGGAAGTAACCTACGATGCCGATCAGCTTCTTGCGGAAATGCCGGAGCTTACAGGAGTTATGGTTGGAGAAGGAGAGGCAACCTTTTATGATGTGCTGAGAAGATATCTTGATATTGGAAATATCCATAATACTGGGAAGTTCTATGATATTGGGAACGCCTGTAATACTGGAAATTCCTGTGGTATTGAAAATTTCCGTGATACCGGGGGTTTTCGGGATATTGACGGCCTGGTGCTTCGGGAAGGAGAAGATATTATTTGTACGAAGCCAAGAGGACTTACCGATCTGTCGGAGCTTCCATTTCTGTATTATGACTTGGACACTTTTAAAAATAAGATCATTTATTATGAGAGCAGCAGAGGCTGTCCGTTCCGGTGCAGTTATTGTCTGTCATCGATTGACAAACGGGTTCGGTTCCGCAATCTTGATCTGGTGAAGAAGGAGCTGCAGTTTTTCCTGGATCATCAAGTAAAACAGGTGAAGTTTGTAGACCGGACATTTAATTGTTCCCATGAACATGCGATGGCGATTTGGAGGTATATTAAAGAACATGACAATGGAATCACGAATTTTCATTTTGAGATTGCTGCAGATATTTTAAATGAGGAAGAATTGGAGTTGGTCAACAGTCTGCGGCCAGGTGCGATACAGATGGAGATCGGAGTGCAGTCGACAAATCTGCAGACGATAGAGGAGATCGATCGTGTAATGGATGTCGATAAGCTTGCAAAGATTGTTGCCCGGATCCATCAGGGACATAATGTGCATGTGCATCTGGATCTGATCGCGGGGCTTCCGTATGAGGATTATGAATCATTTGCACATTCTTTTAATGACGTGTATGCAATGAAGCCGGAGCAGCTTCAGCTAGGTTTTTTAAAGGTGCTAAAGGGTTCGAAGATGCATGATAATGCAGAACGATATGGTTTACAGTATACAAGCTGTCCGCCGTATGAAGTATTATTTACAAAGTGGATATCTTATGATGAGATCCTGCGGTTAAAGCAGATCGAAGAAATGGTAGAGATTTATTATAACAGCTGTCAGTTTGAGAACACGCTTCCATTCCTGGTGGAAGAATTTGATTCGCCGTTTGATTTTTATGCGAGCCTTGCTTCTTATTATGATGAAAAGGGATATTTTATCCAGACACCGGCGAGAATCTATCGGTATCATGTACTGCTTCATTTTGCAGAAGAACACTTCCCTAAGAAGACAGAATTGATTCGGGAAATGCTGGTATTTGACTTATATCTTCGTGAGAATATGAAGACCCGACCGGATTTCGCCCCGGAACAGGAGGGTGTGAGAGATTTGTTCCGGGACTTCTACATCCGTGAGGCCAACGACCACAGATACCTTCGGGAAGAAGACTATCATGGCTGTGACTGGAAATCTATGTCCAGAATGACACACATAGAAAAGATTTATTACAACAGAGAGACGGGAAATCGTCTGTCTGAAGTATGCTATATATTATTCGATTACAAACGCCGTGATCCGCTGACCGGGGATGCAAGGTATATGATAGTAACACCTGTCGCATCCATGTGATATAAAGTTTGGCTGTCTCATGTTGCCCGGGATACTGCTATTTTACGGATGTGTATGTGTTCGGCCTCATGTTGTCCGGGATACTG
>ERZ779982.854-NODE-854-length-13152-cov-2.636863_pt1 | contig 13152 bp, 10 predicted proteins | sample MGYA00511936_ERZ779982 | MGnify/ENA primary metagenome ERZ779982 (study PRJEB29588, sample SAMEA2146682) | human gut metagenome | biome: human gut; feature: human-associated habitat; material: faeces | place: Denmark | collected 2008/2010 ... | reverse complement strand
TGCCGTAACTGCTCTTCAGTTTGGTAGCCAACGGGCATTGGCGTTTGTGGATGATGATACGATTATTGTCGCCTATATATCCCAAAACGTCATCTCCCGGAATAGGCTTGCAGCATTCAGCTATCACATAGTTCTTTTGGATAGCTTCGGGAGTCAGTTTCAATATTTTCTTGCTGTCTATCTTTTGTAAGGGTTCCTTCTCTTCTGTCGGTTTCTCCTTGTTTGTCTTGCTGCCTCCGAAGGCGAAAGAGATATACTTTTTCCAGTTACTGGAAGTCGGTTTGTCTTTCAGTTCGTTCTTGTCGTTTTCTCCTAGAATGATTGTTTTTAATCCGATGGCGGCAAACAATTCTTCCTGTGTTTTGATGGTATGCAGATTACAGATCTTTCGTATATTTTCGGGAGTGTACTCTACTCCTTCTCTGGAAAAGAATTCCCGTAACATTTCCTCACCGGCCTGCTGCATGCCTCGCTGTTCGCGTTTCAGTATGGCCAGAATCTTGGCTTTGGCCTTTGCGGTGGTGGCAAAGTTTATCCACGAAGGCTGTACATGCTGTGATTTGGAAGTAAGAATCTCCACCTGGTCGCCACTTTGCAGTTTGTGGCTCAAGGGCACCAGCTTGTGGTTGACTTTAGCTCCGATGCAATGGCTGCCCAAGAATGTATGGATGGAGAATGCAAAATCCAGTGCCGTACAGTTTTGCGGCATTGTTTTGATTTCACCTTTCGGAGTGAAGACAAATATTTCAGAAGCGAACAGGTTCAGTTTGATGGTATCCAGAAAGTCCATGGCATCCGGTTGCGGATCGTCCAGAATCTCCTTGATGGTACGCAGCCATTTTTCCAGTTCACCCTCGTCCTCACTGCCTCCGCCTTCTTTATATTTCCAGTGTGCGGCAAAGCCTTGTTCGGCTACGTCATTCATCCGCTCACTGCGTATCTGCACTTCTATCCATTGGCCTTTGTTACTCATCAGGGTTACGTGAAGTGCCTGATAGCCGTTGGCTTTAGGGTGGCTTACCCAGTCGCGCAAGCGGTCTGGGTGCGGTTTATAAATCTTAGATATGGATACGTATATGTTAAAGCACTCATTAAGTTCTTCTTCCGGATTTTTGGGACAGAAAATGATACGGACAGCCAGGATATCATATATTTCTTCAAATGTGATATGCTTGGTCTGCATCTTGTTCCAAATGGAATAAGGGGATTTTACTCGTGCTATCAATTGATAACTGATACCCATTTTGTCCAGTTGTGCGCGGATAGGTGCTGTAAATTCACGGAATACTTCTTCGCGTTCCGCTTGTGTTTCTTGTAGCTTGGATTCTATCTGTGCATATTCTTCCGGATGCTCATATTTGAAACTGAGATCTTCCAGTTCTGTCTTTATTTTGTTTAACCCCAAGCGGTTAGCCAATGGCGCATAGATGTATAAGGTTTCTCCGGCAATTTTGTATTGCTTGTTGGGAAGCATGGAGCCAAGCGTACGCATATTATGCAGACGGTCGGCTATTTTGATGAGGATAACCCGGATATCATCACTCATGGTCAGTAGCAATTTCTTGAAATTCTCGGCTTGTGCGGAAGCCCGGTCTCCGAATATACCGCCGGATATTTTAGTCAGGCCATCTACAATCTGTGCAATTTTAGGACCAAACAGATTTTCGATGTCTTCCACAGTGTAGTCTGTATCTTCAACTACATCATGCAGTAAAGCCGAACAAATGGAAGTTGATCCCAGTCCTATTTCGGTACATACAATTTTAGCAACGGCTATGGGATGCATGATGTATGGTTCACCCGAGCGTCGTTTTACTCCTTTGTGTGCTTGTTTGGCAAAATTGAATGCCTTTGTGATGATTTCTACTTTTTTACGGTGTTTGGTCGCTAGATAACTGTCCAAAAGTTCCTGAAACCCTTGGTTTATCATTTCCTCATCCGCCTGTTCCTGAGTCTGCTTTTCATCCGTCATATTTTTGCCTCCTATAATCTATACTGCAAAAATATACAAAAAACATATTCAAGCAAGTATTTTCAGAAAATGTATAGTGTTAAATCTGTATTTTTTATCAATCATCTGATCCGCAAACTTTTTCCGGCTCTGATATTATTGCCCTTTATACCGTTTAGATTACGTAATTGACTGATGGATACGTGGTATTTGGCGGCAATTCCTCCCAATGTGTCTCCTTGTTTGATTTTATGATAAAGAGTTCCCTTGGATGAGCGGTTTCTGCTACTGGTTGTTTCTTTGATAGCTACCGTTTTTCTTTTGGTCAGATATTCATTGGGTTTATAAGCGAATACACTGTCTTGGCGGTCAATGAAAGTACTGACAAAGTTATTGGGCAAACGAAGTACACACAACTCGCTGTTACCGGGAATAATATCCTTTTTGTATTGGGGATTCAGGCTGCGAAGCTGGTCGAGGTTGATGTTGCATACTTCTGCCACTTGTTGTAAGTGGAGGTCTTTGTTTATGTGAATGGTGTCTGTAGCGTTGGGGAGCTGTGTTTCCATGGGACAGATGTCATGTTCGCAATAATAAGTCATGATGTAGTTTGCTGCAATGAAAGCAGGAACGTACCCACGGGTTTCTTTGGGCAGGTAGTTGTAGATTGTCCAATAATCTGTGGCTCCTCCGGCACGGCGTATGGCTTTGTTGATAGTGCCTGGCCCGCAGTTGTAAGCTGCCAATACCAGGTTCCAGTCTTGATAGATGTCATATAAGTCTTTCAGATAACGTGCCGCCGCCCAAGTTGATTTGACCGGGTCCCGCCTTTCGTCTATCAGACTATTGTTTTTCAGCCCGTATATTTTTCCTGTACCCAGCATAAACTGCCACAAACCGGTAGCTCCCTGGCGGGAAACTGCAACAGGATTTAAGGCAGATTCTATAACCGGCAGATATTTCAGTTCTTGAGGAAGGTCGTATAAATCAAGTGCTTCTTCAAAGATAGGCATATAAAAATTGGTTGCCGCAAGCATAAAGGATACTTTATTGCGCAGACGGACGGCATACATATCAATGAATTTGCGTACAGCCTCGTTGTAAGGCATTTCTATGATAGAGGGGATACGTGACAGACGATCCATATAGATGGAATCACTTACAACAGGGTTGGTAGAGGCCATTGTGCAGTTCTCTCCCAATGTGATGTAATTCTTAGATTGCCAGTCCCAGTAAAGACTGTCCATTTCTGACTGCATACTTTCAGGAACATCAATAATTTCTTCTTTTCCTGTAGTTTGCGAGTGAACGGTAATACTTTGGGTTTGTGCGTTGATTCCCGTTGTTCCTATAAATGTAAATAAACCAATTAAAAAGTTTTTCATGCGATTAAAATTTGAAGCTGCATTGCAGGCCTATTGTATTAGGTATCCTGCTCCGGCCATCATTAAAAATAACAGGTTGTATTTGAAGACCTAAGTCTTTGGATATATCAAAATCAGATAGTTCAGCATCCACGTATGCGTCTATGACAGATAGTATATATACACCGATAAAACAGAATATGCTTAAATCCCGATATCGGCGATAAAAATCTTTTCGGTTTTTAAAGGTATTCTCCATACCTTCCGCACTCACGCCATGAGGCAGGAAGTCTTCGTAGCTTTTGGTATTAGGGTCATCGTCCATAATATCCAGATAGGCTTGCGAATAGTCCTTGTACATTCTGTTGTTCCAGGTCAGCGCATATGCACATCCCACAAATCCTCCATATACTATCGGCAGTTTCCAATATTTACGGTTGTATATCTGTCCTCCGCCGGGAATTACCAACGCCAGCCAGATGGCACGGTTGGAGTTCGGAATAAATCGGGGTTTTGTTTCGGCAGCCATTGCTTTCTGTATGGAATCATTTTTACGGACTAAAGCGGCAGTATCAACAGGTGCTTCCATATTTTCTATCTTTTGTCGTTCTTCCAACAATTTTAGGCTGTCAATGACAAGTGAATCTTTGACTTGTATGATAGAATCTGCCTTTATACCCATACGGCGGTTGCGTGCCTTTTGGGCGTGAACATTCAGGCTTCCAGCCATCATAAGGCATAAAAGCATGAATGTAAACACTTTATATGTGGATGTTTTTCTTTTCAATGTAGTAATAACGCTTTATTCTTTCTTTTTCAGTGAATCCAATATTTCCATGATTCGTTCCAAGTCCTCTTCGTTGTTGAACGGAATACTGATCTTGCCTTTTCCTTTGGCTGTGCATGAAAGCTGTACTTTTGAACCGAAGAATCCGCAGAGATGGCTTTGCAGCAAAGTGTATTCCTCGGATAGTTTGGAACCTTTTGGTTTGATCTTCTTCCCACCGCTGTCCACTGTCTCGCCACTGCTCAGTGCCTTGACAATTTCTTCCACTTTGCGGACAGAATAGCCTTGTGACTGTATTTCATTAAAGATACGTATTTGGGTCTTAGGATCATCTAAGGACAATAAGGCACGGGCGTGTCCCATGTCTATTTCGCGGTTTTTCAATGCTACTTGAATCTGAGCCGGAAGTTTCAGCAGACGCAGATAATTGGCGATAGTGGTACGTTTTTTTCCGACACGTTCGCTCAGCCGTTCCTGTGTCAATGCATATTGTTCCAATAAATGTTGATAAGCCAGTGCAATCTCCAATGAATTCAAATCTTCACGCTGAATATTTTCAATCAACGCCATTTCCATTACATTCTCGTCATCGGCTGTGCGGATGTATGCCGGAATAGATTTAAGTCCTGCCTGTATGGAGGCGCGGTAACGACGTTCTCCGGCTATGATCTGGTAAGAGTCTTCACTCAGTTGACGCAACGTAATGGGTTGGATGATACCAATTTCGGCAATAGAGTCAGCCAACTCCTGTAACGCCACCGGATCAAATTCACGGCGCGGTTGGTTAGGGTTGACGGATATTTTGCTCAGTTCTATCTCATTGATAGAAGATGAGCCGGCTGTCTTTACTTCTTCGGTCGAGATCAGTGCGTCAAGCCCGCGTCCTAAAGCAAATTTTTTCTGTACTGCCATTGTTTACTTACTGTTACGTGTTATAATTTCTTGTGCCAATGCCAAATGATTCTTGGCTCCGGTAGAGTCGGCATCATACAATATTGCAGGAATGCCGTGGCTGGGAGCTTCGCTCAGTTTGACGTTACGCTGTACAATTGTCTTGAATACCAATTCTTGAAAATGGCGTTTCACTTCATCATAAATCTGGTTGGCCAGACGCAGACGTGAATCGAACATTGTCAGCAGGAAGCCTTCTATTTCCAGTGAAGGATTCAGTTTCGATTTAATAATCTTAATGGTATTCAGCAATTTGCTGATGCCCTCTAATGCAAAATATTCGCATTGAACAGGGATAATTACTGAATCGGCTGCTGTCAGCGCATTGATCGTTATCAAGCCTAATGACGGGGAGCAGTCTATCAGGATATAGTCATATTCGTCCCGCATGGGGGCTAATACTTTTTTCATGATCTTCTCGCGGTCTTCCAGGTTCAACATTTCTATTTCTGCGCCAACCAGGTCGATGTGTGAAGATACAATGTCGAGTCCATCAATGTCGGTGGTATAAATTGCTTCCCGTATATCGGCTTCGTTGATAATACATTCATAGATAGAGCATTCTACCTCTTTGATGTTCACACCCAATCCTGATGATGCGTTGGCCTGAGGGTCTGCATCAATAACCAGTACCTTTTTCTCCAGTGTTGCCAGAGAAGCTGCGAGGTTAATCGTTGTGGTAGTTTTACCTACGCCACCTTTTTGATTGGCTAAAGCAATAATTTTTCCCATATTAATCAGTTTTTCTCGCTGCGAAGTAACAAATAATAGGTGATTGTACCTATAAAAAACGGCAGACATTAGCAAAACTGTTGATAACTCATTGGTTTTGTTAATAACTCAACGGCGGCAAAGATAGAAATTTTCATTCAATTCTATTCTATTTTTAGCACTGGGTTGTAGAACATTAAGATAATTTTCTTTTCTGGCGAGGGGTAGTTCCGGCAAAGAGTTGTATCTTTACGCTCCGAGAAAAAGAGTGGAAAAATATGAAGAGAGAAAAACCGTTGATATTGCTGTCAAATGATGACGGCGTGGAAGCTAAAGGATTGAATGAGTTGATACGTGGGTTGCGTGGAGTGGGTGAAATGATCGTAATGGCGCCGGATGGTCCTCGTTCGGGAGCTTCGGGGGCGATCACTTCCGAACATCCTGTGCGGTATTACAAGGTACGTGAAGAGGAGGACTTGACTGTGTATAAATGTACGGGTACACCGGTAGATTGTGTGAAACTGGCATTGCATACAGTTGTTCCCCGTCGTCCCGATGTGGTGATAGGTGGAATAAACCACGGTGATAATTCTTCAGTGAATGTGCATTATTCCGGTACGATGGGGGTAGTGATTGAAGGGTGCCTGAAGGGGATTTCTTCTATCGGATATTCATTATGTAATCATTTTGCGGATGCTGATTTCTCTTCATCGCTGCCTTATATACGCCGTATTACTGAGCAGGTCCTGGAGCATGGCTTGCCTTTGGGTATTTGCTTGAATGTGAACTTTCCGGATACAGCTTCCTTGAAAGGGGTACGCATCTGCCGTCAGACGAATGGGGCTTGGATTAATGAATGGAAGCGTAGTCTGCATCCTCGGGGTGGAGAGTATTTCTGGCTGACCGGAGAGTTTGATAACTATGAACCGGAAGCGGAAGATTCGGACCACTGGGCATTAGGGCATGGGTATGTGGCGGTAACTCCTACCCAAATTGATGTGACCGCTTATGGGATGATGAATGAGTTGAAAAACTGGAATCTGGAAGTATGAAATACTATTTGATAGTAGGCGAGGCATCAGGCGATTTGCACGCATCTAATTTGATGTGTGCCTTGATACAGGAAGATCCGGAAGCAGAATTCCGTTTCTTTGGCGGGGACTTGATGACGGCTGTTGGTGGAACGCGGGTGAAGCATTACAAAGAACTGGCTTATATGGGTTTTATCCCGGTGTTGTTGCATTTGCGTACTATCTTTCGGAATATGAAAGAATGTAAGCAGGACATTGTTCGTTGGGCTCCTGATGTAGTGATTCTGGTGGATTATCCTGGCTTTAACCTGAAAATAGCCGAGTTTATAAAGAAGCAGACGCAAATACCTGTCTACTATTATATTTCTCCTAAAATATGGGCTTGGAAAGAGTATAGGATTAAAAATATCAAGCGGGATGTGGACGAATTGTTTTCTATCCTGCCTTTTGAGATTGAGTTTTTTGCCGGACATCAGTACCCTGTTCATTATGTGGGTAATCCTTGTGTAGATGCAGTGGATGCTTATTGTAAGAAACATCCGGATGGGTTTCCGGAATTTGTGGCGGATAATGGTTTGTCCGAAAAGCCTGTTATCGCATTGTTGGCGGGCAGCCGGAAACAGGAAATCAAAGACAACCTACCGATGATGCTGGAGGCTGCTGCTCCGTTTACCAAAGATTATCAATTGGTGTTGGCAGGGGCTCCGGGGATGGACCCTGCCTATTATGCGGGTTATATAAATCCGAATGTACCGGTTAAAATCATTTTCGGACAGACTTACAGGCTGTTGCAGCACGCGCAGGCGGCATTGGTGACTTCGGGTACTGCAACTTTGGAAACAGCTCTTTTCCGTGTTCCTCAAGTGGTGTGTTACTATACTCCGGTAGGGACGTTTATCGCTTTTCTTCGCCGGCATATTCTAAAAGTGAAATATATTTCGTTGGTTAATCTGGTAGCCGATAAGGAAGTGGTGCGTGAACTGGTAGCCGATACGATGACGGTAGATAATGTACGTTCGGAGTTGGAAGCTCTTCTATATAATAAGGTATATAGGAATAAGATGTTGGAAGAGTATGATCGTATAATTCAAATTTTAGGTCCGGCAGGAGCTTCGGAGGCAGCGGCACGCAAGATGGTGGCCTTACTGAAGAAATAAACTTTTCACGCTGTTTTTTTGTTCTTTCGGGTAAATAACCTAAACCCCGGAAAATATGAAATATTCTTTTTCATCGATGTTAGGGGCGGTACTTCTTTTTAGCGGAGTATTCGCCTTTTCAGCTTGTGGCAATGACGAAAGTTATCCCGATAGTACAGTAACTATAGCTATGGCTACAGTAGAAAAGCAACCTCAGTATGACGCTCCTTATTTTATATTGGATAATGGAGAGAAATTGTGGGTGGTACAGAATGCTGTACCTTACCGGGATTTGAAGACGGGAGAGCGTATCTTTGGAAGTTATACCTTTCTGGAAGCTGGTGAGAGTGGTTTTGCCTATGATATCCGTTTGAATGACTATGCCATGGTACCTGTTCAAGATATTATCGGACTGAATCCTGATAATATGGATAGTATAGGAAATATGAAAGTGCAGATTAAAGATATATGGTTTTCCAATGAGTATATGAATGTGCGTTTTATGCTGAATTTTCCCAATCCCCAAAGGCCTATTCTCAATCTGGTTGTCAATGAGATGATTCCTTTGGTAAATGACGGGTATGCGCATTTGGAACTCCGCTATAACAATAATGGCAGCCAAGGACGGTTGGTACCTGGTCTGGTTTCTTTCAAATTAGGAAGTTACTCACCGGAAAACAGTGAATTAAAAGGATTAAAGGTGCTGGTACGTCCTGTAGGCGGTGAAGAAAAAACATATATCTTCTCTTACCCGCTTACTGACAAGAGTACGCCTGATTTTAATCTTTTGGATCTGGCGGAATTAAAATAAAGAAACTACATACAAATAGACTACTGCTGCAGGGATAGCGAGGATTGCGCTGTCGAAACGATCGAGCATTCCACCATGTCCCGGCAAAATATTACCCGAATCTTTGATACCTAAACGGCGCTTCAATAAAGATTCCGTCAAATCACCCCAGGTACCGAATATTACTACTGTTAATGCTAGTCCAATCCATACCCCGGTGGACATGAAGGGAAAGAAATGAGCCAGTATGAAGGAGGATATGATGCAGAATACACTGCCACCGATAGAACCTTCCCACGATTTTTTAGGGGAAATACGCTCGAACAGTTTGTGTTTGCCAAACAGCATCCCCGTGCAATAAGCCCCCGTATCATTCACCCAGTTAAAAATAAAAATAGATAGTGGGAGAATAGCATTGTATTGTGAAATACTCGCTGTTTCGTCCGAGTGGAAAGCCAATACATTCAACAAAGCAAATGGCAGAGCGATGTACATTTGGCTTAGCATGGCGTATGCCCAGTTGTTCAGAGGATTTTCTTTTTTCAAATAAAGTTCGCTGACCATCAGGTAGATGAATAAAGCCAGATAAGGAATAAATATACCTGTTTGTGAAGGATCTATTCCAAAATAAAAAAAGCACAGGAAAAGAAAAATTCCGCTGAGAATACATATGCGTTTATTTACTTGTATTCCTTCTACATGATTGACCAAATTACAGAATTCATTGATAGCCAATGCGCTGATAATGGCAAATAGGATACCGAAAGAAACAGCCCCACCCACTATGCAGCCTATCAGTACTGCAACGAAAATAATTCCGGTTATGGCACGTTGTAAGAAATTGTTTTTCACGGTCGTTAGTCTTAAGTGATTCAAAAATCAAAATAGAAGATCTGTTGTTTAATCATTCTGAGTGATAATGAAGAACCCGTATCTGGATTACTACAGACTCTTTATATCATTCAGAATGACATGATTATGATTGACAGATCTTTCTACAATGTTATGCTTCTTTTTTTTCTTTTTCCTTTTCCTCAGAATCTGAAGATTTCTTCTCTTCAAAATCTTCGGTTACTTCTACTGGTTTTACTGTAGCTTCTAAAGCCATAATTTCTTCTGAACGTGAGGTCCAGGGACGTTTGCCAAAAATGCGTTCCACGTCTTCGGCGAAAATTACTTCTTTTTCAACCAACAGACGGGCCAGCTCGTTGTGACCATCTTTATGTTCGGACAATATTGCCTTTGCCCGATCATATTGTTCGTTGATCATTCTTTTCACTTCTTCGTCAATCAGTTCGGCTGTACGTTCGCTGTAAGGCTTGCTGAAAGAGTATTCATCGTTGCTGTAATAACATAAGTTGGGTAACTTTTCACTCATTCCGGCGTAAGCAATCATTCCATATGATTGTTTTGTCACACGTTCCAAATCATTCATGGCACCGGTTGAAATATGTCCGGTGAACAGCTCTTCGGCTGCACGTCCCCCTAAAGTGGCACACATTTCATCCAGCATTTGTTCTTTGGTTGTGATCTGCCGTTCTTCGGGCAAATACCATGCGGCTCCCAATGCGCGTCCACGGGGAACAATGGTTACCTTAATCAAAGGATTGGCATGTTCCAAAAACCAAGACAGCGTAGCGTGACCGGCTTCGTGTAAAGCAATAGTACGCTTTTCTTCGGCAGTCATGATTTTGGTTTTCTTTTCCAAACCACCGATAATACGGTCTACAGCATCTAGAAAATCTTGTTTCCCAACCGCATTCTTACCATGGCGGGCGGCGATCAGTGCTGCTTCATTACATACATTGGCAATATCTGCCCCACTGAATCCCGGAGTTTGACGGGCGAGCAAATCCAGATCGACACTTTCATCCAGCTTTAAGGGCTTCAAATGTACTCCAAATACTTCTTTACGTTCGTTTAAGTCGGGTAAGTCAACATGAATCTGGCGGTCAAAACGACCAGCACGCAATAATGCTTTATCCAATATATCCGCACGGTTGGTAGCGGCCAAAATGATCACACCGCTATTTGAACCAAAACCATCCATTTCTGTCAATAATTGGTTTAATGTATTTTCGCGTTCATCATTTCCACCCATGCTTGGATTTTTGCCACGGGCACGTCCTACTGCGTCAATTTCATCAATGAATATAATACAAGGAGCTTTCTCTTTCGCCTGGCGGAACAAGTCACGTACACGGGATGCACCTACTCCAACGAACATTTCCACAAAGTCGGAGCCGGAGATGGAGAAGAAGGGCACCTTGGCTTCCCCGGCCACTGCCTTGGCCAGAAGGGTCTTGCCGGTACCTGGAGGTCCCACCAGCAGGACGCCTTTGGGGATCTTGGCACCAATAGCGGTGTACCGTCCCGGATTCTTCAGGAAATCCACCACTTCCGACAGTTCTTCTTTGGCTTCATCTTCACCGGCCACATCGTTAAAGTTCACGTGCACCTGGCCTTCACCGGTCATTTTAGCTCTTGACTTGCCGAAGCTCATAACCCGTCCGCCGCCGCCCTGGGTCTGGTTCATCATCCAGAACCAGACGGCAATGAGGATGATAATGGGAAGCAGATTGGACAGAAGGCTCATCCACCATGCCGGCTGTTCCGGCGGTTTGGCAGTAATGGCCACATTGCCGTCACTCAGCTTATTGAGAAGCTGGGTATCATTGTCAGGAATGTATGTGGCAAATTCAGTGCCGTCTTTCATCTTCCCGGTAACTGCGTTATTTGTCATCACCACCGAGGATACATTCTTCTTTTCCACCTGTGAAATAAAGTCACTGTAGGTGATTTCCGAATGTTTTTCCTGGGGATGAACAAATGTATTGAATATGGACACTGCGATGATGATGAGAAGCACGTAGAGTGCCACATTCTTAATAAATTTATTCAATATATTCCTCCTTCTCATGATCTGTGCAATAAAAGCCCATTTGACCGGTTGGGGAAGCGCGATTCAATCGGTGCTTTCCACCATCCACCCCGCTGACTAAATTGAGACTTTTCAATCAGTAATTAATTCTACCATTTTTTAGAAATTTAAGCAACAGGATTGTTGAAATCCTATGCTCGCTTCAGTCACCCTGCATCAGGCAGGAACAGCTTTCTGCCTGCAGGAATGTAAAAGGTTGAAAAATAGTGATTAGCTGCAAAGCAGGCCCTTCGCGACCAAAGGGCAAGCCATCTTCGAACCGTCCGAGCCCGGTTGCTCCGGGAGGGAGCGTCCAAATATTTACGCTTTGGTATACACCCGGCTGTCCAGGACGCATACGTCCGGCAGATTTCTATATTTTTCCGCATAGTCGCAGCCATAGCCTACGATGAATTCATCGGGAATGTCAAAGCCCACGTATTTTACGTCCACTTCTTTTTCCCGTCTTTCCTTCTTGTTAAGACAGATGGCCAGTTCCACAGAAGCAGCGCCCCTCTGTTTGAGAAGGGGTACCAGGGCGCTCATGGTAATGCCGGTATCGATGATATCTTCCACTACGATTACGTTCTTGCCCCGGATATCCCGGTCCAGGTCCTTTTTAATATTCACATGGCCGGAAGAAACGGTGCTGTTGCCGTAGCTGGATACGCACATGGTGTCCAGTGTGACAGGAAGGTCAATGGACCGCATCAGGTCACAGAGGAAAGGCATGGCACCTTTCAGAATGCCAACAAGCACCACATCTTTTCCTTCATAGTCTTTCGTAATCTGACGGCCCAGTTCTTCCACTCGTTTTTCAATCTGTTCTTTGGTAATGAGTACGGTCTTAATATCTTTTCCCAGGTTTTTCATGTTGTTCATTCATTCTCCTTATCCCTTAAGGTGAGTGTCAGAAGGAGAAAAGACTTCGTACCTTCCGTCACCCGGCCCTGTCTGCTTCCCCGAAGAAAGCAGGTCCAGTAAATATGATGTTCATCGGCCACTACCGGCCATTCTCTGCGAAGCACCGAAGGGATTCCTTTTTCCTGAAGGATTTGAAATACCCTTTTCCTTCCCTTCATGCCCAGAGGCTCCATGAAGTCATCCTTTTCCGCCTTTCGAAGGACCAGATGTCCTACACTGCCGGCATCAAGAAGATACTGGTTTCTCCCTGTAACCACCGGATGGGAAAGGACTTTCCCAGTCAGCACCCAGGGAGGAGCGGTCAGAAGAACTTCATGGTTATTTGTTATTATACCAGTTTCCCCGTGAAGGGACTTTTCTTTTTCTTTACAAAATTCATAAAAAAGATGGAGCAGGTCTTTCGCAGGCATAGTATCTTTCCGGGAGCTGCCGGGGAAAAAGCAGAGAAACTGCCCTGCCCTTTCCATCATGGCACCGGAGGAAGAGGTTTTCCTGCCTTCCCTTCCTTCCAAAGCCAGCTTACGCATCCGCTCCACCCCTTCTGCATCCGGCGTATGATGGGAGACTCTCATCACCGCCCGCCGGAT
>ERZ779982.842-NODE-842-length-13266-cov-2.783665_pt1 | contig 13266 bp, 8 predicted proteins | sample MGYA00511936_ERZ779982 | MGnify/ENA primary metagenome ERZ779982 (study PRJEB29588, sample SAMEA2146682) | human gut metagenome | biome: human gut; feature: human-associated habitat; material: faeces | place: Denmark | collected 2008/2010 ... | reverse complement strand
TGCCGCTCCGTCAAATCTCATACGCACATTCTGGCTACCCATATCAAGCAACTGACCTTTCAAATGAACAGTATTCGCCAATTCTTGCTTAGTTCCACTGTTGCAGGAACCCAGGCAACAGCATAATGCTGCTGTTGCCATCATAATCGTTAATTTTTTCATTAAAATATCTTTTATCTTATGTTAGGAATCATATCAGGATTAAAACGAAGTACAGTGGGTGGAATAGGCAAAATATATTTAGGACTATTGGGTTCCAATTTGTACTCTACACCATTCACCTCATGCACAATAGTCTTTGCAAATTCAGGTTCACGATTCAAACGTTTCAAGTCAATCAAGCGGGTACAGCCAAGCATAGGCATTTCCCGTCTTCTTTCCTCCAAGACTTTTACCAATGCATCCTTGTTATCACTTGCAACCAAAGGTACATTATCAATAATACGACTATTACGCAAGGTGTTAATATATTCCATAGCTTTGTCTTTACTACCTATACGAGCTTCACACTCTGCTGCTATCAGATACATTTCCGGAGTAGACATAGCCATGTTGGCATAAATATAAGGTGCCCAAAGAGGATAATCCAAATCTATTCCACCTAAATATTTCGTAAAATACAACAGATAACGCTGATCCCTTTCCTGATCATACAAGGACGCCAATTCTTCAGAAGCATATGCAGTAGCACTAAATCCAAAAGTCCATGGAGCCAAACGAATATAAATATTTTCCGGATTCTCATCTCCATCCGGAACATCGATCCTACCAATATATTTATCACGATCCACTACTTTATACGGGAAAAGACTCATCAAAGTTGAATTATTCTGTAATGAGATCACCGCATTCTCCAAAGCTTTTTTGTAATCTCCCATATAAAGATACATACGTGCCAACATCCCGTACCCCACCGGCTTAGATGCACGATAGGCATTCAACACCGGTTTTTCCGGTAAATTAGGAGCAGCCTCATCCAGATCTGTCTTAATTTGATCATATACTTCCTGCACTGTAGCGCGCTGCAAATTTGTTTTATTGATATTTTTATCCAACATCAATGGAACGCCAGGATCTGTAGCAGCAGTCGACGGATCGTAATGGTTAGCATAAGCATTAACCAAAGTCAAATACTCAAAAGCACGCCCAACCAATGCTTCAGCCCTCAATTGCTTTTTATGTTCTTCAGTATCTTGAGTAGCTCCCATTATATCATCAATAACTACGTTATAATAATAAATACGATTATAGGAGTATTCCCAAAGACCGTCACTCTCTCCTTCTCCAAAGATTTCACTATTAAACGCATATAAATGCTGGTTCGGCAACTCCAGAGAAACAAATCCTCCAGTCATATCATCTTCATAAGGCATGAAAACATCATCTGTCATAAAGTTAGGATATGATTCTGAAGCTTTTAGCAATTGAGCATAATTCAATAAACGTTCATAGTCTTCACTCTTTTCCGGAATTACAATCCCTTTAGGTTGTATATCCAAATAATCATCACATGACATTATAGGTAACGCCAAACATGCACAAAGTAAAAATTTATATAATTTCATATTTATCTATTCAATCATTTAAAAATTAAGGGACAAACCAATTGTATAAGTAGTAGGATTCGGAAGAGTCAATGCTCCCCATCCATACCCCGATGTAGTATACGCTTCCGGATCAATATCTCCGTTAGCAGCCCACCACCACACATTACTAATTTGACAAGTCACTGCGGCCGATTCTATAAAATATTTCCTCAACCAATTCTTTGGCAAATTGTAACTCAATGAGATATCTCTCAATTTGATATAATCTGCCTTTTTTACATGAATGTCTGCCGAATACCATGTCTGAGCATCTGTATAATAAATATTCCTATTGAAAGACGGAGCTACTCCTGGAATATTTTCATCCCCCGGTTTCCTCCAATGGTTTAAAGCCTTACGAGTAAGATTCGCACTCGGTGCACCACCCATATATCCAGCTACAACATCACGTAACACATGACCACCATAATATACAAACATAAATGAAAAATCAAAATCACGATAAGAGAAGAAATTTTTCAATGATGCCGTATACTTTGGAGTACGAGTTCCAGAATACACCATATCATCAATAGAACTTACTTTTGAAACTTTTTCTCCTTCTTTATTATACACCAACACATTCCCATTTGTCGGATTAAGTCCTGCATAACGATAACTAAAGACACTATTAATAGGGTAACCAACAGCTGCTACATTATATGCACTATAATAAAAAACCGTTTCTTTCGTACCTTCTAAATTAGTCAATTCATTTTTATTATAACTAAACATTAAATTTGTCCCCCAAGTAAAATTCTTATTTTGAATATTTACACTCTGTAATGACAATTCTACACCTCTATTAAACATCGAGCCATAATTTTGCAATAAACTTGCCCAACCTAAAGTCGGATCCGCATTACGATTTCCTAACAAGTCCGTCGTTTTCTTATAATAATAATCAATACTACCGCTTAAACGAGAATTGAATACAGAAAAATCAAGCCCCACATTGGTAGAAGCCGTTTTCTCCCAACGAAGTTGAGAATTGGGTGGATTCTTTATATACGAACCAAAATCTCCAACCCAATCATTATATCCGCTATCAACCACAGTCATATACGGTCCTGCATTTTTAGGAACATTACCACCCACACCATAAGTCATACGCAAGTTCAAACGATTCAACCACGTGCAATCTTCCATAAAAGGCTCATTAGCTATCTGCCAACTACCACCAACGGACCACAACGGACGATACTGATATTTAGGATCAGTACCAAATAAATTAGATTGATCGATACGAATACTTCCAGTTAATGAATAACGTTCGTCAAATGTATATGAACCATTAGCATAAAAAGAAACATATCGGTCTTCTGTATGAGTCAATGCATTATATTCACCATAGACCCAATTAAACGACCCCAACAAAGCTTCAGTACCATTAATAGGAGACATAACTAACGGATTTATAGGTTTTACTCCCAAGCTATTATCATCATATCCCATATAATAATTCTGCGCACCAGTACGACGCACCAACCGACGTTCAGCACCGCCCAACGCAGATATAGCATGTTTTCCCAATATACGATTAAAGTTCACCTGAGCACGCATTGTATACGAATAAGATTCATAACGACTTTCATCCAATTGGCCACCTTTAGGGACATTCAGTGTAAGGCTTCCTGTTGCCGCATCATATTGAGCTGCATCATTTATCATATTACGCACTTTATATGACATATTACTATATAAAGTACGATTTTTATCATAAGTCCCTTCTGTCTGATATTTTAAATCAATATTAAGACCTTCTAGAATTTTAAATTTCAATCCTGCATGCAAACGATAATAATTGGAATTATTATGATAGCTTTCTTCTGCACGATTCTTTATCGGACTATATGTTTCATCCATCAAACCTATACTTTGCAAACGTTGCAATTCATAATCTGATTTAGTACGTTGAAAATCTAGTGGATTTCCCTGTAAATCCCTTAACATATAATAACTAGGATAACTACTCATCAAGCTGCTATAACTACCTGCTCCATTATCACCCTTTGAACGATAAAAGCTTCCTGTAACTCCAAAATCAGCCGATAACCAATCAAAAAAATCCACATCATCTTTTAGGCTAAATCCAATACGATCTTTACTTTGATACTTTTGATTACCATAATCACCCATATAATTAACAGTAGCCATGTATCGATTTTTATTAGATCCACCAGAAATAGCTAAATTATGCTGATGAACAATACCTACACGCGCAAATTCATCTTCTATTTGTTTACGATTATCATTTGTACGATAAGGTAACAGAGCATCTGCCAATTGACCATCTGTCAGTTGACCTAGTTCATGCTGATACAATAAGCTAACTACCGGATTTACAGCTTGACGCTTATTCAAATTCTCATAAGCCGTATGATAATAATCAAACCCCTCAATCTGCATATCTACCAGCTCGGAACTACTCATCAAATTCAAATAATCAAAATCCGGTTTTGGAGACAACTTAATACTACCATTATAACTTACTTTAGTTTTACCTTCCTGTCCACGTTTAGTTGTAATAACAATTACACCATTAGCCGCACGGGCACCATAAATAGAACTTGCAGCAGCATCCTTCAATACTGTTATATTTTGTACATCTGTAGGATTTATTGATGCTAAATCACCTTCATAAGGCATACCATCAACCACATACAATGGCTTTGTATTTCCCATATAAGTAGTAATACCACGAATAACAACATCATTACTGTTGCTTGAAGTTTTATTTATACCTGCTACCAATCCTTCAATACGTGACAACACATCCGTTTCCAGTTTACCCTTCGTACTTTTCTCTGAAATCACAGAATAAGATCCTGTTGCTCGTTCTTTGGACAAAGTCTGATAGCCAGTTACTACAACATCCGCCAGTGCAGTGGCATTAGTTTCCATTTTCACATTCACCACTTTCTTACCAGCTTGTACCTTGACTACTTTATCTGCCATTCCAACAAAAGTAAATGACACTAAATCACCAGGAGTAACCCGCAAACTATACCGACCATCTATATCGGTTACAGTACCCTGACTTGTACCTCCAATCATAATGGTAGCTCCAATAATACTTTCTCCGGTTTCATCCATAACCACACCTGTCATATAAAAGGGTTCATGTTTTCCGGTTGTTTTCTCAGCCTTTGAAGGTAAAATAAGAATCAAATTTCTTTTTACTTCATATCGTAATGAAGTCTGTTTACAAAAATCGTCCAAAACCGCATTCAAAGAAGTTTTGGTGTAAAATAAACTTACCCGTTTTCCTGAATCAATATTTTCTTCATCGTAAACAAAATGGATCTTTGCTTCCCTTTGCAGTTGATCCAAGGCTGTTCTGATTAAAACATTGTTCACATTGATAGTCACTTTAGTATCCGTTTGGGCAAATGCTTCACCCACCGAACAACAAAATACTATCAATGCAACAAAGCATTTCACCATGAGGCCTTTGCGACAGATAGTTTCGCTCAAAAGTTTTGTACTCATAATTGTTTGTTGATTTATTATTAAAAAAAGTCAATTCTCTCCTATCATTTTACTTTCTCATTCGTGCTTATCTTCAATGTAAATCGTTTCTCCTTCGCGGGTAAAATGTACATTAGACACTCTCTCAATTACTTCAATAGCAAAATTTAACTCTTCATCCCTGAAGATGATACCTGCAAATCTTTTATCTTTCAAAGATTCATTTTTAAAATAGATATCTACATTATACCACCGTGACAGTTGGGCAACAATTTCAGACAAAGACGTATTACGAAACTCATAATTTCCCTTCGCCCAAGAAGTAAATAGATAAGCAGGCACATCACGTGTCACTATATCATCATTATCCAGTTCAATAACCGCTTGTTGGTCAGGATTTAACACAACCGAAACTTTAGCTGTACTTACTTTAATACGCCCTTCTGCAAGAGTTGTATATACCTTATAATCAGGATAAGCAGATATATTAAAACTTGTACCAAGTACCTCCACCGAATGTCTGTTTGTATGAACTATAAAAGGATGTTTAGCATCTTTCGCCACTTCAAAAAAAGCTTCCCCTTCTAGAAATACTTCTCTTTTTTCTCCAACGAAAGAAGTTGGATAACGTAAAAGACTTTCAGCATTCATCCATATCCTTGTTCCATCCGATAAAATCAACTGATATTCCCCTCCTCTTGGAATAGCCAGTGTATTAATCTGAGGAGTTGAAGAAACCTCTTCCACTTTTTTATAAGTCAATAATTGATTGGCATTATTATTGATTACAGTAGAATTTACATTAGAAATAGTACCTTTTTTAACAGACAAGTCCACTTTTTCTCCATTCTCTAAAGTAAGGATAGCCTTGCGGCTGCCCGTTTCCGGAAATGAAATCACAGCAGCCACTACAGCCTCCTTGTTTTGCGTGTTATTGTGGAGAGAGAATATATGACTAATTCCTAAAATAAGAAAAAGAAGAGCCGCTGATGCCGCTACACAATATAAACTGATACGGCGTTTCCTTCTTTTTTCAAGCTTGTATTGCAGGTTTTCCCATGAACGTTCATGATCATATTGACAACGAAATTCTTCTTTTCGCTGCGCTATATAATACTCAAAAGACTTTTTGTTCTTTTTTGGATTCTCTTTGTTCATCGATTACTTTCTTTTAATAAAAGAGAGCCCAAATTAATAAATGGGTGACAGGAAAAGAAGAAAAATTTAATTTTAGTAAAACAGTGAGTGTAGATTGTATTCTTTTCTTAATTGTCTCAAGGCTCTTGTCAGATGAGTTTTTAGGGTATTCACAGAAATATGGAGTTCTTCAGCCGCTTCTTTATATTTCTTATTTTCCATAATGACAGCTCTCACTACTTGTAATTCCTGACGAGGTAATTTTTGTAATTTTTCCAATAATAACTTATTTCGTTCCTCTTGCTCCTCTTCATCTATAGACTCTTCAGGAATACTCATATCAAGACCTGAGAGTTCCTCCATAGATAACATGTTATTTTTCTGTAAAGTATTGATTGCCGCATTCCGCACAGACAAATAAAGATAGTAACGAAGATTTTGATTTATTTTCAAGTAATATTTCTTCTCCCAAAAATAGATAAAGAAATCCTGCACAATATCTTCAGCCATCTCAAAAGAATCGGTCAGTTGCACTGCATATATACATAATTTCATGTGATAAGCATCAAATAATAAACGAAAAGCCTCCTTGGGAGATGTCCGGAACAACTCCAAGATATACTTATCCTTTTCGCTATTATCTTTTAAATTTATCACCATGATAATACACTAATAGATATAAAAACTGAAAAAAGGTTCTATAAATCATTAGATTTACAGAACCTTTCATATGTTAAAGGGTGACTAGTGGGATTCGAACCCACGACATTCAGAACCACAATCTGACGCTCTAACCGACTGAACTATAGTCACCATGTTAGGCTTTCCTTTCGAAAGCGATGCAAAGGTACTGTTTTTTTTTATATCCGCAAACTTTTTGAGGAAAAATTATTCAAAAAAATACTCTTTTATGCCTCCATTCGATTTCCCTAATAAATTCTCAGTTCCTTTCAAGAAACGTTTCATCACATTAAGTTCCTCATTATGAATGGATTTATTTATAAAAATAACAGGATATAATTCAAAGTTCTTTTTTTTACTTAAAACTGGTCTCGAAGTCCAAACCAACGCATATTCACAATTCACTAAACGAGTTATTCGAAAAATCCGTTGCAACTTCAATCTCACCATAGCTCCTCCATCCGTTTTTTCTTTCGACATATTTGAGATAAAATTACCTAATGAATAAACAATGACATGCCGGGCAGGAGTCCGGGAGTCTTTTACAATTTCCATAGGCTGGAGTACATGCGGATGCGAACCTATTACATGATCAACTCCTTGTCCAATCAACCAGCCAGCCAGTTCACGCTCCGATCGTTCAGGGAACGAACAATATTCCACTCCCCAATGCATACAGGCTATAATAACATCAGGAAGTTTCCTGCGCGCATCAAGAATATCTTTTTTTATCTGTTCCCGATTAATATAATTAACCATATTCGGAGCATCAGTCTTAAAGCCATTCGTTCCATAAGTATAGTTCAACAATACAATTCTAAAACCATTTTTCTCAATCAATAACGGGTAGTTCCTATGGCGTTCTTCCGGGTTCCTATAGGTCCCAGCATGATGTATTTTCAAAGAATCCAGCATCAGGATAGTACGTTCCAGCCCCAGTTTCCCCTTATCCAGACAATGATTGTTAGCGGTCAGCAATACATCAAATCCGGCTTCCTTTATGGCATAAAGATATTCGTCCGGAGCACTGAACACCGGATACCCTCTATAAGGCTTTCCTCCCAATGTCACCTCCAAGTTCCCTATAGCCATATCCGCCTCACTTATTTCTTTCTTCACATGACGGAAACAATCATTATAATTATACCCGTCTCCTTGCCTGGCTGCATCAATTTGAGCCTGATGTTGCATCAAATCACCGACAAACAACAAAGAGATCTGATCTTGCGCCGATAGCGACAAACCAAACCATAGCAAAAAAAGAATGAAGATCTGTTTCATCTATTCTAATATTAAAGGGTACAAGATAGGAAAAAATTCGTAAAGAACAAAGTTCTACACTAATTTACAGTTTTCATACGCTTGAATTCCGTAGGAGCAACCCCGAACTGTGCCAACAGGCTTCACTAACCTGTACCCGTTCTGAAACAGCAGTACCATCGTTTTTTTCAAGCGAATAATACAAATAAAAATTAGAAAGAGGGTCTACAAGCATTTGCAACAAATCTTTATATATCACACACATGCCTTATTGATGACAATGACCCCAACAGAAACCACGTCAGCAAGCATGCCAACCGCCAGTCCAAAAGACAAGGACATTTAAAAAAAAGACCAAGACGTTTTTAAAAAAGACGGCGGCCTTTTAAAAAAAGCTCGTCATCTTTTTTAAAAATGACCTGATCTTTTTTACCACAGCCGGAATCCGCCATATTCCATAAAGGTACAAATCCTCTATGCGCACTTCTTACAAGAAAAAAAGCCTAAAAATAGCCTACTTTACATCAAAACGGAATAGCCTATAAAAAGAATATATATAACTGTTTTCAAGCCTCTTATGCAAAATTCAGCTTCAAAATATAATGAGGGCATAAGAGCATAAGTGAGAGCAATATTTTTTACCCTCACCATCTAAATCTTTTATAATAAACCTATTATACATGCAGTGAGAGCATGAGGGCATAAATGCCCCGAACTTCCCAGCGAGAAAGACCTATACATCAAGGACACTCCCGAAAATATAGTCATTCCGAAGAACAAAATAATCTTTTAAGAGCGAAAATCCTTCCTTATAATTTTACAGGTAAGTCCGAAAAACAGGCATAACTTTTGTTCATGAAAACAAGTGTGTCAAAAGCAGGTCAGCTTATCCTGTAAGCATTACCAAACTTTTGACACATTCTTTTTTATCCAGCAAGCTTCGCAAAGCATGTGGCACTTATTTGTAAATGGCCTTTTTTCCAGCCAGCAACGTATTCTTCATTAAAGATACAATCGTCATAGGTCCCACACCGCCCGGCACCGGAGTGATATAAGAACATTTGGGAGCCACTTCATCAAATTTCACATCCCCGGTCAGTTTGAATCCGGATTTCTTTGTAGCATCCGGCACACGGGTAGTACCTACATCAATAATGACCGCACCTTCTTTCACCATCTCAGCCTTTACAAAATTAGGCTGACCCAGTGCAGCAATGATAATGTCAGCTTCCTGACATTCTTTTACCAAATCCTTGCTGCGGCTGTGGCAAACAGTTACAGTGGCATCACCCGGATAAGCCTTCTGCATCATCAGACTTGCCATAGGCTTACCTACAATGTTACTGCGGCCCAATACCACACATTTTTTTCCTTGGGTTTCGATGTTGTAACGCTTCAGCAATTCAAGAATACCGTTAGGAGTAGCAGATACATAGCAAGGAAGACCAATGGACATACGGCCTACATTGATAGGGTGAAAACCATCCACATCTTTCCGATAGTCAATGGTTTCAATCACTTTCTGCTCGGAAATATGTTTCGGCAAAGGGAGCTGTACAATGAAACCATCCACGTCAGCATCCTCATTCAGTTCTCTGACCTTTGCCAATAATTCTTCTTCCGTCACATCCGCTTCATAGCGAATCAGACTGGATTTGAAACCACATACCTCACAAGCCTTTACCTTGGCCGCTACGTATGTTTCACTTCCTCCGTCGTGTCCGACGAGAATTGCAGCTAAATGGGGACGCTTGCCACCTTTAGCCACGATTTCGGCAACTTCCGCAGCAATTTCCTGCTTCACCAGTTCCGAAATAGCTTTTCCATCAATTAGTTGCATACTATCTATTTACTTATAAATTATTCATTGAGCAACAAATGTAGTATAAATCAGCCATGCAGCATAATAAAAAAAGGAGAAAGTTTCACACTTTCTCCCTTATCTGTTTATTTAAGCATCACTTTTTAAGTTTCGGCATCATCTTACCCATCTTACTGCCGGTCACCATCTTCATCATCTTGCGAGTCTGGTCAAACTGCTTCAACAGACGGTTTACCTCCTGAATGCTGGTTCCACTACCTTTGGCTATACGTGTACGGCGCGTTCCGTTCAGAATTTCAGGATTTGTACGTTCCTGCGGAGTCATGGAATAAATAATCGCTTCAATACTCTTGAACGCATTATCATCGATATCAATATCTTTGATAGCTTTCCCCACACCCGGAATCATGGATGCAAGTTCTTTCAAATTACCCATCTTCTTAATCTGATGAATCTGGCTCAAGAAATCATTAAAGTCGAACTGATTCTTGGCAATCTTCTTCTGAAGACGCTTTGCCTCTTCCTCGTCATATTGCTCCTGCGCACGCTCTACCAAAGACACGATATCACCCATGCCGAGAATACGGTCTGCCATACGTGCAGGATGGAACTGGTCGATAGCATCCAACTTTTCGCCGGTACCCACAAACTTGATAGGCTTGTTTACCACGGTACGGATAGAAAGAGCAGCACCGCCACGGGTGTCACCATCCAATTTGGTCAGCACGACGCCGTTAAAGTCCAGACGTTCATTAAACTCACGAGCTGTATTCACCGCATCCTGACCGGTCATTGAATCGACCACAAACAAAGTTTCATCCGGATTTATCGCTTTCTTGATAGCCTCAATCTCGTTCATCATCTGCTCATCGATAGCCAGACGGCCGGCTGTATCGACAATGACCAAATCATACCCTTTCGCTTTTGCTTCATGAATAGCGTTCAATGCAATCTGCACCGGATTCTTGCTGTCCAACTCACTATATACAGGAACCTCGATTTGTTCTCCCAATACTCTTAACTGTTCGATAGCAGCGGGACGATAGACGTCACAAGCCACCAACAGCGGCTTACGGTTCTTCTTGGTTTTCAGCATACGGGCCAGCTTACCGGAGAAAGTAGTCTTACCGGAACCTTGCAGACCGGACATCAAAATAACAGCCGGTTTGGAATCAATATTGATTTCCGCAGTTTCGCCACCCATGAGTTGTGTTAACTCATCGTGTACGATTTTTACCATTAACTGGCTGGGTTTTACAGCTGTCAGCACGTTTTGTCCTAAAGCTTTTTCCTTAACGGTATCAGTAAAACTCTTGGCAACCTTATAGTTTACGTCTGCATCCAAAAGTGCTTTACGCACGTCTTTCAGCGTTTCCGCTACATTAATTTCGGTGATTTTACCTTCACCCTTCAAAATTTTAAACGACCTCTCAAGTCTCTCGCTTAAATTATCGAACATAGTATCTAATTACAATTACTAAATTACAAATTACTCTTATTGAGGCGCAAAAGTACAAAAAATACCTGTAACTGCCTTCTTTTAAGGACAGAATATTATTACGGTTTTGCGGCAGATTGCCTTGAAGCATAAAATATTCCGTTCCAACTGACGGGAAGACTGAAATCATGCTTATTCTCCATACTTTTGCTTTTTATTATATAATAACATTGAAAAAGAGCGGAATAACTTATGCTATTCCGCTCTTTTTCAAATGTTTGCTTTTATATCTTAGTTGGTTCTTTTCCGTGTAGGCATTTAACCGTTCATGCTCATCAGGAATTCATCGTTGTCTTTGGTTTTTTCCAAACGGTCTTTTACGAAGTCCATTGCCTCTATCGGGTTCATATCGGCAAGATACTTGCGGAGAATCCACATGCGATCCAGCGTTTGCTTGTCTTGCAGCAAGTCATCGCGACGAGTGCTGGAAGCAACGATATTGACAGCCGGGAAGATGCGCTTGTTGGACAGGTTGCGGTCGAGTTGCAGTTCCATATTACCAGTACCTTTGAACTCTTCAAAGATCACTTCGTCCATTTTGGAACCGGTATCTATAAGCGCCGTAGCAAGGATGGTCAGCGAACCACCGCCTTCAATGTTGCGGGCAGCACCGAAGAAGCGTTTCGGCTTGTGCAGTGCGTTGGCGTCCACACCTCCGGACAATACTTTACCCGAAGCCGGGGAAACAGTATTGTAGGCACGTGCCAAACGTGTTATGGAGTCAAGGAAGATAACAACGTCATGTCCGCATTCTACCATTCTTTTGGCCTTCTCCAAAACAATGCCTGCTATTTTCACGTGACGTTCTGCCGGTTCGTCGAAAGTAGAGGCAATAACCTCTGCATTTACGGTACGGGCCATGTCGGTAACTTCTTCCGGACGTTCATCAATCAATAGCATAATCATGTACACTTCCGGGTGGTTGGCTGCAATGGCGTTGGCAATGTCCTTCATCAGAATAGTCTTACCCGTTTTGGGCTGTGCTACGATTAGTGCGCGCTGGCCTTTACCAATGGGCGCAAAGAGGTCTACTACGCGGGCAGACAGGGAGTCGGAATATCCGCCTTTGCAAAGTTTAAATTTCTCGTCCGGGAAGAGCGGGGTGAGATGTTCGAACGGTACACGGTCGCGTACAAAAGCCGGGTCACGTCCGTTAATCTTGGATACTTTTACCAGCGGGAAATATTTCTCTCCTTCCTTGGGTGGACGGATAACACCTTCCACTACATCACCGGTCTTCAGACCGAACAGCTTGATTTGTGATTGTGAAACGTAAATATCATCGGGAGAAGAAAGGTAGTTATAATCGGATGAGCGCAGGAATCCATAACCGTCCTGCATGATTTCCAATACGCCGGTTCCTGTGAGTATATCGTCGAATTCGTACGCCTTTTCGCGTTCTATTGCCGGCTTGCGTTCGGGAGCAACATAATTCTCGTTGTTGTTCTGTTGTTGTGCAGGACGTTGCTGCTGTTGTGCAGGACGCTGGTTGTTATTGTTACGATTGTTGTTGTATGGCGTATTGTTATCGCGGAGGCGAAGACGGGAGCGTTGTTGCGGTTGCTCTGTTGCAGGAACAGGAGTTTCTGCTTTGGTGGCTTCGAATTTACCGATGAGCTCTGACGGCAGTTCTATTTTTTCGGTTGGCAAATCCTCGATGGGGATAAAGTCATCCTCTGCTTCCGGCAAGACAGGACTTTCATCCGGTGTAGGCTGGGGGGCTGCAACAACTTTCTTGGGTTCTGCTTTTTTCGGCTCTGTAGTTTCTACTTTAGTTTCTGCCGGAACGGTTTTAGGTGTTTCCGCTACGG
>ERZ779982.840-NODE-840-length-13276-cov-1.900310_pt1 | contig 13276 bp, 9 predicted proteins | sample MGYA00511936_ERZ779982 | MGnify/ENA primary metagenome ERZ779982 (study PRJEB29588, sample SAMEA2146682) | human gut metagenome | biome: human gut; feature: human-associated habitat; material: faeces | place: Denmark | collected 2008/2010 ... | reverse complement strand
GCTCTAATACCAGCTTTTTAATTAAAATGCAGGCTCCCCGGACCTCCCCGGCAGGACTCATTGCTTCCCGGATCTGAATTGCCGGTATGGAATCCTTCTGTGACTCCTCGTAGGGCTTTAGCGGATAACGGAACAGCTGCTTTTCCAGATGTGCCAGTTCCCTGCTTTCCCGGAACCTGGGCAGTCCGCCCTTTCCCAGATAAACGTCCTCTGCCTGCCGGACATTTCTCTTCTGTGCCCATTTCTGCAGATCACGGACCGTCTTTTTACTTAAATAAAATAACTCCTGCTCTCCCATGATCCGGTAAGGGTTTTCTCCCTCGCCCAATGTTACCGATACAATCACCATGCGCGACAACTCCATGAGCTCTGCAATCAGCCGGTACTGAATCGGCGTAAATCCGGTAAATCCATCAAAAATCACCACGCTGTTTTTCATGATCTTCGACTCATGAACCGCCCGGGATAACAGGGCAAGCGTATCCTCCGTTGTTATAAAGCGCTCTGCCACATATGCGTCAAATGCCTGATATAATGTTTTTAAATCCTTCAGCTTATAATATAACGTGCCACGGCTCTTTGAAAATTCCGCAAGCTCCCCGACACGTTCCACAGATAATCCATATTGCTTAAATTCAGAAATTGCAGATTTGATTTCATGAATATAACCGATTTTATTCAGATTCCCTGACAGAACCGGCAGGTTCTCCTTTACCGAAGAAGCTACCTTACGAAGCACCAGACTCTTGCCGGTATCATCCAAAACCGGCTTCCTTCCATACCCGGTTTCTTCAAAAATACGATGTGTGAGTCTGCCAAAGCTCAACACATCGATATTCATAATTCCACCGCCCGGACTTTCCTTTACGAGATCCATCTGCGTCTGCATAGTGAACTGATCCGGCACCAGAAACAGGAAATTACAGTCCGGATCCTTCGCCGCCATATGAAGAACGTCCTGATGAAGTCTTTTGCTTTTTCCGGAACCGGATGGTCCTAACAGCACACAGAACTCCCCTTTTGCAACGGAAAAATTCATGCCGCGGAGTACTTCCTGACGTGTCTGTCCGCTTCCGAATCCTTTCTTTAAATCTACAATTTCCAAAAACTTCTTTTCTTCTTCTGACATAGAAACTCCCTTTCTTTTTAGTTTTACTTTTCATACTAATATTAGTTTCCTCTAACCTTTGGTTCTTTTTTTAGGTCTCCCGCAAAAAGCGAAAGACCTGTGCTTCTTTTCTAAACCTTTTGTCCATACGCGGACGATCTGTGCTTCTTTTCCCGACCTTCCGTCAAAACATGCGGACAGCCTACGGTCTGATGAGTCCGTACCAGCCTGCCAGCAGATATTTTACACCTTTTTCCGCAAACCGCAGTGCTTCTTCCTCGTCATCAATGTGCGTTACCATAAATATAAACATATCGATCTGTGAATGGGACATCCAGTGTACAACGCTTTGTTCCACCATCGGCACATGGTAAGCTTTGCACATCGCTTCACAGATAAATGCATTGTGCTCATCCATCTGGTCGACCAACCGGTCCGGCATATGTTCCATGCTTGATCCCTGCGCTTTTGTCAGCACTAAAAGCACTTCATCCCGGTAGGTGTACAGTTCATGGACAACCTGTGCGACTGCTTCAAAATCGCTGCTGTCATCATGCTCTTTTGCTTTGCCGCTCTCCATCTCCCTGACTTCAAAAGAAAAATGCTCCCGCAGAATTTCATTGAGCCGATCCATAAAATTTCCTACCACCTCACAGAACAGATCGTCCTTGTCCTGAAAGAAAAAATACAGTGCCCCTGTGGTCACACCCGCCTTCTGGCAGATTCCGCGGAGAGACGCCCCCACAAACCCTTTTTCCATAAATTCTTTTTTGGCACATTGGATCAGGTGTATCTTCGTCTCGCTGTCATGTATTTTCTTTCCTGCCATGGTACGCTCCCTATAAATAAAAATGTAACATAACGTTGTTATGTTAGATAACACCGTTATGTTACATCATTCCCATGTCTATGTCAATAGAAAAACTTATGCATTTTTCTGTTTGTGTTTATCATAAGCTGCAAACATGCCGGCAAGCAGTGTTCCGGAAATAGAATGCCAGGTGCAGGAAACTGCGCAGATGATCGCAGACTCCGGTGTTGCGGAAAACTGTGCGGTCGTTGTGGCAAGGTTTGTTGCCAGTCCCGCATTCTGCATGCCAACTTCGATGGCAATGGTTCTCTTTTTGGCGGTATTCATGCCAACAAGTTTTCCTGCTCCATAACCAAGCAGATAACCAAGTCCATTGTGAAGAAAAACAGCTACAAAGATTACAGCTCCGGACTGGAAGAACTTCGCGCCCTGGGAAGATACCACACCACCGACAACACACGCCAGCCCCAGTACTGCCACACCCGGCATAATTTTCTGTAACTCACTGAACATTTTCTTTTTCCCCAGCAGATAGTTTAAAAGGAAGCCCAGTGCTACCGGAAGAATAACCGTTTCCACAATGGAAACAAGCATTGGCAGTGCCTTGATGGAAATATTGGTTCCGCTTGCCAGAAGAGAAACCATAAGTGGTGTCATGATCGGGGAAAGAATCGTGGATACGGTTGTCATTCCCACGGAAAATGCCACATCTCCACCACAGAGATACGACATGATATTGGATGACACGCCGCCCGGACAACAACCTACCAGAATGAGTCCCAGTGCAATGCCGGCAGGAAGATGCAGCACTTTCGTCAGTGCGAATGCCAGAAACGGCATAATCAGATACTGTGCCAGTGCACCAACACAGATATCGAATGGTCTCTGTGCCAGAATCTTAAAATCCTGCGTTGTCAGTGTCAGACCCATACTGAACATAATAATACCGATGATGATCGACTGACTTGTAAACTTATTGGAAACCGGATCGGTAAATAACTGATGGTTTACCCATCCCATCATTCCCGGAACGATAAATGTTACTACCGCAATCGCAATTACCACAATTGATGTGTAGTCCGATAACCATTTGCTGAGTTTTTGTAGTGCTTTCATAAACTTTTCCTCCTTGGTCTGTTCACTGAAAAACGAATTCAGACATTAAAAAAGCCCCTTCCCAGATACTACTCTGGAAAGGGACGAATAAAATCCGCGTTACCACCCTGATTCCACAGAAAAACTCTGTGACACTTCACATACCAACATATGCTATCCCATAACGGAGGAAACCGGCAAAGTTTACTCACAGTTGTCTGCTTTCAGCCCGCTTCTTAGAGAGGATCATCCATATCCGGCTACTACCTGTTCGCACCACCCACAGGCTCTCTGAAAATAACGATAAGATACGATGCTGTTCTCGTCAACGAATTTCGGTGAACAATATTTTCTTTTCGATGATTATTATATTCCCCTGTACAGATATGTCAAGGAAAAATTTTCCGTTTGCTCTTATGTCCCACCTTTTGGCTCAGGATTACGTTTTAAATGCATGCACAACATTCCACATGGAAAACACTAGAATCTTTTTAATTTCATCCTTTATCGCTTCGCTTACCGTTTCACACATAGCCTCTCCTACTCAAAAGGTTAACTATTATCTATTCAAGAGGAGCTATGATACTCCCTATTTAAACTTGATTTTCTTAATTGAAGAATAATTTCCATAATATGTCGTTCCGTCAATAGTCTTATATGCACGAATCCTTACATAAAAAGTCCCTTTCGATCGAGAATACAATTTTATATTTGCATCTGACTCATCAAACGTTTTACTATTTGTAAACTTTTTATCTGTTGCGGTCTGCACCTCGTATCCGCTTGCATCAGAAATTTTACTCCAAGAAATCTTTACCTCTTTAGATTTAGTATTTTTTACATTTATGCGCTTTATTTTACTAGGTTTTATATTCTTTACATATATTTTATAATTACCAAAATCGCTTTCCTGATAATCAGAATATTGATAACAATATCTTAAATAATATACGTCGCCCTTAGTACATTTTAGATGAATGTATCCATCCTCATTTTTCCCTATATATGTTCGATCCCCCATCAACTCTTCAGATGAAGAATAGACGCCAAAATATGTTTTACTTGCTATAGAAAGATTTTTTGCATAAATCTCATACGTACCATTTTCAGGAACAACAAATTTATAGTAATCATTATCATATGCCCCATCTAATGACCCCTGCAAAGTCTTTCCTTCCACTATTTTTTTGGCACTTTCCCAAGAATCCCCAACATCATCTTTTCGAGAAGAAACATTAATTTTTATATTTCCTTTTTTTGAATTGCCTTGATGAACTTTTAAAATATATGTACCTGAAGGCAATTTTTTATTATAATAACAACCATCCGACGCCCTAAGATATGAGCACTCATGTATAACCTCCCCTACGGATGATTCTATCGTAAATGAAGTTCTACAATCCACCGACAAATTCTTGTAATAAATAGAATAAAAATTATCAGATGATTCCGGCACTTCAAAAGAAAAATACATATTTTCAATATCTCCAGATTCAAATGTAGCAACGTAGTCTGTACCATCAACTGGAATTGTTGTTGCTAAATCAGATGTGTACCCTGGCATTATTCTCGTATATGTTGAATCTGCTTTGGTAACAACAGGAATCATTGTTATCAGCAAACCACATACCAATATCCAATTTACAATCTTACCAATTATTTTCTTCATAACTTTTTCCTCCTTTAACCTTTAATAATTATACTTGATTTTATTTAATATTGAAACGCTTCTTCTGTAATCCTTATACTTTTTTTCTTTGCAAAACTATACTTGTAATATTTGCATTCTCCAATCATCGGTCCATTGCTATAATACAAATACTTTGAAGTGATTGCCCCAAACTCATTTGCCTTTATGGTTCCATATGTGATCGTCTTCTTTTTTTCGATGTTATAAGACTTTATCTTATACTTAAATTCTGCAATCGGTTCCACATAATAAAACGTGTTATCTATGAACTCATAATAACTGCAATTACTAGTAATCGTTTTTATTTTCTGACCATCAGACTTTCTATACAATGTCATTCCAGACTTTCCTGATGATGAAATTGTCTGAATTGCAATGTATTTTCCAACAATCTGTCCAAAATAACCATTCTTGCATATCTGTTTTAACTTTTTTCCCTTTAAATCATACAAAAACACCTCTGGATTTCCAGTTTTCGTATATCCACATCCATAAATCTTTCCATCCACTAGTACCTCTAGTCTCTGCAATTCCCTTGCAGCTCCTAATTTATTGCTTTCTCTCGATTTCAAATTATACGAATACAAATTTCCTGCATGCGTTTTATTATCTATAAGTACATAATAAATAATGTCATCATAAAGTAGTCCGCACTCGCCGATACATGTTCCCTTATCTGCCTCAACCAGAACTTCCTCTTTTGTCATTTCTTCATCCGAATACCTAGATATTTTTTTCTTTTTCATATCGATCCAATATAAATATCCATCCATCCAATATGTACCAGATTGTCCATCATCCCAAGGTATTAAATGATAATTTTCTGTGTTTTTCTCATCTGCTTTTGTTATTTCTAGATTAATAAAAAAGCCTGTCATTACTACCATTACAAGTACAAGAAATCCCCTTATAATATTTCGTTTTTTCATATCTTGTTTCTCCTTCATTTTAAAACAACTCAATTTCTGACATTACAGTATCCTCATATTTGCTTCCTTTGTATGTAGAAAGAATTGATATTTTTACATATGATGTAATTCTTCCATCAAAATAGAACGTTTGGCTCCCATCTACATTATCTTGTAACTTAAGACGTTCTGATGTTCCATCAGAGAACTCCACTTCTAGTTTTTGTGGTCGTGCATTCTTGTAATATAAATCTTCACTCTTCTGATAACCATTCCAAATCTTTATTCCATTAATTGTATAGCTACCATCAAGCTCAAAGCAAACAAATTCGCCCTCACCAGTTCCAGAAACACCTTCCACCCAAGCAGTTGTTGTATCTTGATCGATTAACCGTTCCGGTATATGCTGAATACTCTTTTCCTTCAAATAAGAACTAGCTGAAACCCGCTGAATATTTTCCATCGAAATTGCTGGCATCTCTGAATTTTCGGTATTCAACACCTCTAACTTTGTCTCAGTTGTTTCGGTTCCAATTGATGATTCCATCTGCAAATCCTGTGTCGAATTTATATGTTTCTCACTCGTCATAATCTGAGAGTCAACTTCGTGTGGTGATTTTAAATCTTTCCACTTTACTCCAATCGCAGCCACAACACCTAACAGTAATCCAAGTAACGCTGATACAACTATGTAACCCCCTTTCCTTTTTTTCTTGGTACGTTCAGGCATCATATGTAATTCGGTTTCATCTCTTAATTTTGTGCCACAATTTTTGCAGAACAATTCATTATCTTTAACCGGTCTTCCACATCTTCTACAATACATAAACTCTACTCCTTATGCTTTTATTCTGCGAATTTACAATATGGACGTAAATCAATTTTGCTTATTTTACCATTCTCATCAACACTATATTCAATAGCACAATTGTATTCTGATTCCCCCGAATAATAAACGCCTTCCTTAACTTTATACAAGCCCAACGCCTTCATATTATGCAAGAGTTTTTCTTCTTGGTCTCCAACCTTGCTTCCAAATACGCTCACACCATCTATCGGTCTATAAAATGTAATCCCTCCGCCATCTACAATTTCTGCTTTGATAATTTTTTCATTTTTATCATAGAGTTCGTATTCAGCCCCATACGTATAAGGATCCTCCATCTTTCCAAACTCTCCATCTAACATCTTATATTCCATTCCGTTAGCCACTAGATCTTTCGTTAACGAAGCTCTTACTTCCGTAAAATTCCAATTATACGGTTGCAATAGCAAAATTCCCCAATCATTTTCTTCATCTGCTATGACTTTATATCTCTCTAAAATTCTATCACTTGCTGTTTTTGCAACATCAACTATAGTTTCATGCGTCAATATCGGCATTTCTTCAAAGCTCTCTACAACAGCCCCTTCTGCATATTTTTCCATTATCTCATCAAATTCAGAATCATCGCAATATGTTGTATCGCCTTTTATACAAATTTCACCGTTTCCATTCAAATCATATGTTTCTAATTCATCCACGGCCTCCGTTAAGTAAAAAGTTCCTTTATCATAATATTGTTGTGCCTCTTTATCATAATAATAAATTGTTTGTGCTCCGTGGTCGTTGCTTACAATACTTCCATTCTCATATAAATCGCCCTCGTTTCCAAACCCCAGCATTTTGTTTAGTCCATCTGCAGAACTATCATATTTATAGACTGCATCAAAAGTCGCTGCCATATAGCCACCATATGCGTAAATCATTAATTCATCTTCACCATCTCCATCAATATCCTGGATACTAAATCGATACTCTATACTATCTGGATCCATGCCATCAATTTTTTCATGCCAACTGTCTGTATCTTTTTTATCAGGAAATGTATTTGCATAAAATAAATTCGACAGTGCATCCGAATAACGTTTCCATGCAATGTCATCTGCGAAAAACTCATATTGCATATCATCGTTATTTTCAAACTCCTCGCTACTTTGTTCTATTCCACCTTCGCTTTCGGAGTTCATTGATTGAGCCACATGCAAAGATTCTCGCTTTCCGAGTTTATTACTAATAAATGCGGAAGTTCCAAAATATCCGAGAGAAGTGGTCACCAAAGCAACAGATAAACCAATTGCAATTGGTTTGACCATATTACTTCCAGCCAATGTCACTTTTCCCGTAGTTGAAGCTATCATATTTTCATGCGCCCAATATCTGATGTTCCTATTTACCGCTATAGCTACCTCCTTTGGGCAAACCGATGCTTTTGCTTCCTCCTGAAAAATCCAGCACAAACAAGGAATAATCGGAATCGCATATAGCTTTGTTCCCTGCTTCTCTAATTCAAGCACGCTTTCTTTTAACTTCTTTTTAGCGTATCGAATTCGGCTTTTCACTGTTTCTGAATTACACTGAAGTTCTTGCGCAATTTCATTTACCGAAAGTTGATCATAATACCGCATATACACACAAATACGTTGATCTGATGGTAACGCGCTAATAATCTGCATCATAATTTTTCGTGTTTCTACATAGTCAACTTCTTTTTCAGGAATAAATTTACCGTTTTCATCCTCTGTATCCCATTCTTCATCCCCGTCTGATATTAAATCTGAAAATGTCCATTCTTTACATTTTCGATTATAATCCAATGCCTTATTTCGCACGATAGCATTAATCCATGATTGCAATTTGGTATAATCATGTAGTGTATCCAAGTGTTCAAACACCCGAATATAAGAATCCTGCAAAATATCATTTATATACGAAATATTACACGCATGGGTTTGTGCAACAAAATATGCCGAATTTATCGTTTGTTCATAAATTAAATTTATAGCATTCTCTTCTTTGTTTATTGCATCTTGAATAACCTTTTCATCAACTAACATCCAACTTTTCTCCATATTTCTAACCTCTCTTTTATCTCTGATATTATATAGACGAATCAAAATAAAAAAGGGGGTTAAAATAATACAAAATTTTTATATTTATTTCATTTTACAACATATAAATAAAAATAACCATAAAAAAGCTCCACTTGGAACACATGAGATTCTTAACACTCTCTCACGTCCAAATGGAGCATATTAAAATTTACCAATCAACTGACTGCCTTATAGGCTTCGAGCGCTTCCTTCGCCTTCGGCGAAAGCTCACGAAGTTTATGGTGTCAGGCACCAATTGCACCAATGCTGGTTGACCTCTCCATTTGCTCTTATGGGACATATATAGGAAATGTATTCTTTTATGTCCCCCCATATTGTCCGCATGGGACATATGTGAAATATCTATTCTCTTATGTCCCATCTCTCCTTTACAACAGGACATACATTATATCTTTTTCTCTATATGTCCCACCACTCCTTTACAGTGGGACATACATTATATCTTTTTCTCTATATGTCTCACCACTCCTTTACAGTGGGACATACATTACATCTTTTTCTCTATATGTCCCTACAACTTTCCATCAGTCTTTTTCAAAATGCTGGTAATCCTTCGAATGTGTCCAATCCCCACCCCAGGTAAATCCATATCGGGTAAAAAGCTTGTAACACAGATCATTGTGATCGATCTTGTGCGGAAAATCCCCACTCCGGTCAACATATGCTTCTGCGTTTGCAGGCTCAATCGACAGCTTTCCGTTGACGGTTTTTACATAGGGGTTATAAAGCGTATTGATGTCGACTGCCATGCCCAGACCGTGTTTTGAGATTTTTGTCGTGTGGGAAATGAAACGGAAATTAAACGCAGAGGAATTGTTATCGCTCATGGATGCCTCATCATCCGCATCGTATTCATCCACCAGCCGGACTTTTTCAATGGGATATTCTGCCTCATACAACTGCCTGAAAATGGCAAGGACATCCTCTGCAATGGCTTTATTTACCACAAGTTCTCCCTCTTTTGTCTGACCGTCAAACCCCATGTGGAGCACATGAAGATAGCGGAGATCTTCCCGCGGTACGGTACAGTCTGCCTTGTATGATTTTCCCTGCATCTTCTCAAAAATATCGTCCGGGATTTTGGAAATATAGAACGCTTCCTCTGTGATACTTTTCCCGGTACGGTCCGCATTTTCAACACTTTGTTCTTTCTGCGTATGATCCGGTTCGTTCATGTTTTGTTTTTTCTCACTCAGTTCTGTCCCTGAAGTCCTGTGATCCTGTTCTTTTTCACTGTTCTCCTGATCCGCAACCTCAGACTTTTTTGTGTTTGATTTTTCCGGATGCCGGATCAGACGGCTTCCGGTTACGACTGCGGCAGCTGCAAGTAACACGACCGCAGTGATGATCATTCCTTTTTGCTTTTTCACCAGTTTCTCCTTACTGACACGTTTCCCTTTTCTGTACATAAAAATTCATCCGCTTCAACATGATAACACCGCTAAGCCTACGCTATCGAAAAAAGTGTCATGCGAAAGCCCGAAGGCCGCATTTCTGCACGGATGAATTGTGTATATTTTAGCACTGATTTTTGGGATTTGCTATATTTTCATAACAAAAAATGCATTTTTCTTTTAATGCACCCTCGAAAAATAATCCATCAGAATTCCCTTAATATGATTATACCTTCTGGCATAAGAATTCTCCACCCGTATAATCTCCATATTGTGTGCCTGACAGATGGCATTTTTCTTCCGGTCGCGCTCCTGCACCACCGCATCCTCAAAATGCTCTTTCCCGTCAAGTTCGATTGCCAGAACCGGCAGTTCCTTTTTTCCCTGCTTTTCGTACACGACAAAATCAAATCGCCCCATATAAAACAGATCATCATATGTCATGTTGTCCTGAAACACCTGCGATATGGCAACTTCTTTGTGAATCACATACTTACTCTGGGAAAGCCAGATATTTTCGAGCGCATGCGTCAGGTTTTCAAGAAATGCATTTTCGGTAGCAGTAGAAAACGGCTGGATGCCAAGTGCACGGGAACTGATATGTTTTTCCGTGATCTCTGACTTCCCGTTGGTTTTGATGTACTGCGCAAGTTCATAAAGATCATCGTCTGCCTGTCCTGCATGCAGACGCTCCAGTTCTTTGCTGTCTGCGAGCAGAACAAGTTTGTCTTTCGCCCGTGAGGTTGCAACATTGATCAGTTCCTTATTGTTTTTCAGCCACTGATAGGTACCAGCATTGGTGCGGTAGGACAGTGCCGTGGAAAAAAGCACCACATCCTTTTCATCTCCCTGAAAAGCATGCACCGTTCCACAGACTAAATTTTCGAGGTGGTTTTCTTTGATCGCCTGCTCGATCAGTGCCCGCTGGTTTACAAACGGTGTGATCACCGCGATACTTTTGTCCGTGTTCTGCTTCGCGTATGCAATGACCTCGTCTGCTTCCGCCGGAGATGTATTTTTGATCTCGGCACGATCGCTTTTTACATCTACATAGACAAGCGGCTCCGGCTCTTTGCTTTTTGAACAGATCTGCAATTTGGAATTGTAATATTTTTTATTGTTAAATCCAATAATCTCTCTGTTGCAGCGGTAATGGCTGCGCAAAAGCACTTCATCACTCACCGCATCACATGCCAGATACGTTTTGTAAATCGAATTCTTTCTGTAATCATATTCCTCTGCCACATGATACCGCCGTCGCAGCTTGCGGTTGGTCAGTTCTCCGAGCAGAATAACCGGATTCAGCTGCTGCGGATCTCCCACAAGCATCAGTTTCTCTCCACGGATAATCGGGACAAGAGAGATCGCAACGTTACACTGGCTGGCCTCGTCCATAATAGTCATGTCAAACAACGGCTCCGGTTCCCCGATCTTATGTGCCGATATGCAGGTAGTGATAATGATTGGAAAAACACGCTGCAGCTTCTTTACATTTTCGGATTTCTGCATGTATTTGTTGAATGCCCGCGCCTGTGTCTCTGGATTTTCTCCAGAATCTAAAATCTCCCGCAGTTCCTGATATTTGGGTTCTTCGAGTGTCTTGATATAACGCGCAGACGTATAAAATAAATACTGATAAAATTCTTCTTCGTTGCGGTCGAGAAGCTGCAGAGCATCCGAATCGGAAATTTCGCCAATCTGGTGGATTCTCTGATCGAGCCTCTGCATCTGGTATCCCTGCAGGTCCATCTGAAACGGGAGCAGGTTCATGGCATTTTTGATATGTTCCTGATATTCCATCAGATGCGAAAGTGTCTCTTTCCGCTCCTTTAAATCCAGAATTTCCTCATACTCTTTCAGTCTCGCAGAAAGACGTTTTGCACGGTCAACCCGGTCATCCTTGCGCTTATCGAGCGTGGACGTAAATATTTTTACGGTCTGCACCTGATTGCGCAGGCGGTTGATGTAGCTGATTGCAGCTTTAACTTTGTCTATATTCCCAAGCCGCAGTACCGGAAACGGAATGGTCTGTCCATGGTACTCAAGATGTGTCAGTTTTTCAAATACATTGTCGATTGGAACGTTATTGTAGGACGCAAATAAAACGGTCGTATTGTTAAAAAACGCCGTTACTATCGTGTTGATGATCGTATTTGTTTTTCCCGTGCCCGGTGGCCCCTGTATGTAGGCAAGCGGATATTTCATGGCATTGTTAATTGCAAGAAGCTGGTCGAGATTGATGTTCTGGTTTAACAGTGCGATCGGATATGCCTTCGTTCTTCGCGGACGTTCCAAAAGATCGCCGAAAAATGCCCGGATTGGAAAAGTCACCTGCTCTTTTTCGTACATGTCAAGAATCGCCTTATACTCTTCATGCAGATTTAATGCACAGTCCATGCCAAGTCCGATGACATAGGGCATATCATCCACAACCGCCCGTGCACCGTTTTTTTCTGTAATCGCATCTTTTATTTTTTCAAGATTTTTTTCAAAATCGGATAACAGCTCATATTCATCCGCATCTAAATACCTTCGGATATTTTCCTGCTCTCCCCCTATGGTAAACTGCGTGCAGATCGTGATATCTTCATCCGGTTTAAATGCCTTGTTTTTTACATCCAGATTCAGATTCCGGTATGCCAGCACATACAATCCATTTTTTGTATGGATACTTAAAATATTTAGTGCCAGCTTTTGAATATGAAGCGTTTTCCCCTGTTGCGTGCCCCGGTTCATGCGCCGCTGAAAATTTGTCACGATCTCTTTAAACTGTTCCTCCGACAACTGGTACTCCCCGTCACGCACCTGATCTCCGTCGATATAGCGCACCAGTTCATAATCGGTCGTATACGGCGTGGCATCCAGTTTGCTGCACATTTCCAGATAATTCAGTATTTTTAAATTTGCCGTGTTTGCAAAAAGGTTCTGGTAGCGTTCCGGGTGCAGCGCGATATCTTCGATCAGCCGCTCATTCTCCGGGCAATACGAGCCTTCCACGATCTCGGTCGAGAGGATGGAATCGATATAGATCTTATCGTATCCCTCAATCGAGCACCGGTTCAGATGAAGTCCGTCCACTTTTAAAGTCTTGTTCCGTGGGTCTAAGTCCCGGATTCCGATCCAGTAGTTCGTGTGCTTGCCCTCTTTGTTCAGATATTCAATTTTCAGCCATTTTCCTTCGTGGATAGCTTTGAAGATATCTCTGCGTATACTGTTCATATGTTTTTGCCAGTCTTCCCAATCCTCCTCGCATACTCCGCCAGCTCCCGGTTCGCTTCATTTAACGGCCCAAATTCTTCCACCGCACAGATACATTTTTTACAGCTGTCAATCAGC
>ERZ779982.832-NODE-832-length-13391-cov-3.709733_pt1 | contig 13391 bp, 10 predicted proteins | sample MGYA00511936_ERZ779982 | MGnify/ENA primary metagenome ERZ779982 (study PRJEB29588, sample SAMEA2146682) | human gut metagenome | biome: human gut; feature: human-associated habitat; material: faeces | place: Denmark | collected 2008/2010 ... | reverse complement strand
GGCAGAAAGGAAGTGCTTTATGAAAAGACCAGATTTAGCAGAAAAGGATATTTTAAATCCTTCTGAGGCAATTGAATATTTTGTTCTGAGCCGGAGAAAATTTTACGATTTATTGAATAATACGGATGGGGAAGATTTTCTGGCATACTACGGAGAACGCAAGCTGATTCTTCGTGTAGCCTTTGAAAGGTATCTGCGTAACCATCCAGAACTAAGGAGGCGGGTATAATGGCAAAGGCAGGAAGAGGACAGACAAGGCGGGATTCCAAGCGTAGAGTATTAAGACCGGGAGAGAGTGTAAGAGCAGACGGAAAATATCAATATAAGTATCACATTGATGGAAAACCACACTTTGTACAGTTCCATTCATACCATCCGGGGAGTGCTGCGACCAGCCTTTCAGATGGCGATGGACGATGACATTTTGGTAAAGAATCCATTTCAGTTTGAACTGGCAGGAGTTATCGTAAACGACAGCGTAACAAGAGAGGCAATTACCAAGGAACAGATGCGAAAGTTTCTGAAGTTCATTCACGACGATGTTGTTTACTGCAAATATTACGAGGTAGTATTTATTTTATTCCACACCGGGATGCGAATTTCCGAGTTTTGTGGATTGACGATTAAGGACCTTGATATGGAAAAGCGTATCATTAATATTAACAAACAGTGCCAGCGCACCAAGATGGATATCCATATAGAAACCACCAAAACCAACGCAGGTACGAGAAAGATACCGATGACAGACGATGTTTACGAAGCTTTCAAAGCAATTCTTGAAGATAGGGTGCCACCAAAACATGAAAAGTTTATAGAAGGTTATTCCGGATTTCTTTTTACGGATAAAGCTGGACTTCCGTTGATGGCAATGCACTGGGAACACCGCTTCAATAGCATGGTGAACAGATACAATCAGATTTATATGGTACAGATTCCCAATATTACGCCGCATGTATGCAGGCATACGTATTGTAGTGTAGCAACATGGCCCGCGCAGGAATGAATCCTAAAACACTCCAGTACCTTATGGGGCATTCGGATATTAGCATCATAATGAATACTTATACCCACTTGGGTCTTGATGATGCGAAGGATGAGATGATAAGACTTAAAGAGCTGGAAGATGCTAGAAGGGAGGTTGAAAAGACAACAGAAAAGCCAAAGTCTGCGAATCAGAATATGTTCAGAGCAGTTTAAAATAGAATAATTTATAGATATGGCAGCAGGGCTTACGGGCTCTGCTGTTTTTGTGTTATAGAAAAAGTTACAAAGTCACAGAAAAGATTGAAAATATTCCTATGAAGGAATATAATATCGTTATAAAGTTTCATTGTTAGAATTGTTAGAGTTACAGAGTCTAACTGAAAGTGAAATAGTATCAGAGTAGAATGAAAGCAGATCAAATAAGATGCGCATCATTGATTGGAGGTACATATGCAGAAAGATACCAAAAACTTCATGATTGATGGTAAGAACATGCAGTTTGATTTTGTTTCATTTAAGGATCTTTTTACTTCTGGCCGCAAGAAGGCTGGTATGTCTGTTCTAGAATATGAGACAGAACTTGGAGAAGCATTAAGCGTTAGCAGCAATGCTATTCACAATTGGCGCTTTGGCATGAATGGACCATCAGATTTAGAAACGATAAAACAATTAGCAGAATGTCTTGATATCTCAGACTATATGCTACTTCTAAAAGATGGAAAGGAAAATATGATAATGCAGATTAGTGAAAGACAGAAAGATTCATTAAAGCGCATTTATGATGCAGTTATTGAATACCTTGATAAATTCCAGCAGTCAGATGGGTTTAATAATTATTGGCATGAGCTTTGTAGGCAGGGAATTGAGCCGAAGAATGTAGAGGACATGCTCTATGAAAGCGTAGAGACAGAACAGCATAAGGTAGAACTTGTTTTGTCAAAAGAATATATAGAGATTCATAAGCTTCCAGTGTATAGTCAGCTTGAAGAGTTTGTGTATGATGATTTGTGTGAAACTTATAACGGAAAGCTAAGTTATGCGTATCGTTTTGAAGCACCTGTAGAGAAGATAGATGGTACTAGAGATACTTTAACCACTGATGAAGATTACACTCTTGCACTTAAGAAAATAAATGATATTTTAGAAGCATATATGTAAGGTTTTTGGGCCGTATCAGATAAGCTGGTATGGCCTGCTTTTTGATTGAAAATGTTCCTCAAAAGGAATATAATATCGTTATATGGTTTAATAGCGCTTAGTGGATAATTACGGAGGCAAAGAAATGGAATTATTAACGACAAGCGAGATGGCAAAGAAATGGGATATATCAAGAAGAAGGGTTTCTACCCTTTGTGCGCAAGGGCGTATTGAAGGCGCAATATTGAAAGGAAATACATGGCTTATTCCAGAAAATGCAGAAAAGCCAGATGATCCAAGACGAGTCCGTAAAAATGGACAGGATAAGTAGTAGATTTAGTCTAGGGGCATTATTACGCAAAAGTATGGGAGGTTTTGTCTTATGGTAACACATATGAGTATAAGATTGGCATGGCATAGTGAAGGCTGGAATGGCCATTTTTGTAAGAAGCCATGTGAGAATACATTTTGTATTGGACAACATTCATATCCAGGTGATTTGATTGCTGGAACTAGAGATTTAGAGTTTGAAACGGAGCATGCGGGTGAACCATGTTCAAAATATCCTTGTGGTGCAGCTTGTGGTTTGAGTGTTAATGCATTTGGTAAAGATTCAATCTCAGTAAAAGTAGATCCACCATCTTTTTGGAAACCTGGAGATGCTGATCCGATAAATATTACATTGCCGCCATCAACTGTTTGTACATGGTGTTATGAAGCTATGTATAACGACGACGTAGAAACAAAAGGTGGGAGTGCACAGAAATATAATTATGATAAAAGAAAGGCTGGTGCGGAACGATACTTTGCGCAGTTTGAACCAGAGAAATCCTTGATTTTTTATTATGCAGGATATAGCAATCCTTTTAGTGAGAATGAAGAAAATAACTATGTTATTGTAGGCGTTTCTCGTGTAAAGAAGATTGCTGATACATATTATTATGATAATACAAGCGAAGAGGTAAAAAGGAAGTATTCAGGTGGATTTGTATGGCAGAAGCCAGTCACTTCCACATACCCTAATGAAGGTTTTTGTATTCCTTTCTGGAAATACATGGACGATGAAGATTTAATTGAGAGACTTGTAATAAAGCCGCAGAATAGATCGCCGTTTAAGTATGGAAGCAGAGAGGTTAGTAATGATGATGCTATTGAAGTTATAAATCAGTTAATAGCAGTTGTAGATACTTTGATTGAAATAGAAGATGATTCCGAAGATTGGTGTAAGAGAAAAGAATGGTTGAATAGTGTCTTGACTGAATTATGGACTGCTAGAGGACCATTTCCAGGCTTTCCATCAATTATGGAATGTATGGGACTTAGTGAATTTGTCTCGAAATATATTGGACTTACAATTGATTCAGAAATGAAACAATTCAGAGATGATATAAGGTCATTCTTAGATGGAGAAATCGATGAGGTTGTAGGAATCGCACCATCTAAAGCTGATATGAAAAAGATAAGACGAGAATATAAGTTGCTTGGTAAAACGACTATAGATTTTATGTTTGATATATTAGCTCGTTTTGATCTTAGGACAGATCAGGTTAAAGCGATTATTTCTGATGACAGAGAAAATGTATCTATCACAGCTTCTATTGCGGAAATGTCGGAAAATCCATATATCATTTTTGAGCAGTATATTGGATATGACTCAGATGATACAATTCCGTTTTACAAAATTGATAATGGAGTTATACCTTCGCCGGAATATGGAATTGATGAAATCTTGGATAATGGGTCGACAGAAAGATTCAGAGCTTTTTGCGTTGATGAATTAAATAAAATTGCTGCACATTCTTTTGGTAAAGCTGAATCTATATTGCAGGTAGTTAATGCGAGAATAGACCGTTTGCCAGAATGGAAACGCTATGTGTATAAGATGCAGAATTTTCATGTTGAACAGGATATTTTAGATGGTGCACTTGTGCAGAAAAAGGCTGAAGATGATATTTTGTATCTTTATCTTAAGTCAACATATGAAGATGAGAGAACTGTTGAACAAGCACTAAGAGATCTAGCAGAGCGTCCTGACATTCAGCTCAAGATGGCAATTACGCCAGAAAAATTTAAGAGGGGACTGAAAGTCGAAGATTCACCGCTTGTGAAAAAAGCGCCGGATGAGTATGAAAATATTCTGGATCATCAGGCGGATATTTGTATGCAGATATTTGCAAAGCCACTGTGTGTTCTTTCTGGTGCTGCGGGTACTGGTAAAACAACGGTAATAAGGGCAATTCTTGAGAATATTGATAGAGTACATGGTGCAGGAACAAGTTTCTTATTAATGGCGCCTACTGGGAAAGCTGCAGAGAGAATAAAAACTCAGACAGGAAAAAAGTCATCTACGATACACTCTCATTTAGCTAAGTGTGGATGGATTAATGAAAATTTCACATTAAAGCGTACCGGTGGTGCTACAAGTGAAGATGTAAACACAATCATTATAGATGAGTGTTCAATGATTGATTTGAATCTGTTTGCAACACTTATGCGATCTATTAATTGGAACAGTGTTCAAAGATTAATTCTTATTGGAGATCCGAACCAGCTTCCACCAATTGGAAGAGGTAGGGTATTTGCAGATACTATCGATTGGTTAAAAGAAGAATTTCCGGATAATGTTGGAACTTTGACTGATAATATTCGTCAGCTTGTTAATACGGTTGAAGGAAATGGGCACGGTATACTTGATTTAGCTGATATTTTCATTCAAGAGCATCATCAGATGGAGAATGGTGATAAAGCAGCTAAACTTAAGGCTGCAAGAGAAGATTTATTTGAGCAGATAGTTGAAAACGGTAATGGAGATATTGATAAAGACCTTGGCGTTTATTTTTGGAATGAACAAGAAGAACTCGAAACGCTTCTGTCGAATGTTATGCTACGAGATATGCAACTATATACGGGAATGAAATTAGATCCTAAAAACGTTGATAAACTTTGGCATCAGATGATAAGAGATGAAGAAGGAAAGAGTAATCCAGAAATAATACAGGTTATTTCACCATATCGCGGAGAGTTTTATGGAACAGATTCTTTGAATGCATTGATGCAAAGAACATTTAATCCTAATTGGAGTAAGAAACAGCTTGACGGAATTGGATATTATGACAAGGTAATTCAATTTAGAAATAGGCCCCAGTCGGATCCGGCGTATGCTTACCAAGATGCATTAAGAAAGAATATTAAATCTGAGATTTTTAATGGCGAGATTGGACTTACCATAATTCATGGATTAGATTCATATGCTCCAAAGGGGCAGCAGCCTAAGTACAAATGGCAAGGTAATGTGGAAAGACTGCAGGTTTTATTCTCAGGAAAAACTAGACAAGGATTAAGATATAACTTTGGAAAGAATCTTGGACGAGATGTTGAGGATAGATGGATACCTGAACAGAGAGTAATAGACAATTTGGAACTAGCTTATGCGATAAGTGTTCATAAATCTCAAGGTTCAGAGTTTGATTATGTATATATAGTTATTCCTCACAAGGAAAGTCATTTGCTTTCGATGGAGTTGCTTTATACCGCCATAACTCGTGCACAGAAAAAGGTTACTATTTTTATTCAGCAAGACGTAAGTACGCTTATAACATTGAGTCATACTGAAAAATCTGCAGTGCGAAAGATTAATTCATCAGTATTTAAATTCGAGCCTTTACCTGATGTCGTTTTATATGCTGGTTCGAAGTGGTATGAGTCTGGAAAGAAAATAGCAACGCTGTCACAGTATTTTGTAAGGTCAAAATCTGAAGCTATTATTACAAATTTACTTGTAGATAGAGAAATTCCATTTAAATATGAAGAACCATTATATGCTCCTGATGGAACGATGTTCTTACCTGATTTTACAGTTACATTCAGAGGTGAAGAATATTATTGGGAGCACGTTGGAAGAACCAATGATCCAAAATATATGGCGCATTGGGCTAAAAAGGAAGCCTGGTACAATAAGCATTTTCCAGGCAAATTATTAACTACGTTTGAAGGAAATGAGCTTACAACTGATGCAGTTACATTGATTGAACAGCATAAGTAGATGCGAGGATTACTGTAGAAAAGAGGTATGTCAGATGAATAAACAAGAAGAAACATACTTTGCAGCTTTATCAAAAGATAGATCAGAGATAGCTGATGTCTTAGAACGTCGCGCTGTTAGAGGATATAAGGATAGTGTTGTTGAGAAATATTCTGACCAGGCACACTTTATCTATGAATTATTGCAGAATGCAGACGATGCATGTGCAACAAGAGCTAGATTTATTCTTGAGGAGAATAGACTTATTTTCGCACATAATGGGTCTAGACATTTTTCTGTATCCAACCCTGCTAATGAAGATGTTGATTCAGAAAATAAAACATTGGGTGATATTAATGCTATCACTTCTATTGCTAACTCAAATAAGACTGGGGCTTCAATTGGTAAGTTCGGTGTTGGATTTAAAGCTGTTTTTCAATACACGCAAACACCACATATTTATGACCCGAATTTCAAGTTTAAGATTGAAAGATTTATTGTACCAATTATGCTAACCGATGACTTCCCTGGCAGAAGATCTGATGAAACATTATTTGTATTTCCTTTTGACCATCAGGAGAGAGACGCAGATGAAGCATATAGCGATATATCTGATAAGTTAAGAAACCTTTCGTTTCCGTTATTGTTTTTGACAAGCTTGAAGGATATCGAATTTGAATTTAGTAATGTTCTTGGTTTGTATGGAAAGAATATAAAAGAAACAATAAAACTTGACGGGACAATTGCTGAACACTTGATTCTTACACAAAATGCGGGTGACGACTTATATGATGAGGATTTGTGGTTATTTTCACGTCTTGATGAATGTGAGCGAAGATATTCAGTTGGTTTCTTTATGGATAAAGAAGGGCATTTGAGACCAGTTAATGAACCAGCATTTTGCTTTTTCCCAACTAAAGAAGTTACTAACTTGAACTTTATTTTGCATGCACCATTTTTGTTAACAGATAGCCGTGAAGGTATTCGTGCAGGCGTAGCTCACAATGATAAGATGATTAAAAGATTAGCGGAATTGGCTGCAGATTCTATGGAATATCTTAGAGATATTGGTATGAAGAGTTCTAATCGTTTAATCGACGATAATATTGTCGAAATCATTCCGGTTGATGAGGATGACTTTAGTGATCCATCCGATAAGCGTAAGGTATCATTCCTTCCGTTTTATGAATCAATAAAGAAGAAGTTTGAAGTGACAGAACTTATTCCTACAGTGGATGATTATGTTATGCCAGATAATGCATATTGGGCAGCAGTACCTCAGCTTGCACAGTTATTCTCAAATATTCAACTTGGAGAAATAACCGAAAACGAAGACGCTCAGTGGGCATTTGTATCTTTGGGACGTGATGAAGTTCAGAGAAATAACAAGGCTTTATTTAGTTATATTGAAGACTTGGTAAAAACAAATCTTAATGAAGATGCGATTATAAATGGTAGATCGAGAGATTTTTATTATAACCGTGTTTTGGGTGTAAGACAGTCTCTGGAAAGTGTAAGAGGTATAACTGGGACATTTATTGAAAAGCAGGAAATAAGCTGGTTACACGAGTTTTATAAGTGGTTGTCAGAGACTAAACATAGAACTGATATTAGTACAGATAAACCTATTTTCTTAGATCAAAATGGAAAAGCGGCTGCAGCTTTTGATGATGAAGAACAATTGATTTTATTTTTGCCTGTCAAAGATGTTGAGGGATACAAAGTTGTAAATGAAGCGCTTCTAAAAAATAAAGATACTCTTGAGTTTATTAAATCGATAGGAGTTAAACAGCCTTCATTAAAGGATCAGATTTATAATATTATCTTGCCTCAATACACCGATGGTGCAGATATTGACACAGATTCGCATTTTATGATCTTCTTCAATTATTACTGCAAGTGTTCGAATGAAGAGATTGAAGAATTTATTGACCTTATAAAGGCATATGATTTTCTGACGTTTTACGAGGATGGTGTTGCTTATAGGGGCCGTGCTTCTGAAATGTACATGCCAACAGACGAACTCGTTAGATATTTTGAGAGCAAGCCTTCAACCAGATTTATTGATTTAGACAGTTATAAATCAATGGTTGGTCGTGAACGTGAAAAATATTTAATTTCATTCCTGACAGAATTAGGAGTTAAATCGTCACCTTCTGTGTACACAAAAAGTAATGATGGTTATTATAAACAGTCATCAGAAAAGTTTGTAGATGGTTTAAGAGAAATAATAGAAGCTGTTGAGAAATCAATGGATTCGGATTTGTCTTCGTTTTTATGGGACCAGCTATGTATAATGGCTGAAACGAATAAACTGAACTATTATCTACTAAAAAAGACATTAAGAACAAGACCGGATGGACGTTATAATTTTAGAACAGAATATGAGGATTCATCTACTAAAATTGATTTAACTAGCAAGAAATGGCTTGTTAATAATGAAGGCTTATTTGTGTCTGCAAAAGAACTTACAAAGAGCGAATTATCTTCAATTTATGACATCGAAAATGAAGGAGCTGCTAGTTTGTTATCAGTTCTTAATATTTCAGATGTTGGAGAATATGAGGATGAAGATGACGACGAAGATGATAGTTACTTGACTGATACTCAGCGTGAAAAGATCGAATTTGCAAATAAACTGAAAGCTTTGGGCATCAATGAAGAGGATTTGGAGGACTTCCAGGAGTTTAAGAGACTAAAAGAAGCTCAAAGGCGAGCTGCTGAAATAGAACGTAATTCAGGAAATAGTTTATCAAATGGTGGACAAAAGAATGTCGGTACTGAGGATATAGATGATTTGTTTGGAGATGAAGAAGATGAGGAAGCTTCAGAGCCAAAGGGAAAAAAGAAAATAAATAAAGCTACTACAGATGTTATTAAGGATATTGCAAGAAGAACTAAGGAAAGAGGAACAGCAGTATTCGTTCCGGAAATATCAGATGATGATGATACGGATGAAGATGAATACATGCCTTCTGCTGTAGATTACAGTAAGAAGATAGAACGCGCAAAACAGAAAAGTGCTGCTGAAATTGATAAGATTACTTATTTTGAAGAATTGCAAAATAAGGCACTTTCAGCAGAAAGATACTCATATAGCTGGTTTACGACATTGCTTGAGATGGAGGGCATTAATAGTGGTGAGGCTAACTCTAGAAGTAGAGAGGTATCTATAAGTTTTGCGAAGGTAGAAAGAGAACCTGGCACAAAACGTACATTGGTGTTGAAGCATCCAAATCAGTACATTCCTCAGTTTATGGAAGATTTAGCAGATATTCCTTTAGTACTTCATATGGGAGATCAGACAAAAACTGTTGCTATTGAGGTTGCAAACATTAAGGCATATACGCTTCGAGTAAAAATGAAAAATACAGAAGCTATTGATGATATTGATTTGAGCACAGTTACTTCTGCAACTATTGATGCTAAAAGTCCTGCTTTCTTACTTGAAGAATTGCGTAAGCAGTTTGCAGAGTTTGAATTTGACGACGATTTTAATATGCAGGAAAACTTGTGTGAGAATATCGAGTTTGTATTTGGGCCTCCGGGTACAGGTAAGACAACTCATCTGGCTAAGAATGTTTTACTGCCTATTATGAAAAATAGTAGAGAATGTAAGGCGCTTGTGCTTACTCCTACTAATAAATCTGCGGATGTACTTGTAAAGCGAATCATGGAAGTGTCTGGAAGTGACACCTCATATAATGATTGGTTAGTAAGATTTGGTGCTACAGGTGATGAGGAAATTGAGCAGAGTCCAGTGTTTAGAGATAAAACATTTGACATAAGAACATTGATAAAGAATGTTACAGTAACTACGATTGCAAGATTTCCGTATGACTTCTTTATGCCAGAAGGCGCAAGAGTATTTCTGAACGGAATAAATTGGGATTACATTATTATTGATGAGGCATCAATGATTCCTCTAGCAAATATTGTATATCCACTTTATAAGAAGACACCTAAGAAGTTTATTATTGCAGGTGATCCATTTCAGATTGAACCAATTACATCTGTTGACTTATGGAAGAATGAAAACATATATACAATGGTGCATTTGGATTCATTTGTTAAGCCAGAGACGATTCCATATCAGTATAAAGTAGAATTGTTGACTACACAGTATCGTAGCGTTCCTGATATTGGAGGTATCTTTAGCAACTTTGCGTATGGAGGCATTTTAAAGCATTTCCGTAGTGCTGATAGTCAGAGACCATTGAATGTAGGTAATGACCTTGGAATTGAGACACTGAATGTAATTAAGTTTCCAGTAAGTAAATATGAAAGTATTTATCGCTGTAAGAGACTACAACATAGCAGTTCATACCAAGTTTACTCAGCAATATTTACATTTGAATATGTGAGCTATTTATCACGAGCTATAGCAGAAAACAATCCGGGAGAATTATTTAGGATTGGAGTTATTGCGCCATATAGAGCACAGGCTGATATGATTGACAAGTTATTAGCATCGGAGAATTTACCAAAAGAAGTTGATGTTCAGGTTGGAACAATTCATGGTTTCCAGGGTGATGAGTGCGACATTATTTTTGCGGTATTTAATACACCACCGTCAATTTCTGTGTCAAAGGAAATGTTCTTAAACAAGAAGAATATTATCAATGTTTCTATTAGTAGAGCAAGAGACTATTTGTTTGTTGTGATGCCAGATGATGAAACTGAGAATATCGATAACTTACGTTTGGTTAAGAGAGTCGAGGGACTTATTCAAAGTACGGACGCATGGAATGAATTTGCATCACCAGATTTAGAAGATTTGATGTTTGGCGATTCTAAGTACTTGGAGAATAACGCTTTCTCAACTAGCCATCAAAGTGTAAATGTATACGGTTTGCCTGAAAAAATATATGAAGTGAGAACTGAAGATGCTGCTGTAGATGTTCAGATTCATAGAGCTGCTGGTCAGGTAGTTCCTGCAGAAAAACCAGTTAATATGGTTCCAGAGGTTGTTGATTCTTATGATTTGGATGAAACATTAATACCAGAAAAACTGAGGAGGAAAGCGATAGATCTTCCAGTGAGAGGAGCTATAAATGGTTGGTGCTAGTTGGTCCCTTATGAAGGAAAATTGAAGCATTTCACTGTTAAGAAGACTGTTGGAATGTTTATTCCATTACTTAGAAATGGACAGGAAAAAATGGTTAGCGTTTCTGTCGTTGAGGAGGATAGAATTATATACATATCTTCCGATATGTTCAAACTGTATGAACAATGGCTAAGTGAGCCAGATGGAATTAGACTAAAAAAGAGCTTTATTTAAGATTGTGTCGTAGGAGGTATGCTATGTTTGATCCAGGATTAAAGATAGGACAGATATTAAAGAATGCGGATATTGTAGATACATTTAAGTGCGGAAACATGGGCGGAATGAGAAGGTCTAAGACCACTAATACACTTGTCATTGTTTCTGATTATACAAAGGGTATTTACCACGACAAGTGGATCGGAGGAGTTCTTCATTATACCGGTATGGGGAAGAATGGTGACCAGGATATAAACTGGGCTCAGAATGCAACACTTGCTGGTTGTGGACGTAATGGAGTTGACATCCATTTGTTTGAGGTTATGGATGCAGAAGAGTATGTGTATTGTGGAAGAATTGAACTTGTAGATAAGCCTTACACAGAAACTCAGCCTGGAGAAGATGAAACACCAAGAAAAGTATGGATGTTCCCTATAAGACCTGTGCCAGATAATGATGTTAAGAAACCAGCCATGTTTGTTTTTACAGATATGGATGCCTATAAAACTCGTGGAAAGAATGTTGATGCAGAGTATGCAAAGATTATGGCATCAAAGAAAAAGAGTGGTGGCAAGTCGTCGGCTTTAGTTGTGTCGGTTATTCCGAAAATTGAACCCAAGCCAATATTCATTGTTCCCGCTGATGTTGTTGGAAAGCAGATAAAGCATAAAGCTTTTGGAATTGGAGTAATTAAGAAGATCACTGGAACCCACATAGAAGTAAAGTTTGATAAGGCCGGTGATAAGACATTGGGATATAAGGTTTGCATCAAAAATAAGCTGATAGATTTTATTTAAGGAGGGTGGCGTCATGGCGCGTTATGAATTGAATGACGATTTAAATGGTGTTGAGATCTATTTCGATAGCATGCCAGACGAGTCTATAAGAAATGAAATGAAAGCCATCAATTATAGATGGCATAGAGCTAAAAAGTGTTGGTATGCAAAACAGAACGAGGATACTATGGCCTTGGCAAAGCGTGTGTGTGGTGAAACAGAGCCTGCACCAAAGGTGGCAAAAACTAAGCCAGCAGTAGCTAAAGTTGTAGTAGCTCAAACTGTAGAACCTATCATGAATGAGCGCTGTTGTTATTCAAATTCTGCATTAGGCTTCTTAAAAGAGACTGAGAGTAACTTCATCAAAGCTATGAAGGCCGCTTTTAATGATGAGTATGTTCTTTCATTGGGACCAGAACAGGTTGCAGCATGGAAAGATTGTTTTAAAGTTATGCAGTCAACACCTCTGTATGATTGTGCTGGTATTATTTTTGAATACGCGCTTCCGTATGAGTCTGGACGTAGACCAGATGTTTTGCTCGTAACAAAAGAGCATGTGGTTATTCTTGAGTTCAAAATGAAGAATAGGATACTTGAGGCAGATGTTGATCAAGTAGCAGCTTATGCTCGTGATATAAGGGAGTATCACTTTGAATCGAGAGATAAATCAGTAGTGCCGGTATTAGTACTTACACGAACTACGGATGTTGATGAAATTGTAAATGATGTACATATTGTCTCTGCAGATAATCTTTCTATTATTATTGATGATTACACAGAGAACGATACTAAAACAGATATAAACGCATGGATGGATTCAAAGTATGAGCCGCTTCCTACAATAGTTGAATCGGCCAGAAACTTTATGGACCATGCAGAGTTACCTAATATTAGACGAGTAAACAGTACTTGCATTCCTAAGACACTGGATAGCTTAAGAAAACTTACCGCTTATGCAAAGAAGAATAAGAAGCACACCATTGCCTTTGTTACAGGAGTACCCAGTGCTGGAAAGACCTATCTTGGACTTCAATATGTTTATGATATTCGTGAGAAGGATGGCCAGGTTAATTCAGTATATTTATCAGGAAATGGTGTAGGTTTGTCAAACATATGTTACACAGATGTCAGATAATCCTTTAGTACCTGATTTGGAGATTTCCATCCTAATGGACGCATAGGAAAGTTGTTATAATCCCTGCGATTATAC
>ERZ779982.829-NODE-829-length-13404-cov-2.811372_pt1 | contig 13404 bp, 9 predicted proteins | sample MGYA00511936_ERZ779982 | MGnify/ENA primary metagenome ERZ779982 (study PRJEB29588, sample SAMEA2146682) | human gut metagenome | biome: human gut; feature: human-associated habitat; material: faeces | place: Denmark | collected 2008/2010 ... | reverse complement strand
TACCATCGTGGATAAAATACAGATGCTTGCCAGCCCCGCCGCATTCTGCTTCATCCGGTACATCATCGTCGATACCGCGATAAAATGCTTTTTTTTGTAATAAAATCCATGGGTTTTCCGCAGCAGCTTTAACACCGCAATACTGCCCGCCGTAAACAGCATATATGTTCCAGCGATCACCAGAAGCACTGCCACAAAAAACAGGCTGATCACTTTCATTGGCTGCTCTGTCGTAATGGCAATTGCATATCCCGCACCAAGACATACTACTCCTAAAATTGCCATAAGCCACTTCGTTTTCGGCTCCTTTTCCCCCACACTGCTGCCCCGCAAAAGTTCCACCGGATTTGCCAGTTTCATCTGCATCAGATTGTAAAAAAGCGTCATCATATACAAAATACCAAACACCAGCACGGTATTTTTCACGGCAGACGGCGGAACGGAAAATTCGATCGTCACCTGAATCCCCAGAATCCGGTAAATCAGCATAAGTGCCAGTTTGGAAAACAAAATTCCAGCAACAATGCCTCCGACGATCGAGACAAACGCGGTAAACACCGTCTCAATGGCAAGCACTTTTGCAATATGCCGCTTTTCCATCCCGAGAATATTGTAAATTCCCATCTCTTTTTTACGCCTTTTACTGATAAAGCTGTTTGTATAAAAAATATAGATATACGAGAAAACGCCTACCACAATCACACCAAACGACATGATTGTTGTAATATAATAGGCTCCGCGCATTTTTTCAAGCCCGACACTGTTGTTGATAAACATCATAATGTAAAACATAAGCACCGTGATCATTCCCGCAACCATATAAGGAACATACAGTGATTTGTTATTTTTCAGGTTGTTTTTTGCCAGCCGTACATACAGATTATTCATAGTTCTCACCACCTGTCGTCAGAACGGTCAATGTTTCCGAAATCTTTGCATACAATTGTTCATTACTCATGCTTCCGCGGTACAATTGGTGGAAAACTTCCCCGTCCTTGATAAAAAGCACCCGGTTTGCATGGCTCGCCGCCTTGGTACTGTGCGTTACCATAAGAACCGTCTGCCCCTCCTTATTGATCTGCGAAAACAGCGTCAGCAGGCTGTCGGTTGCCTTGGAGTCCAAAGCTCCTGTCGGTTCATCCGCAAGGATCAGCTCCGGCTTTGTGATGATTGCCCGCGCCACCGCCGCACGCTGTTTTTGTCCACCGGACACCTCATACGGATACTTCTCCAGAATATCCACAATGCCAAGTTTCTGCGCAATTGGATAAAGCCACTCATTCATCTGCTTATAAGGCACATTTGAGAGTACCAGCGGCAGGAAAATATTGTCCTTCAGCGAAAAATTGTCAAGCAGATGAAAATCCTGAAACACAAAGCCAAGATGCTCCCGCCGAAATGCTGCAATTTCTTTTTCCCGCACCGTCACAAGGTTTTTCCCGTTCAGCAGTACTTCTCCCTCCGTCGGACGGTCAAGTGCCGCCAGAATATTCAAAAGTGTTGTTTTGCCCGATCCGGACTCGCCCATGATCGCGACATACTCGCCTTCCTCTACCGAGAACTGGATGTTTCGCAGTGCCTGCACCTGATTGCCACCAAATCTCGTCGTATAAACTTTTTTCAGATTATGCACTTCTAAAATTGTCATGATTTTTACTCCTTATAAATCTGTCCTTTTTTCTACTGTTTTTCATAAAAATAACTCTGTCCCTTTTTTACAATTTCAGAATATCAAAAAACCGAAATGCAAGCCATTGATTTGTCTTACATTTCGGCTTTGTATCTTACATTTGTGTAAGATACCTGTTTTTACGTCCCGAGTATCCATGTTATTTGTCTCCCACGTCAAAACACTTAATCCCGGACATCCAAATTATTTCTTTCAAATACAATTGTCACATCCGTACCTTTTCCAATTTCGGATGTGATCATAATCCCATGCCCAAGCTTTTTGGTAATCTCCCGGCACAGATAAAGTCCGATTCCCGTCGAAGTTTTATCTGCCCGTCCGTTATACCCGGTATAACCTTTTTCAAAAATCCTTGGCAGATCCTCCTTCCGGATGCCGATTCCCTGATCAGAGATCACAAGTTCACAGGTATTGTCGGCTTCATTCCGGTTTATCTGTATTGTAACCGCGCGATTTTCGCCGCTGTACTTAATCGCATTGGACAAAATCTGCTCCACAACAAATTCCAGCCACTTTTCATCCGAGAGCACCATCTCCCGGCATTCCTCATAGTGAATGGCAATCTTTTTACGAATCATAATCGGCGCAAACCTCCGGATCGCAGTGCGCACCACCTGATCCGCTGAAACCATCTCAAGCACCAGATCATTCATACCGGAATTCATCCGCTGGTATTGAAGTGCCATATTGATATACTGGTTAATCCAGAATAATTCCTGCTGCATGTCATACAACACACTTTTTTCCATTCCCGCTGTTTCATCCTCTGTCTGTTTTTGTTCTTCCCTCTGCAAAAGCAGACGCATCGCGGAGATCGGCGTTTTGATCTGATGCACCCACAGAGCATAATATTCTTCCATTTCCCGCTGCTGGTTCCTGTATGCTCCCTTTTCCTCCTGCCGCTTATTCTGCAGTTGTTCAAGCGCATCCATATACACTTCCTCCAGCGCATCCTCCGTATCTGAAAGTGTCTGCATGCCCTGCATATAATCCCGGATCTGCCTTTTTACTGTCCGCAGGCGATACCAGTACCGTATCCCGCAAAATACAGCGGACACCACAAGAAAAACAATTTCCAATCCCGCAAAATACCGGATATCTGCTGCGGATACGCCACAGAGGTAAAGCGTGAAAATATAGAAAATCATAATTCCTGCCACAAGTGCAAAACAGCCTTTGTATCTGTTTAAATACTGTTTGATGTATACCTTCAAGGTGTTCCCCTTTTCATGATCCATTTTTAATCTGATAACCGATCCCTTTTCGTGTTAAGATAAAATCCGTCAGCCCAATTGTTTCCAGTTTCCTTCGCAGCCGGTTCACATTGACCGACAATGTGTTTTCATCCACATACACATCACTTTCCCACAATGCCATCATCAGATTCTCTCTCGTTACAATTGCCCCCGGATTTTCAAGTAGCGTCTGCAAAATCCTCCGCTCATTTTTGCTTAACTCCAGTATCTGCTCTTCGTAGGTCAGTGTCCCATCCGACAGATTCAGCCACACCCCCTGATGCTCAAGCATATGGCTTTCCCCAGCAAATTCATAAGTCCGGCGCAGCATCGCCTGAATTTTCACCGTCAACACATTCAGATCAAAAGGTTTTGTGATGAAATCATCCCCTCCCATATTGATCGCCATCACCAGATTCATATTGTCATTCATCGAAGAGACAAATATCATCGGCAGCTTTGATACTTTCCGGATCTCCGTACACCAGTAAAATCCATTGTGAAACGGAAGCCTTATATCCATCAGTACCAGATGCGGTTTTACCCGGGCAAATTCTTCCATCACACTATTAAAATCCGCTACTGCAAAGACTTCATAATTCCAGCTCTGTAAATGCTGCCGGATTGTTTTTGCAATCACTTCATCATCTTCCACAACTAATATCCGATACATATTTTTCCTTTCCTGTAAAATATTCGTTACTGCTCACACCCACATCACAATCATACTCCCCCGGGCAGGATGATATTCAGATGCTGCGTGAACAGCAACAAAATTCCACTATGTCCTCATATACTTGCACCGTCTGCCCTTTCATGCTAAAATGAGCGCGTAAAAAGGAGTATAAATACAAATAAGGAGAAATTTATCTATGAAACCATTGAACTGGGCAACCCTTGGCTGTGGTGTCATTGCAAACGAACTTGCCACTGCACTTGCCAGGCAAAACCGTCATCTGTATTCCGTTGCCAACCGCACACATGAAAAAGCAGTAGCATTTGCGGAAAAATACCAGATTTCCAAGGTATATGATCACCTTGAAGATGTCTTTACCGATCCGGATGTGGATATCATCTACATCTCTACCCCACATAATACGCATATTCAATATCTGCGTCAAGCACTGGCAAACGGAAAGCATGTCCTTTGCGAAAAATCCATCACCTTAAATTCAAACGAACTGGATGAGGCCATTGCCCTTGCGGAAAAAAATCATGTCATTCTGGCAGAAGCCATGACCATTTTCCACATGCCGATCTACCGCAAACTTGCAGAGATCATAAGCTCTGGCACTCTTGGACCACTTCGTCTGGTTCAGGTAAACTTCGGTAGCTATAAAGAATATGATATGAATAATCGCTTTTTTAACCGCAATCTGGCCGGAGGCGCTATGTTAGATATTGGCGTTTACGCCTTATCCCTGATCCGCTGGTTCTTTGCCGAAACTGCCGATCAGGTGCTTTCCCAGGTAAAATATGCACCGACTGGTGTTGATGAACAGGCTGGCATTCTTCTTATGAATCCAGCCGGCGAAATGGCAACGGTCACTTTATCCCTTCATGCAAAACAGCCAAAACGCGCAACCATAGCTTTTGACAAAGGCTATATTGAGATCTTTGAATATCCACGCGCCATGGAAGCAACCATCACTTATACCGGGGATGGACATAAAGAAACGATTTCATCCGGTGCTACTTCCGATGCATTAAGCTATGAAGTAGCTGACATGGAAGCAGCTGTCCGATCCAATGATTTATCCACTATCGAGTCCCTCATGCATCTTACTTATACACAGGATGTCATGCATATCATGACCGAAATCCGGAAGAACTGGGGAATGAAATATCCAGAAGAAGCGTAATCTTACTCTTTAAAATGAGAAAAGCCGACTATCCATAATATCTGGTAGTCGGCTTTTTAATAATAAAATATTTTCCTAAACAAAAAAGGGGCTGTAAAAAAACTCCCCTGACAGAAAAATCGCCCAGACCGTGAGGTCTGAGCGATTTTTTGGTATAATTAATTATGCTACTAAATAACAATACCAATGGTAATTATACTATGCGTCAGCTGAAATTACCATTAGAAATCGAAAAATTGATCGATATTTCCGATCCGGTATACACTTTTTGTGAGGTTATGGATCACATTGACCTATCCAGATATTTTGTAGAGAAAGGCTATAAAACAGGTCGCCCAAGATGTGATGCTCAAAAACTCCTTAAAGTAATACTTTTTGCCTTTATGGAAAATGGCATCTGCTCCTTACGAGAAATAGAAAAGCTCTGCCGTAATGACATTCGTTACATGTATCTTCTTGATGGCATGAAAACGCCTTCTTTTGCTACATTTGGAAACTTAATCCGAAACGAACTAACCGATTCTATCGAGCAGATATTTGAAGACATTAATTCATATATTTTTACCAAAGATCACGTGGATCTGCAGCATACATACATTGACGGGACAAAAATTGAGGCAAATGCCAATCGATATACCTGGGTATGGAAAAAATCGTGTGTGAAAAACCGGCAGAAAGTCTTTGACAAGATTTCACTCTTGATTGATGCTATGAATCGGGAAGTACTTGGATATCTCGGAATAAAATTTGAAAAGCGTGAAGCGTACGCGGTTGACTATGTCTCTGAATTACTTACGATGTACAAAGAAACAACCGGACTGGATGAAACTTCTTTCGTTTCCGGACGTGGTCATAGAAAAAGCATTCGACAAAAACAATACGAAGAATTGCATGAATATCTGGAACGTTTGAAATCCTATGCATATCATATCGAGACCTGTGGAGAAGAAAGAAACAGTTATTCCAAAACAGATCATGATGCAACTTTCATGCGTTTAAAGCGTGATTACATGGGAAACGATCAGCTACTTCCGGCATACAACCTACAGGCAGCCATCTGTGATGAATACATAGCTGTAATCGATGTAAAACCATATGCATCCGATATGGAATGCTTTGTTCCTTTGATGGAAAAATTCAATCGCACATATGGTCACTATCCGAAATATCCGGTTGCTGATGCCGGATACGGTTCTTACAATAATTATCTTTATTGTGAAGAACACGGCATGGAAAAATACATGAAATTTACCATGTACAAAAAAGAAACGACGGACAAAAAGTATCATGAGAATCCGTATCGTGCTGTAAACTTTGCAAAAGATGCAGATGGAAATCTCTTATGTCCAAACGGTCGAAAATTCCTCTTCAAGAGAACACAGCATGTGAAATATAATAAATATGGAAGAACGGAAGAATTATACGAATGTGAATCTTGTGAAGGGTGTCAGCATAAACAAGAATGTTGTCCGAGAGCACACAAAAACCGAACGATCCGAATGAATCAGGAATTAACTGCTATCCATCAGGAAGTGCTGCAAAATCTTGAATCCATACATGGTGCTCTCTTGAGAATGAACCGAAGTATTCAATCGGAGGGAACTTTTGGTGTATTAAAGTGGGATAAAGCGTATAAAAGATTATTGCGAAGAGGCGAGAAAAATGTAATTCTCGAGCTTACACTGATTTCATGTGGATTCAATCTTTATAAATATCACAACAAAAAGCAACGACAGACGAAAGTTGCATAAAACTTAAGCGGGCATGATTAGCCGAGCTTTATTAAATGCACCATTTTTTATACCCAAAGATGCAGACTTGCTTAGAAATAGAAAAGTTAATACAAAGAAACGCCAAAACCGACATTTGCCGGAATTGGCGTTTCTTATATTAGGGACTTATTTTACAGCCCCTTTTTGGGGGTAGGAAAATAATGAAAAATGGTAAAACTGCTTCCGGCACAAAACCGGAAACAAGAATTACTGTGATTAAGTATTAGCCCATAACCACTTCGACAGAGACTTCTGTCTTGCCGGTTGGTAATGGAATCGTATTTCCGTCTACGGCAACACCATCGACGGTCATGGAAGCAACGCCCTTTTCTACGTGTTTCGGGTTACGGACGCTGATGTGATAGGTCACACCACGGAAGTCACGTTTTGCTTCGAAACCATCCAGAGTGGATGGAATACATGGATCGACGGTCAATCCGTCGTAATCCGGACGAATTCCGAGAATATACTGGGAAACGTCCAGGAATGTCCACGCTGCAGTACCGGTCAGCCAGCTGTTCTTGGCTTCTCCAAAGTTTGGAGCATCTTTTCCGGCAATCATCTGCGAATATACATAAGGTTCGGTACGGTGAATTTCGCTGATATCTTCGATATATGCAGGACAGGTTCTTGTATATACCTGCCATGCACGGTTTCCACGTCCAACAACGGTTTCTGCAATGGAAATCCAAGGATTGTTGTGGCAGAAGATTCCGGCATTTTCTTTATATCCTGGTGGATAAGAGGAAATTTCACCAAGTTCTACATGGTATCTGTGATAAGGTGGCTGAAGAAGTACAATACCGTATTTAGTATCCAGATATTTTTCTACGGATTCCATGGCTTTCAGACAGTTTCCTTCTTTCAGGCCGATCTCTGCCATAACGCAGAAGCCTTGTGGCTCGATAAAAATCTTACCGTCTTCACATTCTTTAGAACCAATCTTGTTTTTGTAATGATCATATGCACGCAGGAACCATTCTCCGTCCCAGCCGGCATTAAGAACTGTTTTTTCCATTTCCGCAATGGCATCTTCTGCAAGTTTTGCCTCGTCTTCAAGTCCTCTGTGACGGCAGATCTCTACATAATCTTTACCGTAACGGACAAACATACCGGCAATGAAAACAGACTCTGCATTTGGTCCTTCGGATGGGCCGAATGTCTGGAAGGATTCTCCCGGTTCTGTGGAGAAGCAGTTTAAGTTCAGGCAGTCATTCCAGTCTGCACGGCCGATCAGCGGAAGTTTATGCGGTCCGAGATGATCGATGGTGTAGTGGAAGGAACGGCGTAAATGCTCCATAAAATCAGTTGCCTTGGAAGGATCACTGTCATACGGCGTTTTTTCATCCAGGATGGTGTAATCCCCGGTTTCTTTGATATATGCTGCGGTACCTGCAATCAGCCAGAGCGGATCATCGTTGAAACCGCTTCCGATATCAGAATTACCTTTCTTGGTCAGAGGCTGATACTGATGATATGCACTTCCGTCTTCAAACTGTGTTGCTGCAATATCCAGAATACGCTCTCTTGCGCGGTCAGGAATCAGATGTACGAAACCAAGCAGATCCTGACAGGAATCACGGAATCCCATGCCTCGTCCGATACCGGATTCGAAGTAGGAAGCAGAACGGCTCATATTAAATGTGACCATACACTGATACTGATGCCAGATGTTTACCATACGATCCAGTTTTTCCTCGGAAGAGGATACCGTAAAGTGAGAAAGCAGTTCATCCCAGTATTTTTTCAGTTCAGCCAGTGCTGCTTCTGATTTTTCTTTGGTATCAAATTCTTTCATCAGAGCTTCCGCACGTGTGCGGTTAATCTTTCCATCTTCGGCACGTCCGATCCATTTTTCTTCAACAGGATTCTCTATGTATGCCAGAATAAATACGAAAGTTTTGGATTCGCCGGGAGCAAGAGACACTTTCAGATGATGGGAGCCTACCGGAGCCCATCCGCTGGCAATGGAGTTTTTGGACTGATCGGACACGACAACTTCAGGAGCAGAGTTTTCTCCGTATGCTCCAAGGAAGGAATCGCGGTCAGTATCAAATCCGTCTACCGGGGCATTCACTGCATACAGTGCATAGTGATTACGACGCTCACGGTATTCGGTCTTATGATAAATTGCAGATCCATGAACTTCTACTTCACCGGTAGAGAAATTACGCTGGAAGTTGGTCATGTCGTCCATTGCATTCCATAAACAGAATTCTACATAAGAAAAAACAGAAAAATCTTTCGTCTCTTTACTGTTATTGGTAAGAGTCAGCTGATTGATCTCACAGTTCTTTCCAACCGGAACAAATGCGGTCAGCTCTGCCTGCAGATCATTTTTACTGCTCCGGAAGGTGGAGTAGCCCATACCGTGATGACACTCATAAGCGTCCAGATCGGTCTTGGCTGGCATCCATCCGGGATTCCAGATGGTATCGCCCTCTTTAATATAGTAGTAGTGTCCATTGCTGTCGAAAGGAACATTGTTATAACGGTATCTCGTCAGACGAAGAAGCTTTGCATCTTTATAGAAGCTATAGCCACCGCAGGTATTGGAGATCAGAGAAAAGAAATTCTCAGAACCCAGATAGTTGATCCATGGGAGTGGTGTCTTAGGAGAGGTAATAACATATTCTTTGTTCGCATCATCGAAATATCCAAATTTCATGTGTGTATCCTCCATATAAAATTATTTACTTGTGACATAGTAGATGAAAGTGGAAAGAAGCATTTGGTGGAGTAATCAATCCATCGTGCTTGTTTTAAATGCCACTTATCTATGAGAGCGAAAACGTTTAAGCACTCTCTTTTATAAATAGAGTATAGTCTCTGAAATTTAAAAAATCAACATAAAATGGCTTAAAACAGGCAAATCCAGCAACTTGAACAAAAACGAAAACAAAAAATATAAGAAAGCAACAAATGTGTGCGCAACATTAAAAAACCAAAAAAATTACGTAAACGTATAAGAATAAAATAGCGTGCGCATGCACGGAAACAAAATACACATACAATATGCATAAAACCGTCAAGAATAAAATGTTTAAATTGACGAAATGACAAAAAGCTATTGCATTTCTGACCATACGGGGGTATATTAAAGCTACGAAAACGATTAAGAAAGTTTTCCGAAACATTGGAGGAACGATATGGTATCTTTAAAAACAATTGCTGAACGATGTGGTGTCTCTACTGCGACTGTAAGCAAAGCACTGAATGATCATAAAGATATCAGTGAAGAGACAAAAAACCGGGTAAAGCAAACGGCAGAAGCACTTGGATATTTTCCGAATGCAGCGGCCAGAGCACTTAAGACAAACCGCTCATATAATATCGGGGTACTCTTCGAGGAGGAAGCCGGAAGGGGCCTGACTCATGAATATTTCTCCGGTGTGCTGAACGGACTTAAGATTCAGGCAGAAAAGTTAGGATATGATATTACATTTATCAACACCTGCTTTGAAAATCGGAAAATGTCCTATTATGAACATTGCCGGTACCGGAATTTTGAGGGGGTCGTAATTGTATGTGCCAATTTTGACGACCCGGATGTGATCGAGCTGATGAACAGTGAAATACCTGTAGTTACGATTGATTATGTACATCATAACTGCACCGCAGTTACTTCCAACAATATACAGGGTATGGAAGATTTAGTAAAGTACATATACAGTCAGGGACACAGAAAAATTGCATATATTCATGGACAGGAAGGATCAAGTGTTACGCGGGACCGGCTCGCAAGTTTTTATCGGACAATTGATGAACTGGGGCTTGAAATTCCCGATACATATGTCCGCTCAGCTGATTATCTTGAGACAAAAGGATCTGCAAAACAGACAAAGGAACTGTTGAATCTGGAAGATCCGCCAACCTGTATTATTTATCCGGATGATACTTCTTTAATAGGAGGTAGAAATGTCATTATTGAAATGGGACTTCGAATTCCGAGAGACATTTCGGTAGCCGGATATGACGGGACGATGATCTCGCAGCTTTTATATCCAAAACTCACAACAATTCGCCAGAATACAGAAATGATTGGAAGCGAAGCTGCAACAAGGCTCATCGGAACCATTGAAAAACCGAGAACAACTCTCGTTGAGAGAGTCGTTATAGAAGGAAGTTTAGTTCCGGGACAATCCGTAGGGGCAATTCAACCGAAGGGATAAACCGGCAGGATTCTTTTCACAACAAACAGACCGCAAGGTCAACAATATGAAGGAGGGTTTTATATGAAAAAGAAAGTCGTAAGTGCACTGCTGTGCGCAACAATGGTAGCAACAATGTTTGCTGGCTGCGGAAGTAAAGAGAGCAGCGACAATGCAACAACACCGGATACTTCAAAGGCAGATACCAGTTCTGAAGTAACTGCTCCGGCAGAAGATACCGGAAAGGTTTTAAACATTTATTGCTGGAACGAGGAGTTCAAGAGCCGTATCACAGCTCACTATCCGGATTATCAGGAAGTTGATGCAACACATGGAAAGATCGGTGATGTTGATGTTGTCTGGAACATTACACCAAACGATGACAATGCTTACCAGAACAATCTGGATGCTACCTTATTAAATCAGGCAGATGCTCCAGCAGATGATAAGATTGACTTATTCCTGGTAGAAGCAGATTACGCATTGAAGTATGTAGATACCGATTATACGATGCCAATTAAGGATCTGGGAATTACAGACAGCGATCTGTCAAAACAGTATCAGTACACAAAGGATATCGTTACCGATTCCAAGGGCGTTTTAAAAGGCCTTTCATGGCAGGGCTGCCCAGGTGTTCTTTTCTATAACAGAGATGCAGCCAAAGAAGTTCTCGGAACAGACGATCCAGATAAGGTTCAGGAATATGTAAAGGATTGGGATACATATAACGATACCGCAAAGAAGATGAAGGATGCAGGTTACAAGATGACTGCTTCTGCAAACGATACATACCGTGTATACTCCAACAATGTAACATCTAAGTGGGTAGACGGAAATAAGATCAATATCGATGACAACATTATGAAATGGGTAGACGATTCTAAGGCTCAGGTAGATGCTGGCGAGACAGGTACTTGTGATCTCTGGTCAGATGACTGGTCAAAAGGCTTCTATCCACAGGGTAAAGTATTCTGCTACTTTGGACCTGCATGGTTAGTAAACTTCTCTATGGCAGCTGATACAGAAGGATCTATCGGATACAACGGCGGATGGGGCGCAGCTCAGGGACCGCAGGGCTTCTTCTGGGGTGGTACATGGATCTGTGCAGCTCAGGGAACAGATAACGCAAATCTTGTAAAAGATATTATGTTAAAGATGACAACAGACGACGACATTATGAAAGATATCGTTGTAGATGATGACGATTTCGTAAACAACAGCACCGTTATGAACGGATTGGCAGATGGATCTATTAAGGTTAAAGATGATAAAGAATATACCAGCAAGATTCTTGGTGGACAGAATCCACTCCCAATGTACTGCGCAGGTGTTGAGACACTTGACTTAAGCAACCTGTCTTCTTACGATCAGGGATGTAACGAAGAATTCCAGAACGCTATGAAGAACTACTTCGAAGGAAAAGCAAGCAAGGAAGAAGCACTTGACCTCTTCTACAAGGCTGTAACTGAGAAGTACCCAGAGTTAACTTACTAATACTATAAGGCGTTCGCCTTACCTCACAGGTGCCTGCCAGACGATATGACGGAAGGCAGGCACCATCTTTTTAGCAAAAATATGTGTAACAAAAACTATATTCATCATAACATACCAGTTGGGAGGTAGGTCTTATGAAAAGTAATAGTGGAGGAAAAGCGGTCAGATATAATAAATGGGGCTACATATTTCTGATTCCATTTATCGTTGTATTTGTAATATTTCAGCTGGTACCGTTAGTAAACACCATTTATAACAGTTTCTTCGAAAATTATATGTCCGGTTTAACACAGGTTGGACCGACATTTGTTGGATTAGATAATTACAAGGCATTATTCAGTGGTGGAGATATCTGGACATATTTTAAGAACACGATGGTTCTTTGGATCATGTGCTTCATACCACAGATTTTCCTCTCCCTTTTATTAGGTGCATGGTTTTCCGATGTCCGTCTGAAATTAAAAGGGTCCAGATTCTTCAAAACTGTAATTTATCTGCCGAACCTGATTATGGCATCTGCATTTTCTATGTTGTTCTTCACACTCTTTTCAGATGGTGGACCAATCAACTCCCTGCTGATGCAGATCGGATTTATTGATACACCGTACAAATTTTTATCCAATGCGGGCAGTGCAAGAGGGCTGATCGCGTTAATGAACTGTCTGATGTGGTTTGGTAATACGACGATCCTTCTGATGGCAGGCATGATGGGTATCGATACCTCTCTGTTTGAGGCAGCAGAGGTCGATGGGGCAACTTCTTCGCAGGTATTCTGGCAGATCACATTGCCATTGTTACGTCCGATTCTTGTATATGTGGTTATTACATCTCTGATCGGTGGTTTACAGTTATTCGATGTACCGCAGATCTTAACCAATGGAACCGGTGACCCGATGCGTTCTACCATGACGCTGATCATGTTCTTAAATAAACATCTCTATAGTAAGAACTATGGTATGGCTGGTGCATTGTCAGTTGTTCTGTTTATCATTACAGGTATTTTAAGTCTGGTAGTATTTAAGATAACCGGCAATGATAAGAGGAAGGGGTGAAAAGTATGAATGAGAACCGTAATTTAAAAAAAGGTGTAGGAATTCATGCAAGAAGACTGATCGCATATATCGTACTGATCATTGTTTCCATATTGTGTCTGTTCTGGTTTTATGTACTCTTTGTAAATGCCACAAAGACACATGCAGA
>ERZ779982.792-NODE-792-length-13857-cov-4.413418_pt1 | contig 13857 bp, 12 predicted proteins | sample MGYA00511936_ERZ779982 | MGnify/ENA primary metagenome ERZ779982 (study PRJEB29588, sample SAMEA2146682) | human gut metagenome | biome: human gut; feature: human-associated habitat; material: faeces | place: Denmark | collected 2008/2010 ... | reverse complement strand
CGTCCGACGCAATGTCGTGCGGCCACACGTTGCCAGCCACAAGACCCAGCGCCACAACCACCGCAAATATTCTTTTTGTACGCATGCTTTTATCCCGGCAGACCGCTTTTAATCACATTATAGCTTTTCTCGAGCAATTCCTCGGTCAAAGCCTTGTTGTCAGCACCCACCTTGTCAAAATATATTGGTTTATGGATTGTCAGCGATATTTTTCCCGGAGTGATGCGGAATGTGTTTTTAGGCATCACGTCGTAAGAGCCGTCGATTGTCAGCGGCACTATCGGAAGCCCGAATTCAGTGGCAAGTGAGAACGCGCCACGCTTGAATTTCTTCATCTCGCCGTCAGGCGTACGCGACCCTTCGGGAAACACCACAAGCGACATACCTCCCTTCAGAATGCGCTTTGCGCTGTCCATGGTCTGCTGTATCGCCGACGCCGACGAACGGTCCACCATAATATGCTTCGATATGCGGCAGGCTGCGCCGACAAACGGAATTTTCTCCAGACTCTTCTTCATCATCCACTTGAAGTTGTGGTTCAGATAGCCATATACAAGATAAATGTCGTAAGCGCCCTGATGGTTTGCCACAAACACATACGACGTCTTGGGGTCGATATTCTCGCGGCCTTTCACCTCAACCTTGACAAACATCAGTATGCACCACAGCTTGGCCCAGAAGTGCGCAGGATAATAGCCACCGCGCCTACTCATTCCGAGCAGACTGAAAAAGATGGTCAGCAACGCAGTGATAATAGTCATCACCAACAAAATAGGCATAGCCACACACCACTGATACACAGCAAGAATATGTTTCATAAGAATCCAGTTTTCGTTATCCGCCCATTGCGGACAGTTTTTCAGTTGCAAAATTAGACAAATTCCACGAATTATCTGCCTATTGCCCTAAAAAACCACAAATTCAAGCTCCGCTCCCCCATTTAAAGCCGAAAAGCCATTCCCGCCTGCCCACAAACCGGCAGCATTCTTGAACAAACAAATCTGCGCGACAGCTACAAGCAATTAAAAACCGGAGCAAAAATCCCGCAATCACAACACTTCCGCTCCGGTTAATCAAACTTAATTGAAAAATTTCTCTGGAAAGAGACATTTCTACGATAGCCACGCTTTCAACCTGTGCGCAATTGGAACGTGATAATATCTCATTCCGATTGCAGTCAGGACGGAAGCGGTATATAGAGAAAGATGGGAAGCTCGGACGCAAGGTAGGCTCTGTAAAACGGAAGAACAGATGAAAGCCGAATATAGGGAGGTAATAAGTCTGCTCCGCAAGGGGTTTTCCATTCGGGATGTGGCAAAGTTGTGTGGTAAAGGGGTAAGTACCGTACAACGAGTTAAGCGATTTTTGGAGTTGTAGATTTCATTTTGAAGTATAATAGGCTACAAAAAGCAAGTCAATTGCATAATTTTGTCTTATTTACGCAGTAAAAACAACCCTGTAGTTGTGTTTTCTCGTAAAAATCAATTATCTTTGTAGGCGAAATGGCAATAGCCAAATATAAATGGTATAAAGCGAAATACGTCTAAGATGATAAAGGAAACAATATCTCCTGTTCAAAATACAGGAGCACAAATGAGGCAAGAAGAAAAACCTTGGTTTAACCATTCGCAGATGATAGCCAATATCATGTCCGCAAGAATGAAGGAACTTGGAATGACTCAAAAGAGGTTGGCAGAGAAAATGAATTGTACCCAACAGTACATTTCAAAAATCTTAAAAGGGCGTGAGAACCTTTCGCTTGAAGTCATAAGCAAAATAGAGAATGCCTTGGATATTCATTTCCTGCAAATGAATGAATAGCCATGTTCTTATAAATGTAACGATAAAAAAGATAAGATATGCCAGTACAAAGTGAAGCTGCTCTCGAAAACGGACTTATAGATACTCTTCAAAAGATGAACTACGAGTATGTTCATATTGAAAAGGAGGAGAACCTGTCTGTCAATTTCAAGAAACAGTTGGAGAAACACAACAAGAAGAAATTGGAAGAATTGGGTCGTACCGAATTTACAGATTCAGAATTTGAAAAGATACTTATCTATCTTGAAGGTGGCACTCGCTTTGAAAAGGCAAAGAAACTGCGCGACCTCTTTCCTCTTGATCTGGAAAGCGGTGAACGCCTATGGGTAGAGTTCTTGAACCGCACCCACTGGTGTCAGAACGAGTTTCAAGTTTCCAATCAAATCACGGTTGAGGGTAGAAAAAAGAGTCGCTACGATGTGACGATACTTATCAATGGTCTGCCTTTGGTTCAAATAGAACTGAAGCGCAGAGGTGTGGAACTGAAACAGGCATACAACCAGATACAACGCTATCACAAGACTTCTTTTCATGGATTGTTTGATTACATCCAGTTGTTTGTCATATCTAATGGTGTGAACACTCGCTATTTCGCCAACAACCCGAATAGTGGCTATAAATTCACATTCAACTGGACTGATGCCGCCAACGTTCCGTTCAACGACTTGGAGAAGTTTGCCACTGTGTTCTTCGACAAGTGTACGTTGGGCAAGATTATTGGCAAGTACATTGTATTGCATGAGGGGGACAAATGTCTGATGGTGCTTCGCCCTTACCAGTTCTATGCCGTGGAGAAGATTCTCGACCGTGTGGAAAACTCTAATGATAACGGCTATATCTGGCATACAACAGGAGCAGGCAAAACCTTGACTTCTTTCAAGGCAGCACAACTTGTATCGGAGCTAGACGATGTGGATAAGGTGATGTTTGTGGTTGACCGCCACGACCTTGACACGCAGACGCAAGCCGAATATGAAGCCTTTGAGCCAGGTGCCGTTGACAGCACCGACAACACAGACGAGTTGGTGAAGCGTTTGCACAGCAATTCAAAGATTATCATAACAACCATACAGAAACTCAATGCCGCTGTCAGTAAGCTGTGGTATAGCAGTCGTATTGAGGAAATACGTCATTCTCGCATCGTGATGATCTTCGATGAATGTCATCGAAGCCATTTCGGAGAATGTCACAAGAATATCGTGAAGTTCTTCGACAACACGCAGATATTCGGCTTTACTGGCACACCTATCTTTGTTGAGAATGCGGTGGACGGACATACCACAAAGGAAATCTTTGGCAACTGTCTTCACAAATACTTGATAAAGGATGCCATTGCCGATGAAAACGTGCTTGGTTTCCTTGTGGAGTATTACCACGGTAATGAGGATGTGGATAATGCCGACCAAGACCGCATGACAGAGATTACCAAATTCATCCTTAATAATTTCAATAAGTCAACATTCGATGGAGAGTTTGGCGCATTGTTTGCCGTGCAGTCAGTGCCGATGCTAATCCGTTACTACAAGATATTTAAGAGCCTCAATCCGAAGATAAGGATTGGAGCAGTCTTCACATACGCTGCCAACAGTAGTCAGGACGATGAGCAGACCGGTATGAACACTGGCGGCTATGTGAGCGAAAGCACAGGCGAGGCAGATGAGCTGCAAGCCATCATGGATGACTATAATAATATGTATGGAACGAGTTTTACCACAGAAAACTTCCGTGCGTATTATGATGACATCAACCTCCGCATGAAGAAAAAGAAGGCAGACATGAAGCCTCTTGACCTCTGCTTGGTTGTCGGTATGTTCCTTACTGGCTTTGACAGCAAGAAACTCAACACTCTCTATGTTGACAAAAACATGGAGTACCATGGCTTGTTGCAAGCTTTCAGCCGTACCAACCGTGTGTTGAACGAGAAGAAGCGTTTCGGTAAGGTGATTTGCTTCCGTGACTTGAAAAGCAAGGTGGACGAGTCCATCAAACTTTTCAGCAACAGCAATAATCTGGAAGATATTGTGCGCCCACCATTTGATGATGTCAAGAAGAACTATCAAGAATTGACAAAGGACTTCTTGAAGCATTATCCCGAACCTCATTTTGTGGACTATTTGCAAAGTGAGAACGACAAGAAGCAGTTTATTCTCGCTTTCCGTGACATCATCAAGAAGCACGCTGAAATACAGGTGTATGACGAGTTTAAGGAGGATGCTCCCGACCTCGGAATGACAGAACAACAGTTTATGGACTTCCGCAGCAAGTATCTTGATATATACGATTCGTTTGTTGTGCAAAACAAAGAGCAACCAACGACATACCAAGTACCAGAGGACAATCCCGACATGGTTGGCGAACCAGACCCTCAACAAGAAGCAGCTACTGGCATAGGAGATATAGATTTCTGCTTGGAACTTCTGCATAGCGACATCATCAATGTTGCCTATATATTGGAGTTGATTGCAGACCTCAATCCTTATAGCGAGGACTACGAAGAAAGGCGTAAGCACATCATCGACACAATGATTAAGGATGTTGAACTTCGCAGTAAAGTAAAACTCATTGACGGATTTATCCAGAAGAATGTGGATGATGATCGTGACAATTTCATGGCTCGCAAACAAAAGGCTGATGGTACAAGCGACCTTGAAGAACGGTTGAATAACTACATCGTCACCGAACGTAACAATGCAGTCAATACGCTTGCAAAGGATGAAGATTTGGATGCTTCCGTACTCAATCATTACCTCTCAGAATATGACTACTTGCAAAAGGAACAGCCTGAAATCATACAAGAGGCATTGAAAGAGAAACACTTGGGACTGATAAAGAAGCGTAAGGCATTGACAAGAATACTAGACCGACTGCGTTCTATTATAAAAACATTCAGTTGGGAATAAAATGATTAAAATAATAGACACATTAGAACTTACGCCTGATGGTGTAAGATTAGGAGGCACCTCAAAAGTTCATCTGCGACAAGGTGAACTTGATGGTGCTTGTGCAGTATATTCTCTAATGATGTATTTGATTATATTGCGCATATTTACATACAAACAGGTGACAGAAGGAAATAATATTAAGCGTTCCTCTTCAAAGGGACGTATTATTAGAAATTTTCTTGAAAGGCAAGATGGACTTATCAGAAAAGGGCTTGGTTTTGCCGATGATATAAAAGAAGGACTGCAATTTGCTGCAAAAAGTATTGTCGATTGCAATTATATTGCAAGCCGACAAGAAACAATAGAAACATTAAAAAGATGCATTGATGACAACAAACCGTTAATGATAGGGGTTGATTATAATAAAGTTGACGGACACGCTTTGTTAGCAATAGGATATGAAAACCGAAATAACAAAATAAAAAAAATCTTTTGTTTAGACCCAGGAAGTGACATTACCCCAGTTTCTTATTGGAATGCTGTCATTTCTATTGATGAACATTCAAATACGAAATACCGTGATTTATATTTCACGGCAAATGGAAACGTCAATAAAGTTACATTGGCTGATGCCATAAAAATCGAAAAGAAGAAATAACGATATGAGCGAAGAATTACAACAGAAACTCCGTGACCAACTTTGGGAAGTTGCTAATAAGCTGCGTGGCAATATGTCTGCCAGTGACTTCATGTATTTCACCCTTGGCTTTATCTTCTACAAGTATTTGTCGGAGAAGATAGAAAAACACGCCAATGATGCATTGGTAGATGATGAAGTTACGTTTAAAGAACTGTGGGCAATGGAGAAAGACGAAGATATAGAAGAACTTCAGGAGGTTGTCAAGACCGAATGTCTGGAGAATATCGGCTACTTCATTGAGCCAAACTTTCTGTTCTCGTCTGTCATTGAGAGCATTAAGAAAAAGGAGAATATTCTGCCTATGCTCGAACGCTCATTGAAGCGTATTGAGGACAGTACCCTCGGACAGGACTGCGAAGAGGACTTTGGCGGCCTATTCTCTGACATTGACCTTGCTTCACCCAAGTTGGGCAAGACTGCCGATGACAAGAACACTTTGGTCAGCAATGTTCTTCTTGCACTTGATGATATTGACTTTGGTGTGGAAGCATCGCAAGAGATTGATATTCTCGGTGATGCCTACGAGTATATGATTAGCCAATTTGCCGCAGGTGCAGGCAAGAAAGCTGGTGAGTTCTACACTCCTCAGGAAGTGAGCCGTATTTTGGCAGAGATCGTAACCATCGGTCACGCTCGTCTGCGCAATGTCTATGACCCTACTTGTGGTAGTGGTTCGCTGTTGCTCCGTGCTGCAAGCATCGGTCATGCAAACGAGATTTTCGGACAGGAGAAGAACCCTACAACCTACAACTTGGCTCGTATGAATATGCTATTGCATGGTATTAAGTTTAGCAATTTCCGCATTGAGAATGGTGACACACTTGAAGCGGATGCTTTTGGCGATACACAGTTTGACGCTGTGGTAGCAAATCCTCCTTTCTCTGCTGAATGGAGTGCTGCCGATAAGTTCAATAACGATGACCGTTTCAGCAAGGCTGGACGCTTGGCACCACGCAAGACAGCTGACTATGCCTTTATTCTCCACATGATTTACCACCTCAATGAGGGTGGCACAATGGCTTGTGTAGCTCCACATGGTGTGTTGTTCCGTGGTTATGCAGAGGGTGTTATCCGCCGTTTCCTCATAGCGAAGAAGAACTATGTGGATGCCATCATCGGACTTCCTGCCAATATCTTCTATGGCACAAGCATTCCAACCTGTATCTTGGTGTTCAAGAAATGTCGTAAGGAGGATGACAACATTCTGTTTATTGATGCCAGCAAGGAGTTTGAAAAGGTCAAGACCCAGAACAAACTCCGTCCGCAGCATATCAAGAAGATTGTTGATACCTATTGTGAGCGCAAGGAGATAGAAAAGTACAGCCATCTTGCCACACTGCAAGAAGTGGCTGAGAACGACTACAATCTCAACATTCCTCGTTACGTTGATACTTTCGAGGAAGAAGAACCTATCGACATTCATGCAGTCATGAAGGAAATCAAGGAACTGGAAGCAAAACGTGCCGATCTTGACAAGGAGATTGAAGGGTATCTGAAAGAGTTGGGATTGGTTGAATAGCAATTCTGTCAATTTTGTGTAATTTTTGAATTAAGAGGAATAAGCAATGAATGAATCAATAAACATATTGGATAAGGATTACCTGCAGTGGGTTGAAGAGCTATGCAAGCGTTATCGAAAAAGTCAAATAAGAGCAGCAGTAAAGGTGAATACTGAAATGTTGCGCTTTTATTGGGAGTTGGGGCTGGATATTGAGACAAAAGAAGCGTCTAACAAATATGGTAGTGGCTTTTATGCGGCTCTGAGTCGTGATTTAAGACATAAACTACCTGATGCTGACGGACTTTCTGAAACATCCGTCCGCTATGCCAAACGATTCTATTGCTTGTACTCGCCGCTTGAAAAAAGTCTTCCACAAGCTGTGGAAAAATCAGAGAATACAAATCTTCCACAACTTGTGGAAGATTTGCACACTATCCTATTCTCTATACCTTGGGGACATCATCGTTACATCATTGACAAGTGTTCGGAGGATGCTCATAAAGCATTGTTCTATGTTCGCCAAACAATGGAAAACGGTTGGAGTCGTTCTATGCTGTTGAATTTCCTTGGAACAGACTTCTATGAAAGAAGTGGAAAGGCATTGACAAATTTCAAGAAAACTTTGCCCGATACGAATAGCGACCTTGCTCAAGAGATAACAAAAGACCCCTATGATTTCTCTTTTACAGGTGTTCGTGGTAAATACAATGAGCGCAAATTGAAAGATGCTTTACTGGCTAACATCACGAAATTCCTGTTGGAATTGGGTACAGGGTTTGCGTATGTAGGTAAGGAGTACCGCTTGCAAATAGACGAAAAGGAGAAGTTCATCGATTTGCTTTTCTACAATTTGAAGTTATCTTGCTATGTTGTGGTAGAAGTGAAAATTGGCGAATTTGATTTTCCTGATGCAGGGCAACTAAGTGGATATGTAGTAGCTTGCAATCACCTTTTGCGTCAAGAAGGTAGAGATAACCCGACCATAGGATTACTCATTTGTAAGCAAAAGAGCAACACAATTGCCCAGTATGCTTTAGAAGGTAGTAGCCAGCCTATCGGAATTTCCGAGTATGAACTTTCAAAGTTGTATCCTAAAAAGGTGGAGGGTACTATTCCGTCTATCAAAGAATTGGAAGAAAAAATAGAAAAGGAGACAGAGGGAACTACAAAAGGTAAGTAATTTTGGTAGTGCTTTTGTGATTTGCCATTCATACGGTGAAGCATGAAAATCATGTAACTGGCATGTAACTGAAAGGCTCAGAAAAGCATCAAAGTTAGCTCAACCCCCTTTATAAGGGGGCATAAAGCATATAACTACCATGTAACAGGCATGTAACTGAGCCATGATTGGTGACTTAAATTAAGGATTGAAAATGATAACGACAATAAATAACGAACATAAGGAACTCAATTTTTCGAGTGAGCGAGAGCAGAGTCAAGCTTGCTTGAACTCTGCCGAGCATGAGAAAAATCAAGGACGAAAAGTCCTTAATGTCCCAAATCTCAGATTCCCGGAGTTTCAGGGGGAATGGAAAAAAACAAAGTTTGGTGATATAGCAACAGGTTTTGACTATGGCATGAACGCTGCTGCAAAAAACTATGATGGTGTAAACAAATATATTCGTATCACGGATATAGACGAAGCATCATCCACTTACACAGATAAGGATATCGTTTCTCCAGATGGAATTTTGACAGATAACTATCTTTTGAATAATCGTGATATATTGTTGGCAAGGACAGGGGCGAGTACTGGCAAATCTTATTTGTATAAAAAATCAGATGGAAAATTGTATTATGCAGGTTTCTTGATTAGAGCGAATGTGACGACCCATGACCCTTATTTTGTGTTCTCTCAATTACACACACATCGATATTGGAGATGGGTGTCTATTATGTCAGCACGTTCAGGACAACCAGGCATAAATTCACAAGAATATTCCTCATTTCCAATTTACACAACATCAATTGATGAAGAGAGCAAAATTGCGAAACTGTTATCTCTTCTTGACGAGCGCATCGCAACTCAAAACAAAATCATTGAGGATTTGAAAAAACTAAAGTATGCGATTAGCAAGAAATTATTATGCAACGACAAGTGGACTACTTATAAAATTCAAGACATAGCCGAAATAGGAAGAGGACGTGTCATTAGTTCTATAGAAATTGATAGACAAAAGCATCCTCTTTATCCTGTTTATTCTTCCCAAACTTCCAATGATGGAATAATGGGCTATTTGGATAACTATATGTTTGATGGCTAGTATATTACTTGGACAACAGATGGTGCAAATGCAGGAACAGTCTTTTACAGAAAAGGAAAGTTCAATTGTACCAATGTCTGTGGTACTTTAAAGATACAGCCTAAATTTGATTGTTATTTTGTCTCACTTGTTCTTCAGCAAGCTACTCAAAAATATGTTTCTTCAAATTTGGCGAACCCTAAATTGATGAATAACACAATGGCTTCGATTAAAATAAGAATGCCCAATATAGAAACGCAAAAACAACTATCCAAGGTGTTCCAAGCATTGGATGGTTGTCTGTTTATACATCAGCGAACTTGTGAAATGTATCTGAAAGAGAAGCAATACCTGCTCCGTCAGATGTTCATATAACACATCTGACAGAACGGATAGTTAAATTATTCCGAAATCTTTCAGTTGCTTTCTGTTGACGGTTGGACTCTCTTTTACAGTATCTATGATAAGTTTCAATATCTCTGTATCAGAGATTTCACCTCTGTAAGTATCCTTACTGAACTTTGTCCTTTTAGCGACAATGATTTTAGAGCAATTTACGAATGAATTATGTTGCAGAAAAGGACATTGTTTAACGGTTATAGGTAATTGGTAGTCGGTAACTGTTGACGGTAAATTATAGTTTATTTTAGAATTAATCACCAACCCACCTATCACATTACCTTCGTTATCAAATCCAAGAACGATGAAAAATTTATTGCGTGTGGCATCATTGTTCTTAGGCGTAATGCCATTAGAAGGGTCAAGATTTAGCAAATAGACATCACCAACATTAATGCTTGATTGTAAAAGTTCATTTGCTGCATTTCCAAGTAAATCGCCTATATTTGTCATGCCAAAGCCGCTTCTACTGCAAGGTTTTCCTTTATATATTCTATCATGTCTTCAGATGCCATCGCATCTTTAGCCATGCCGACAATATCCATTACTTTACGACCCTGCTGATTATAAGCACGACTCCATTCTTCGCCATGCGATTTTGCACGCAACTCTCCATAGGGAAGATTTCTATTTTCTTCTATAGATTGGTCTAACGCTTCAATTTCTGCCTTTGAAAGATAATCCAAGTCGGCATTGCGCTTTGCTTCCAACATATAATAAGCGTCATCAGCACCTTTTGACACCGTATTATCAAGCATGTGTTTCAAGTCTTTATCGCAATGAGCGTCACCTTTTATGCAATTATATAAGATTGAAGGAACGGGACCGTCTGGCAATGCACAGAACTCGTCAGAGACCATAGGAAATCCGTATTTTGCCAAATGTGCAATATTAGCAAAATATATAATCTTGAACACGTGGTAATAGTCCAAACCCTTTGTCTTGTTCAAGATGTAAAGAATAACCTCTGTAAGTTTCTGCTTGTCAAACTGTGTCATGCTAAATCTTCTTCAGACTGCAAAGATAACTTATATAATATATATAACATTATATTGTCTTTATTTTAACTGATTAAACGTTTGCTTTTAACATAATATTAACACTTTATTTGTTATATCATATAAACATCTGGCGGAGCAGATACTGCTTTTGCTTGTTCAATTGTTCTAATAAATCTGTTTCCATTTTTATCTTCTGCCCCAATGTGAATAGGCGTTTTCCTATTCGTTGCTGCATTTCAATAGAGGGAAGAGAAAAAGGTATATTACATAGTCCTTCAAAAGACAAGCATTGTCTAACACTTCCCTCCAATCTCTTCTGTATTTCCGTGAAGAATTGCTTAGACTCAAAATAATAATCAAGGTATTCAGGAAATAGAATGTCCTTTGTACGGAAGCAAATGTACATAGGACTTACTATTCCTCTTTCAAATGTGGTAAGACGAGCAATAGAACCTACATTTATTCTTGCAGGATTAAAAGCGAAGTCGTTTCTTTCTACAATCTTATAGTTAGAAGTGTCATCACTCGCAACAATTCTGTTCTCAAATTGTTCGCTTTGCTGAATGAAACCTTGGCTATTGCTGACGGATAAGACATTCTTGATGGCACTATCTTTATTCCGTTTGGAAATCTGTTCTATGAAATCGCCTATATGTGAAATGCTTTTAGCCATTTGACCATATTCCATTTCGATAATCGCATACTTTAGTTTTTTCAAATCCTCAATGATTTTGTTTTGAGTTGCGATACGCTTGTCAAGCAAAGTCAATAAACTTGCGATTTTCTTCTGCTCTGTTAAACAAGGATTGATGGTCTTAACACCTTTCAAATGTTCGCCATAAAGATGCACTACAGACACACCTTGCGCAACTTTAGCAATGTCATACTTGCGTTTGCCATTCAACTGATAGCTCATAAATGTGCCATCATATCCGTGCAGCCGTATAATGTTTAAGTCTCCACCTAAAAGAATATTGCCATTGAGGACGCAACGAGCGGTTGCTATATCCTCTGCTGTTTCACCAGAGCAAGGTATTATTACGTCATTAGCTTTGCTTCTTACCAATTTGGTATTGTCGATGTTTGTTTTGCTAATGACTTCTCTTATTGTTTCCGATTTGTACTTCGTGTAAAGCTCTCCATATAAAATACAAGGTTCGCCATCATCAGACAGTTGGTCTTTGGATATACTAGTTCCTTTATACAAATCTGCGATGTCTGCCAGTCGTTCTTCTTCCCACTCCCCCTGAAACTCCGGGAATCTGAGATTTGGGACATCAGAGGTCAATTTTCTCTAATTATTATGTACACCTTCAAAATTAAGGATTACAATGACAACAAAAACAATTAGAGAAATTGCGTTGGCTTGGAAAATAGACAAGCAACGCTACGTTAAGCAGTCTACATACGCTGCTTATGTGTTAGTTTTGGAGAACCACATTCTGCCATCATTTGGCGATTGTGAGGTTCTGAGTGAGAAACTTGTGCAGGAGTTCGTTTTGAAGAAACTGAATGGCGGTCTAAGCATTAAGACGGTGAAGGATATCCTTATTGTCTTGAAAATGGTGATGAAGTTCGGAGTAAAGAACAAGTGGATAAGCTATTGCGAGTGGGACATCAAGTACCCCACGGCAGAGGCGAACAAAGAAATTGAAGTGCTTACGGTGACACACCATAAAAAGATACTCGATTTTATCAAGCAAAACTTCACGTTCCGCAACCTTGGCATATACATCAGTTTAACCACTGGATTGCGCATCGGCGAGATTTGCGGCTTGAAGTGGTCGGACATCAACACCTACAATGGTACTATCACAGTGAATCGTACCATTGAGCGTATCTACATTGTGGATGATGAACACAAGCACACAGAGTTGATTACAAACACGCCAAAGACCAAAAACTCATACCGTGAGATACCTATGAACAAGGAACTTTTAGCTATGGTGAAGCCACTAAAAAAGGTAGTCAATGCAGACTTCTATGTACTGACTAACGAGGAAAAGCCTACAGAGCCACGCACTTACCGCAACTACTATCATCGCTTGATGAAACGACTCGACATTCCTCGGTTGAAATACCACGGACTACGCCACAGTTTTGCTACGCGCTGCATTGAGAGCAACTGCGACTACAAGACCGTAAGCGTACTGCTCGGTCATGCCAATATTACAACAACCCTTAATCTATATGTTCACCCGAACATGGAACAGAAGAAAAAGTGCATCACCAAGATGTTCAAGTCTCTTGGAAAATAGGGAAGAAACGTAGTATAGGCTATAAAAGGCAAAAGGATGAGGTGACTCCACATCACCCCATCCTCCGCTTACTTGTCTATGTATGATGCGACAAGATAAACAATCGAAATGGCCGCATAAAGGAAACACGGCAAGAATATCCAAAGCAAAGTCTTTACCCAACCATTCGACAACCAAACTCCTTCATTCCTTGACATCATATTTGACATATCATAGAAATGGCGAGTGAGGATTTCCTTATTCACCTTTCAGTGGTCTTCAAGAAGTTTGGACTCATCGCCAATGAGTTTCTTTCCCGACTTCGTCATTGCGTACCATAAAATCTTCGTCGAAAAGTTTAGCTATTTTATGATACCTTGCCATCAGCATAGTTTGTGTATAAGCTCCTTGTTCAGCGACAGTATGCTTTCCCCTCCATCGCATATTCCGCATGGATTTCACGGAAAGACGCTACACGTCTAATCGCAAACGGGGAGATCGAGGATGTGGCGCACAACGTCGGTGGCTTCGCGCACGGTCTTGATGCCGTCGATGCGCATCGACCTGCGGTTGTTGTGCTCATTGAGGTTGGCTATGCGCACATTCTGCTGCAGATAAGTCAGGATGCGTCCGAATGCCGGCGACTGATAGTAGGCCGCGTTTTCCGACGAAACGAAAAACATTGTCATGTGCCCCTGCTTCAACACGATTTTCTCAATGCCGAGACGGCGGGCAAGCCTGCGCAACGTGACCACAAGAATCAACTCGCGCGCCTGGTCGGGAATAGCTCCGAAACGGTCTTCAAGCCGCTTGCAGAAGGCGTCGACATCCTCCTGCCGCTCCATGTTGTCGAGTTCCTGGTACAGGAGTATGCGCTCGCTCTCCTGAGGCACGTAGGATGCCGGAAAGAGGATTTCGAGGTCGCTCTCGATGGTACAGTCGTTGGCATATTCGGTGTTGGCGGAGTCTTGATGCTCGTCGGCGAAGGTGTCGGCAAATTCCTCCGTCTTCAATTCAAGCACCGCTTCTTTGAGAATTTTCTGATACGTCTCATAGCCGAGGTCGGCGATAAA
>ERZ779982.787-NODE-787-length-13910-cov-2.398629_pt1 | contig 13910 bp, 11 predicted proteins | sample MGYA00511936_ERZ779982 | MGnify/ENA primary metagenome ERZ779982 (study PRJEB29588, sample SAMEA2146682) | human gut metagenome | biome: human gut; feature: human-associated habitat; material: faeces | place: Denmark | collected 2008/2010 ... | reverse complement strand
TTGTGAGTCCGAGAAGTATGCCGGAACGGTGATTACGGCGTCGGTCACAGTCTGTCCGAGATAGTCTTCTGCCGTCTTCTTCATTTTCTGAAGAATCATAGCCGAGATTTCTTGCGGAGTGTACTGGCGACCGTCGATGTCGACACGCGGAGTGTTGTTGTCGCCTTTGACCACGTTATATGGCACACGTGCGATTTCTTTTTGCACGGCATCGTAGGATTCGCCCATAAAACGTTTGATGGAGAACACCGTACGAGTCGGATTGGTGATTGCCTGACGCTTTGCAGGGTCACCTACTTTTCTTTCGCCACCATCGACGAAAGCAACGATTGAAGGCGTTGTGTTGCGGCCTTCGCTGTTAGGAATTACCACAGGGTCTTTACCCTCGAGAACTGCCACGCAGGAGTTCGTAGTACCTAAGTCTATACCAATGATTTTACCCATGATTCTATATTTTTATTTGTTATTATTCAAGTTTTCTCTGCCGTGCCCTTACGGGACGCGACACACTCGGATAAACAAATCGCGTGCCAAACTCCGGCTGCGCGAATCCGACAGCCGCCGATGCTGACATTACGTCAGTCTGTTACTGACATTTTGCGCTAAAACTCTTCAATTAACCATATTTTTACAAATAAAAAAGTTGTTCTTGATATTTTTTCGTACTTTTGCGAACAAGTAATCTATTTAGAGAACTTTTAAATTTTAAATATTATGAATATCTCTCACATCGAACATCTCGGAATCGCTGTCAAGAGCCTTGACGAAGCCATTCCTTATTATGAAAACATTCTCGGAATGAAGTGCTACTCTATCGAAGAAGTTGCCGACCAGAAAGTAAAGACTGCGTTCTTCAAGGTTGGACAGACCAAACTCGAGCTCCTCGAGCCGACTTCTGACGAGAGCCCTATCGCCAAATTCATCGAGAAGCGCGGCGAAGGCATCCATCACCTCGCATTTGCCGTTGAAGACGGTGTTGCCAACGCTTTGGCTGAAATGGAAGGCAAAGGCGTGCGCCTCATCGACAAAGCTCCTCGCAAAGGCGCCGAAGGTCTGAACATCGCGTTCATCCACCCGAAGTCGACACACGGCGTTCTTACTGAATTCTGCGAGAAACCTGAATAAGCAAACACTTAAACTATTAAGCATTTTAATATGAGCAATCAACTTGAAAAAGTGCAGGAGCTTATCGCCTTGCGCGAGAAAGCACGCCTTGGCGGCGGCGAGAAAGCCATTGCCAAGCAGCACGAAAGAGGTAAATACACCGCACGTGAGCGTATCGCCCAACTGCTTGACGAAGGCAGCTTCGAGGAATTGGATATGTTCGTGCAGCACCGTTGCACCAACTTCGGACAAGACAAGAAACATTATCTCGGCGACGGCGTCGTTACCGGCTACGGTACAATCGACGGCCGTCTCGTTTATGTTTTCGCACAGGACTTCACCGTTTGGGGCGGCTCGCTGTCGGAAGCTATGGCAATGAAGATTTGCAAAATCATGGATATGGCAATGAAGATGGGCGCTCCGGTCATCGGTTTGAACGACTCGGGAGGCGCACGTATCCAGGAAGGCATCAACGCCCTTGCCGGCTACGCTGAAATCTTCGAGCGCAACATCCTTGCATCAGGTGTAGTGCCTCAAATCTCTGCAATCCTCGGTCCTTGCGCCGGCGGCGCTGTCTACTCTCCGGCTCTTACCGACTTCACAATCATGACAAAGGGCATCTCATACATGTTCCTTACAGGTCCGAAGGTTGTGAAGACAGTGACTGGCGAGGACGTTACTCAAGAACAACTCGGCGGCGCAACAATGCACACCACAAAATCAGGTGTGGCACACTTCGCTACTGAAGACGGAGAAGAGGCATTGAAGCTCATCCGCGAACTCCTCAGCTACATCCCTCAGAACAACCTCGAAGAGGCTCCGCTCGTAAAGTGCACAGACCCGATCGACCGCGTGGAAGACGCTTTGAACGAAATCGTGCCCGACTCTCCAAACAAGGCATACGACATGTATGAGGTCATAGGCGCAATCATCGACAACGGCGAGTTCCTCGAAGTGCAACGCGACTATGCGAAGAACATCATCATCGGTTTCGCCCGCTTCAACGGACAGTCTGTAGGTATCGTTGCCAACCAGCCTAAATTCCTCGCCGGAGTGCTCGACTGCAACGCATCGCGCAAGGCAGCCCGCTTCGTACGCTTCTGCGACGCCTTCAACATTCCTTTGGTTTCTCTTGTCGACGTTCCTGGATTCCTTCCTGGCACAGGCCAAGAATACAACGCCGTAATCCTTCACGGCGCGAAGCTCCTCTACGCCTACGGCGAGGCTACAGTGCCTAAGGTGACTGTGACAATCCGCAAGAGCTACGGCGGAAGCCACATCGTGATGAGCTGCAAGCAACTCCGCGGCGACATGAACTACGCATGGCCATCGGCTAAAATCGCCGTGATGGGTGCGTCGGGTGCTGCCGAAGTGCTTTATATGAAAGAAGCCAAGACTCAAGAAGACCCGAAGGCCTACATCGCAGAGAAGGAAAAAGAGTACACCGACCTCTTCTGCAACCCTTACAACGCAGCGAAATACGGCTATATCGACGATGTAATCGAACCGCGCAACACGCGTTTCCGCATCATCCGCGCTTTGCAGCAACTGGCTACAAAGAAATTGACCAACCCTGCCAAGAAGCACGGCAATATTCCTTTATAATATAGTTACGTGTATGAATAAAAGATTTTTAACGCTGCTGTTGCTCTGCTCCTTCTGCGTTGCCGGCTTGTTTGCCCAAGGACGCAAAGGCGTTTGCATCAACGAAGTGATGGTGCAGAACGACAGCAACTATGTAGACGACTACGGTATGCGCCACGCGTGGGTTGAGCTGTTCAACTCCACGTTTGGTTCGGTCAACATCTCAAGCATGTTCCTGACCGACGACAAGGCAAACCCGCGTAAATATCCAATCCCACGCATGGACGTCAACACCAAGATCCCGCCACGCCAGCACGTGGTGTTCTGGTGCGACAACGAGCCCGACAAAGGCACGTTCCACGTGAATTTCAGCCTCAAACCCGGACAGGACAACACAATCTACCTGTTTGACAGCGACGGCACAACCCTCATCGACGAGGTAACCGTCCCTGCGACACTGCCTGCAGGCGCTTCGTTCGCCCGCAAGGTCGACGGACAAAAGGCTGAAAACGACGCCGAAGCATGGGAAGTGCGCGACGGAAAGAATGGAAAATACATCACTCCGAGCAGCAACAACGTGATTATCGACAAGAACGAGAAAATCGAGAATTTCGAGAAGCACGACAAGACCGGTGTCGGAATGACAGTGATGGCAATGACCATCGTATTCCTTTCGCTGTTGATTCTTAGTTTATGTTTCATTGGACTTGGTTTGTTCCACGCTCAATCTGCACGCCGCAAGAAGCAAGCCGCAACAGGCACTGTCGACGACAGCAAGCCGCTGATGGCAGGTCTCGACTCAGGCGAGGAGATCGCAGCAATCTGCATGGCTCTTCACGAGCATCTCAACATGCACGACAAAGAGGATTTCGTGCTCACCATCAACAAGGTGAAACGCGCATATTCTCCATGGAACTCAAAGATTTATTCTCTCCGCGAGCTTCCTCACAAATAATCCAAATCCACTTTAAATCATTGAATTTATTATGAAAGAATATAAATATAAAATCAACGGACAAGAATACAAAGTTGCCGTAGGCGACATTGAGAACAACATCGCTGAAGTTTCGGTCAACGGAACGACATACAAGGTGGAACTCGAACAGGCTGCCGCTCCGGCTCCTGTTGTGAAGAGCGTTAAACCTGCAGCCGCTCCACGCACCGAGGCTGGCACAAAAGTCGTTGCCAAGCCGGTGGCGCCGGCGCAGTGAAAGCTCCGCTCCCAGGTGTAATCCTCGACCTTAAGGTCAACGTTGGCGACACTGTTGCCGCAGGCGACACTGTTGTTATCCTCGAAGCAATGAAAATGGAAAACAACATCCACACCGACAAGGGTGGTGTTGTAAAATCCATCTGTGTAAACAAGGGCGACTCTGTGCTCGAAGGCGCAGACCTGCTCATAATCGAATAATCGTATGGATTTAGTTAGTTTCTTAGGTCAAAACTTTCAGCGCTTCTGGGAATACACAGGCTTTGCCAACGCAACGCCTGAGCATTTCGTGATGCTCGCTGTCGGCTTGCTGTTCATTTGGCTTGCCATAAAGAAGAATTTCGAGCCGTTGCTGCTGGTGCCGATTGGATTCGGTATCCTCGTGGGCAACATCCCTTTCAAGTTGGACGCCGGCCTTGAGGTGGGCATCTACGAGCAAGGTTCGGTGCTCAACATTCTCTACGACGGTGTGAGCGCCGGATGGTATCCTCCACTGATTTTCTTGGGAATCGGTGCGATGACCGACTTCTCGGCACTTATCGCCAACCCTAAATTGATGCTCATCGGAGCTGCCGCACAGTTCGGCATCTTCGGCGCGTATATCGTTGCCATGGCCATCGGTTTCGCACCCGACCAGGCTGGCGCCATCGCCATCATCGGCGGCGCCGACGGTCCTACGGCAATCTTCCTGTCGTCGAAACTTGCGCCAAACTTGATGGGAGCAATCGCCGTGTCGGCATACTCCTATATGGCCCTCGTGCCGCTGATCCAGCCACCGATCATGCGCCTGCTCACCACAAAGAAAGAGCGCGTAATCAAGATGAAACCGGCACGCGCCGTGTCGCAGAACGAGAAAATCATGTTCCCTATCGTAGGCTTGCTTCTCACCTGCTTCGTTGTGCCGTCGGCCCTTCCGTTGCTCGGCATGCTCTTCTTCGGCAACCTGCTCCGTGAGAGCGGCGTGACAACACGCCTTGCCAAGACCGCAAGCAACGCCCTCAACGACATCATCGTGATGCTGCTCGGTCTTACTGTCGGCGCGTCGACACAGGCTTCTGAATTCTTGACTTTCGACACACTGAAGATTTTCTTCCTCGGTGCAATGGCGTTTATCATCGCCTCAATGTCGGGTGTGCTCTTCGTCAAGGTGTTCAACCTGTTCCTGCCGAAAGGCAAGAAAATCAATCCGCTCATCGGCAACGCAGGCGTTTCTGCCGTTCCGATGTCGGCACGTATCTCAAACAACATCGGTTTGGAATACGACTCAAGCAACTATCTGCTCATGCACGCCATGGGTCCGAACGTTGCCGGAGTGATTGGTTCTGCCGTAGCTGCCGGTGCATTGCTCGGCTTCCTCGGATAATAGATTTCACCAATCTGAAAATATCCACAAGAGTGCTGGACTCACATCCGGCACTCTTTTTTTTGCATACACAGCGACCATAGATGACTATTTATGCACGCGCGCACCGCAAGCAAACCAATGCACAAATCTAATATATATGAGCAGTATTGACATTTTTCCTACTTTTCCTAAATTTTATCGCAATTTTACTTGCAATATGTAATATAGAGTATTATTTTTGCAGTGAATATATTTTCAACAACAGTTCACATTTATGAACCTAGGACAAACAGACATTCACAATTCATCAGGCAATTCTCGCATTCATCAAGGCTGCCACCCTTAACACCGCCCGTTTCCAAGAAACGGACAGGAAACAAAATTCCGGACAATAAAACCAAACTAAATAATTTACCAACTTTATCAACAAATGCTTATGAGAAAATTCATTTTCTTTCTGACCCTATTGGGAACCGCCTTAGGATTATCCGCGGCAGAGGTTCCCGATGCCGTCAGAGTGACACCCGTCACAGGCGAACCCATCGTGTTCATGTTCTCCGCCAACCCGGAAATCACCTACACGGCGACAGGAGCTACAATCTCCACAACAAACCAAGATCCGGTGACATTCGATTTCGAAGCCATCGAATTTATCGATTTCGTAAAATATGGCTCTGTCAACGAAATTGCAGGCACACCAGTGTCGATGCGCGTCACCCATGACGCCATCGTGATTGAAAACGCTGGAGAAGGAAGCATGCTCTCCATCTACACCCTTGACGGGCGTTGCGTGGTCAACACCACAATCCCCGACAGCTACAGCGTTGAGCGCTCACTGCTCGCAAAAGGCGCCTACATCATCAAAATCAACAAAACAACATTCAAAATCTTATTGTAACAAGCTATGAACAAATTTTTATACTCTATACTCATCGCCGCTGCAGGATTCGGCACTCTCAACGCCCAACAGAAAGTGATGAAAATCGAATACAAGGACGGCACCACTGAAATGAAAAACGTGACCGACGTGTCAAAAATCTCATTTGTCAGCGAAGGACAGGTAGACCCAAGCGAAAAGATGGTCGACCTCGGACTGTCGGTGAAATGGGCGTCATACAACGTCGGCGCGGCAAACCCTTGGGAAGGAGGCAATTTCTATGCATACGGCGAGATCGAGCCAAAAACAGAATACACACTTGAAAACTATCAATGGTATTGCGACAACGACGGCGAAGATCACGACCAATGGGAAGAGTACTACAAACTGGGCGCAACAATCACCGGGACAAACTACGACGTGGCACACGTGAAATGGGGCGGACAGTGGCGCATACCTACCCGCGATGAATGGCGCGAACTCATAAACAACTGCGACTTCACTTGGACTGGCATGGAAGGCGTGACCGGCGCGCTCATCACATCGCGCATCAACGGAAACAGCATTTTCCTGCCTGCCGTCGGAAATATGGTCGGCGCTGAGCACACCCACGACCAACTGGGTTGCTTCTACTGGACTTCCACTGAATACGAGCAGGCTGACATCACTCAAGAATGCCGCAACTACCGCGCGAACATCGACGCGAGCAACCGTTCTGCCGAAGGCTACGACTACCCCGACGTTGGATTCTCAATCCGTCCGGTATACGGTCCTGTGCCTGAGCCAGCATTGCCATCCTACACCGCTCCGACCGAAATGGTCGACCTCGGTCTGTCAGTGAAATGGGCACCATTCAACATCGGAGCTCAAGGTGCGTCAGAAACCGGCGACTACATCTGCTGGGGTGAAATCACCGAAAAACAGTACAGCCACGTTTACAACTACAAATGGTATGACCCTATCACAAACGACTATGTGGAAATCGGCGACCAAATTTCAGGAACTGAATATGACCCAGCCAACGTGCTCTGGGGCAACGGATGGCGTCTGCCTACCGAAGCCGAAATAAAGGAACTCATTGAAAAATGCACTTGGACTGCTGAACAATACGGATACACGGTAACAGGTCCTAACGGAAACAGCATCTTCCTTCCGGCATGCGGCATGCAAGGCTACAAAGGCGCTCCGCGCAACAATGTACAGTCGGGCTACTACATGACAGGCAACGCCGATGTGCGGACCAATTATCAGGGTCTGAAAATGACCAGCAACGCTGCTACATTGCGCTTCTCCCGCGGAGCTTTAAACAAGTTCAACAAGCCTGAGGCTTCATTCTGCTCGAAGGCCGGCGGCATACAGGTACGTCCTGTTCACCCATAGGCATTGACTTAATGCAGGATTATCATCAGTCCTGCTCCAAAACTTGTGGGGGACTGCATTACTGAATGCGTCCCCCTCTTTTATTACTCAATGAATTAAGATTATGAAACATCTATACTTGTCAATTTTTGCCTCTGTATTGGCGATTTCCTTAAACACAAAAACCCAAGAGACAGAGGCGCTGCTCGACGATAGAAAGATTTCTTGAATGTTTTGGCAAATCTTCAAGAAAAAAATCATAACTTTGCAGTCTCATTACGGAATTTTAAAATTTCACTAAAAATATATGATTAACGCTCAAGACATTAAGAACGGAACTTGTATCCGTATGGACAACAAGTTGTATTTCTGCATCGAATTTCTTCACGTAAAACCAGGCAAAGGCAACACTTTCATGCGCACTAAGCTGAAAGACGTTGTTAATGGTTACGTTATCGAACGCCGCTTCAACATCGGCGAGAAACTTGAAGACGTACGCGTGGAGCGTCGCCCTTATCAGTTCCTCTACCAAGAGGCTGGCGACTATATCTTCATGAACCAGGAAACTTACGACCAAATTCCTATCCACAAGGATTTGATCACTGGCGTTGACTTCATGAAGGAAGGCGATGTTGTTGAAGTTGTAAGCGACGCTTCTACTGAAACCGTACTTTTCGCTGAAATGCCTATCAAGACTCAGTTGAAGATCACCTACACTGAGCCGGGACTCAAAGGCGACACTGCCACAAACACTCTTAAGCCTGCAACCGTTGAGACTGGCGCAACTGTACGCGTTCCGTTGTTCATCAATGAAGGCGAGACTATCGAGGTCGACACTCGCGAAGGCTCTTACGTTGGCCGTGTGAAAGCATAGTCACAACTACACAGATCCATAAAGCGCAGAATCTTAAAGATTTTGCGCTTTTTTTACACCTTTTCTTTTTTTTTGCGCTATCTTTGCAAAAGACAGGTTGCTATAGGCAATTTGTGAACAAGCTCACATTGCGCTCATTTGCGCCATTGTTGCTCTTATTCAACCGAAAAACGGGATTTAGATACGAACTTCTCATACAGAAATGAAACGACTGAGTTTACTTATTTTGTTCGCGGTGCTGCTTGCGTTGCCTGCCTTGTCGCAGCAAATCAGCGTGGAAAGTTTCACACCGCTTGAAAACGACCTGACAGCCAACACTGCCGGCACAATGAAAAAAGACCAGAACGGAAAAACCTGTGCCTTGATAAAAGTGGTGACCTCCGAAAAAGGCTTCAATTTCGACGTCGGAATACTCGGTGTCGTTGCTACAGAACAGAAAGTGGGAGAAATTTGGGTATACGTCCCTGAAAAGATAAGGTTCATTACGATTGCGCATCCACAATTGGGTGTTCTCCGCAATTATCCTATCCCTCAGCAAGTTGAAAGCGCACGCACATACGAGCTGAGGCTTGTCACCGGCAAGGTGCACACCGTAATCGAGGAGGCACAGACCGACCAGTTTGTCGTGTTCCACATTTCACCAGCCGACGCCATACTCGAATTTGACGGGCAACCGCTGCTGCTCGATGCCGAAGGCTCTGCATCATGCTTCAAGCCTTTCGGAAAATACCAGTATCGCATCGAGCGCAAAGACTACCACACCGAGGTGGGTTCGGTGACGGTGACGGCAGAGAAAGCATCCGTCAACGTGAATATGCGACCGATGTTCGGATGGCTGGAAGTAAACAGCGCCAACGCCGGCTCCGACGCCAGGGTGTTTGTCGACGGCTCCGACCATGGCACATTGCCGCTGCACACGCTGCAACTGGGCAGCGGCAAGCACTTGCTGAAAATCATAAAGCCGCTTTACCATATTTTCCAACAGTCGGTAAACATCGCCGACAACGACACTCTGCGCGTCAACGCAGCTCTGAAAAGCGACTTCCGAAACTACACCATCACCGGCGATGCCGACGCCGACATCTATATCAATCAAGAATACAAAGGTCACGGTTCGTGGAGCGGTCCGCTGGCATCGGGCACCTACCGCATCGAGCTGCGCAAGCCGAGCCACCGCACGACTATCCGGTCCATAACAATCAATGCCGACGACCTTTCGGCAAACGACATCATCTCGCTGCCCGCTCCAACGCCAATCTACGGCTCTCTGAAAGTGACATCGTCGCCAATGGATGCCACCGTTGCAATCGACGGCAAGGTGATGGGCAAAACACCTTTGTTCATCAAGGAAGTTCTAATCGGCTCACGCAGCGTGACGCTGAGCAAGGACGGCTACAAGACCGAGACTGCAACCGCCGACATCGACGAGCGCAAGACGTCGGAGCTTAACATCGTGCTCAACAACGCCATCCGTGTGAAGTTCACGTCGAATGCGACATCCGTCGTAAACATCGACGGAAAATACATCGGACTGACTCCCTGCGACGCTTTGCTCACATGCACCAAACATGAAATTAGCATGAGCGCCGACAGATATCAGAGCCGCACGGAAACCATAGACATATCCGAAGGCTCAAGCCTCATCAGCTGGCAACTAAAGCCCAACTTCAAGAAGGTTACCATCTCATGCAACCAAAACGCGAATTTTTATATCGACGGCAAAATAGCAGGCAGCGGATATTCCATTTCCCGCGACATCGACTACGGTGAGCATTCCATTTCCGCATACTATGAGGGCAAGTCAAAAGAAACGACTATCACTGTGGCGGAAGGCAACGAAAGCTCCGTGGATTTCTCTTTCCGTAAGAAGCGTTATCATGAGAACTATGTCTCCAACGACGCTTTCTATATGGGAGCCATCTATCAATGTCTTAATTTTCAAGGCGCAGGAGCGATAATGGGCTTTTTTACCGGAAAATTCAATATGGAAGTCAGTTTCATCGCCGGCAATGAATCAAAGGAGGTCGATTGGTACACATCGACAAATTCTCTTGCCCACACCTCCGACTTCAAGAACTGGCGTATAAACGGCAGAATAGGATGGGGACTCAGATGCGGCAATGTGGTGCGCATCACGCCTCAAATAGGAGCCGCTGTGCTGGCTCTTCAGGACAGGTCGAAAATTGACGACGAGACAGCACCGTCGGCATGTTCGTTTACCGGATCTGTGCAGTTTGCCCTTGTTTATAAGAAACTGTGTCTGACCGTAACTCCGGAATACTACGTTCCCGTGGCTAAATCCGACGGAATGAAGGAACTTGTAAAAGTGTCTGACGCATACGACAAGGCATTAAAAGGCTTCGACCTTCAAGTCGGAATTTCTTTAATCTTCTAATCACAAAAACGACAATGAAAAGACTTTTCAGCATAATTCTATCGGTTGCCGTCGCTTCTGTCTTTACTGCCTGCAAAGACGACTACGACGGATGGATTCCTGAAAATCCCGACAAACCGCACATCACAGAGACAATCTCGCCGACCGACATCAAAATCGACGCAGCGGGCACACCTCAAACCGTAACAATCGCTCTCAACGACTACTGGACAATCACTAATATTCCCCACTGGCTGACTGTGTCGCCGACAGGCGGAAAATCCGGAGAGAAAGTGACGGTAAACATCAGTGCGGAGTCAAACACAAAAAGCGTGTCGGAAAGAGGCGCGCAACTCTATGTGTCAACGAAATTCAACACTCAATATATCGGTGTGACACAATTCGGCGTGCCGGAGTCTGGCATCCCCTACCTCAGTTTCTCTGCGACGGGAGGCCAGCAGACGTTCAGGCTGTTCCTCCACTCCGATTGGGAAATCACAAACATCCCGACATGGCTCCGCTTTTCGGCAACAAAAGGCTATGCCGAACAGGAATACGCCATCACTGTGACTGCCGAAGAAAACAGCTCGACAAGTTCACGCACAACGACATGCCGACTTTACCGCGTCAATTCAAACCAGTACGAGACTCTTTCGGCAAAACAGGATGCGCACTATCTAAAAATCAACGGCGAGGAATACTCAAGCAGTTTCAGCTTCTACTCGAGCACCGACATCGAGAAGGTGACAATCTCATCATCCGCTAAATGGACTGCCAAGGCCTCACAGCCGTGGATTGTGCTTTCGCAGGCGGAGGGCTTGCCTGGAGAAACAATCTTGACAATCTCAACGAAAAAGGCATCGACAACGACTTCAACTTCCGGACAGATTAATTTCTATATCGATGACACTTATTTCAACACCATCTACACTTATATAGGATATTGACAACAATGAAACGTTTGCTGACATTCATAATAGCCGCAATCATATTCTTCCCCTGCGGAGCGCAAAGTTGGGAAGAAATCAAGAGCAGCCGGCAATACATCTACGGCGAGGGCTGGGGATCAAGCGATGCCGAGGCCGACAAGAACGCGCTTGCCGACCTTATAAGCAAGATTTCCGTGCAGGTGCAAAGCTCGTTCACGCTGACGGAAGATGAGCTGAGCCACAACGGGCAGGTGGACGGCGAGACTTATGCCCGGTCGAAGGTACAGACCTACTCACAAGCCACGCTCACCAACACTGAGAAAATCGTGATTGAATACGAGCCTGACGCACATGTGGGACGCTACATCCTGAAATCGGAAATTTCACGCATCTTCGAGGCGCGCCGACGACGCATCGACGAGATGCTCGGACTTGCGGAGACTGCTGAAAAAAATGCAAAAATCGACGATGCGCTGCGCTATTACTATTGGGCGTATGCCATGCTGAAAACGCTGCAGCATCCGAATGAGGTCAGGGACTCGAACAACCATCTGCTGTCAACATGGATTCCGGCCCAGATGAACGACATCTTTGACGGCATAAAGGTGAGACCGATGCGCAAGACGTCGGACAACGTGCTTGAGGTGGCAGTGACATACAAAGGCAAGCCTGTGGCAAGCTACGACTACACATATTTCGACGGACAGAACTGGAGCAATATCTACAGCGCCAAAGACGGACGCGGCGTGATTGAGCTAAACCCTGGCGCAATAACCGACAATCTTAGACTGAAAAGCGAGTATGAATATCGCGGGGAGGCTCACATCGACAGCGAAATCGATGCGGTGATGTCGACCGTAAGAGGTCAGGCGTTCCGCAAATCATACATCAATGTCAGCGGCGACACTCCTTCAGTCGCTGCCACCCGTGAGGCAGAGGCGGCTATCGAGACCGCTCCTGTGACCAACGCCATTGAGTATTTATCAAACGACACAGAATACCGCAAAACAATCGGCAAGGTGCTTGCCGCAATAACAGCCAAGGACTATGCGGCGGCTGAAAAATATTTCACGCCGCAGGGCGCCGAAATGTTCCGCAGCCTGATTAACTACGGACGTGCCCGAGTGCTCGACACCTCAGGACTGACGTTCTATCAGAACGGCGACCGCGTGGTGTGCCGCAATGCGAAAATGTCGTTTTCGTTCCGCAACGGCTTGCGCAAATCGTTTGTCGAGGACGTGGTGTTTACGTTCGACTCGAAAAAACGCATCGACTACATTGCTTTCGGTCTTGGCGAAAAGGCTGAACACGACATCCTCAACAACGACGAATGGAACGAAGCCACACGAAAGGCTTTGATGAACTTCCTTGAGAACTATAAAACTGCATTCGCACTGAAAAGAATCGACTATCTGCGAAACGTGTTCGACGACAATGCCGTGATTATTTCCGGGTGCGTAATCACCCCCGGAGGGAACCGCTTTGCCGACAGCAACACGCATTATGCACAAAATCAGTATGTGCGCTACACGCGGGAGGGCAAGAACGAGTATATAGCACGCATGGCGCGCAGTTTTGCAAGCAAGGAGTTTATCAACATTCGCTTCTCCGACAACTCTGTCAAGAAACTCGGCAAGGGCATGGAGTCGTACGCAATCCAGATAAAACAGGACTATTACTCGTCAAACTACGGCGACACTGGCTACCTGTTTCTCTATGTGGACATAAACGACCCCGAAAATCCTATCATAAAAGTGCGCACATGGCAGCCTAAACCCGACCCGAAATTCAAGCTGATTGATGCCGGATATTTTTAAAACAACGATTTTTTTACTAACCAATAAATAAATGCATTATGAAAAAACTCATCGCATTGTGCCTCGTGCTGATTCTTGCGGCACCGGCTTTAACTACAAACGCAGAGAGCAGTCTGCAAAAGGAACTGAACAAAGAACTTGTAAAGCAACTGAAAAAGAACTATAAGAAAAAGAAAAAAGAATTGGAGAAGGACAGATGGAAAATCTACGGTTCTTCAAAAACTCTTGAGGTTGCATTGCTTGAACACTACACAAAACTGTACAACGACGGCGAAGTGGCTGAGGAAATAATCGGTACTGCCGACAATTTCAAATCAAACAACGTCGGACGCCGTCAGGCTGTGACCAACGCTGACCGCACCGTATCTTCCATCAAGCGTCACATGGGCACCGACTACCGCGTAAACATCGACGGCAAGCCGTACTCCCCGCAGGAG